>JGI1027J12803_100583201_pt1 | contig 10244 bp, 4 predicted proteins | sample IowNatreferecore_FD_12803 | JGI IMG/M metagenome (IMG submission 12803) | reverse complement strand
ATAGTACAGGTTCAGATCATTGATTTTCGGCGCCCTTTTCAGGAGCAGCAAGCCTTCATCGGTGATGCGTGTGTGAGAAAGGTCCAGCCTCTCCAGGGACGGCAGGCGAGCCAGATCCATCATCTCGACATCATTAACCCAGCTTCCACGGAGGTTTGCCGCCACGATCTGGTCTGAAGAATTCCGCTCGATCTTGCCCCCAAGCGATAGGATCCAGTCTGCAGATTCCGCCCCGAACAACGCCGGGGGGGTAATTACCAGTAAGAACAACCAATGCACTCGCAGCTTTCTCACGGTTGCTGACTCCTTCGCTGCTAGAGGCGCTGGCGGATCCGGAAGCCAGATTCCTCGTTGTAAAAAATCTGGCACTGCGGCAACGAGGTCTTCAGTTCCTCATAGGCACTCTTGGACACAGGGGTATGGTAGAGATCGAGCGAACGCAAGCTGGCGATCGAACACAGAACTTTTGCACCAACGTCGGTTACGTTGGTGTGGTCCAGGCTCAGTTCCTCCAGATTGGGCAGTTGCTTCAGCCACTCAAGCGCCTTGTCGGTCACTCGAGTGTAATCGAGCTTAAGGGCCTGCAGGCTTTTGATGGAGGCTACAGACTCGATTCCCTGGTCCGTGGTAGAAGTGTTGACCATTTCCAGTCGTTCAAGTCTGGGAACCTGTGCCAGTTGGATCAAGCCCTTGTCGCTGAAGCGGCCGTAGCTCAGGTTAAGCTCACGGAGGCCCTTCATGGCCGCCAGCATTGCCATCCCAGGGTCGCCCACATCAACCCCGCGCAGGTCGAGTGAGGCCAGGTTCGGTAACCGGGCCAGCTGCTCCAGGCCTTGGTCGCTGACGTCGGAGTTGCTCAGTGCGAGCCGTTCCAGGCGGCTCATCTTGGAGATATGAACCAGAGCCTCGTCAGTGATGGAGGTCGAGGTCAAGTCCAGTTGAAGCAGCGCGGTCAGCCCTTCCAGATGGGAAAAACCCGGCCCGATGACCCGCACGCCGGCCAGCATCAGACGCCGGAGATCCTTGAGCTTCGCCAAGTGCACCAATCCGCGGTCCGACACCGAGGTGAAACTCAGGTTGAGATCGTGCAGGTTGATGAGTCCAGCCAGTGATTGGAGGCCTAGATCACTGATGTCCGTGGCTTCCAGGTCCAACTTTTCGAGGCCAGACAGGGTGGCCAGATACTTCAGCTGCCCGTCGGTGAGCGGCGTTCGTGCGAGCGACACCGACCGGACTTTGCCTTCGACTCTTTCAGCGCGGCCTCCAAAAGACTGAATCCACTGGGCTATAGCTCTGTCGTCCCGACCTGACGGTGCAGAGGTCGGTAACCCAAATGCGGCTGGAGTAACATCGACGAAGTTCACCTTGCAGTCAGGCAAGCTCGCCCGCAAGGCTTGCACACCCGAACTATTGACGCCGCTGTATCGCAGGTCGAGGCGTTCGAGGTGGCGTAGTTGCTGAAGCCTGGCCAGGCCAGCGTTAGTGATCCGGCTACGGTACAGGTTTAACTCGCGCAACTCCTGGAACTGGGCCAGAATCTCGATGCTGGCGTCCGTGATCTGGGCTCCTAACAGGTTTAGGCGCCGTAGTCCAGTCAGCTTACGCAGGTTTTGGACACCTGCGTCCGTGATCTTGACTCCGTATAGATCAAGCTCCTCCATTTTGGTAAGGTCCCGAACGTATTTGAGTCCATCATCTGTGATTAGGGTACCAACCAAGGTAAGGCGGCGCAGATTCTTCATGTTGGCGAGTGGGGCCAGAGAGCTGTCCAGGACGTAAGTATCGTTCAGATCGAGTGATTCCAGGTTCACCAGTGCCTCAAAGCACTTCGGGTCTTTGATCGTGGTCAGCGCGACGCGAAGACGCTTGAGCTGGGTCAACGGAGCCATGCGCTTTATCCCTTCATCGCCGATGTCAAGCCACGCCAATGTGGTCAGACCGGCTTGGAACTGCTCCAGCTTCTTCATGCCGGCGTAGTACTGGAATGACTCGTCAGCGAATGGAGCCTTGACATCACTCACAGGGCTCCAGACTCGAGCCGGAATATAGAGCTCGCGAACCTCGGTTAGCCTGCTGAGCGGCTCAAGGTCTTTGGGCTCTGTGACTGTGCCGTGCATGTCCACCATCACGATCCGGAAATCGCGACTAGGCAGTTCAAACGGATCGGAGATGGGTTTGTCTACACCGTCGACCATGATCTGGCCGCCGCGGCGCAGAATCCACAGGGCGATTTCACGCTCCTCCAGGGGCGCGATCTCCGCTGCCAGCGGCAATACGAGCATCCCTGCGATCACGATCGAAAGGACTAGCAGTCTATGCATGTTTAAAAGAATAGAACGATGAGGATGGCCCATATCCTTTGTACACAACCAAGATTCGTTGGGCCAAAAGCGCTAACGCTTCCACGATCTACAATTGATGATTCACACCCAATAGTTCCTGTCCAAGCTGCGGTACTGAATGGCTTCGGAAATATGTCGAGCTTGAATTTGCTCGCAATGGTCAAGGTCAGCGATTGTGCGGGATACTTTGAGAATCCGATCATAGGCCCTGGCACTCAGACCCATCTTGGTCATGGCGTATTCCAGATGCTTTCGCGAATCCTCCCCAATTTCGCAATGCTGGCGAATGAGACGCGGCGGCATTTGGGCGTTAGAGTAAATACGTTCTCGATGAAAGCGCTCTTGCTGAATTCTTCTGGCTTGGGTTACACGGGCAGCAATCTCGGCTGACGCTTCTCCAGGAGCCTTGCTGGAGAGGTCTCCGTACTTGACGGCCGGGACATCAATGTGAATGTCGATCCGGTCCAGCAGCGGTCCGGAGATCCTGGAAATATAGCGCTGAATCATGGTCGGCGTACACGAACACTCTCGGGTCGGATCGTTAAAGAAGCCGCAGGGGCAGGGGTTCATTGCCGCAGCCAGCATGAACCGCGACGGAAACGTCAAAGAGGTCGCGGCCCGGGCGATCGTCACCTGCCCCTCTTCCAGAGGTTGTCGCATCACCTCCAAAACGTTGCGAGCAAATTCGGGAAGCTCATCCAAAAACAAGACGCCATTGTGGGCCAAACTGACCTCACCCGGTTTGGGTATTGCCCCGCCCCCGATCAGACCAGCATCGGATATCGTATGGTGGGGCGAGCGAAAGGGCCGGCCACCGACTAATCCGGCACCCTCGCCCAACAGCCCACTAACCGAGTGAATTTTGGTGGTCTCAATGGCCTCGGAAAAGCTTAATGGTGGCAGCACGGTCGGGATTCGTTTGGCTAACATCGTCTTGCCGGATCCCGGCGGGCCGATCATCAGGATGTTATGCCCGCCTGCGGTTGCCACCTCGAGAGCGCGCTTGGCATGGAGCTGTCCCTTAACATCCTTAAAATCGACCGAGTAGCTCACCGTCTCAGTGAGAAGGGTGTCTGCGTTAATTTGAACCGGCTCGAAAGGTTGAGTCTCATTCACCAGGTCGATCACATCAGGCAAACTTTTCATTCCATACACCGAAATCCCGCTAACCACAGCGGCCTCCCGGGCATTGGCTAAGGGAAGGATCAGGTGACGAATCCCCTTCTGTTGGGCTGCAACCGCAATCGAAAGGGCTCCTTTGATTGGCCTCAAGCCGCCGTCCAGAGAAAGTTCTCCCAGGAAGAGATATTCAGGAAGGTCCTGTTTGAGCAGGGTTCCATTGGTCCCGAGAATACCAACTGCCATAGGGAGGTCAAAGGCAGAACCCTCTTTCTTGATTGCTGCTGGTGCCAGGTTGACGGTGATGTTTTGGAAGGGGAAATCCAGACCACAGTTTTTTATCGCCGATTTGATGCGTTCCTTGCTTTCCTTTACGGCAGCATCGGGAAGACCAACCGTCAGGAACACTCCGTTGCCGGCTGAAATGTCGACTTCGACTTCAACCACGTATGCATCGATGCCATAAACAGCTGCGCTGAGCGCCTTAAATAGCATGTGTTTTGGAGTTGCCGCCCCAACCGAAAGCCAGGGTGCAGATCAGAGTAACTCACAAACAATCTGAGCCAACTACCTCCAAGCAAAGGAATCGTTTATGAGCCGACCTTCAGTTGACGATTACTAAGGAAGAACCAAGCATAGCAGTTTTTTGTTTAAGAATGAATTCCAATTTATCAACCGAAATCACACTTCTGTACCTGGAGGCTGCTCTAATGCTTCCAGACCTTGGTTGCGGAATTGCACCCTTTCGGTCCGAAACGCTCCGGCAATGCAGAGCTTCTGACGATAACCCTCGGTACGGCTACGGGACCGGGTGATCCATCAAGGAGCTTGGTTGGTGGAACGATAAACATCAGAGTTATCAGAAGTGACAAAACAGGCTGGGGAGCTACAAAGGGGTAACCTCCATGTCAGAGTTGAAAAACCTGCTTCGAGAAGCGAAACACAATCTTCGGGACCTGGAACACCTACTCCAAAAAGCTAGGTCGATGGATGAAAATCAGAACGACCAGTACATATTGAGTCGCGAAGAGCTACAAAAGTACTTCGACGAGATGCTCAAGATCCTCGAAAGCTTACCGGAAAATTTAAAGATCGAAGAGGGCTTCGAGGAAAGGGAAATCAAGAGTCTGCACCTGCAGATGGAGGAAGTTCGCCGCAAGGTTGAGGAGTGCTTCGGGCGAGTTGAAGCCGCCTGCGAGACGAACTTGCACGAACTCTCCGAGTTCATCGAAAAGCTGTACACCCCCAAAGCGGCTCAAATCCAGGAAAGTAAGTTGCCTATCACGGTCCCCGGTCCCAAAGAGCTTCTCAACCAGAGCAGAATCCATTTTGCAAACGAGGAGTTTGAAACCTGCCTAAAGTTGGTTAACCAAGTCCTGCGGCTGGACCCTGGTAGTACTGAGGCAGCCCAATTTCTTGTTCAAACCCAGAAGAAAGTGGACGACCAACGCCGGGAAGAAGAATTGGCTGTTCACATCGAGAACCTTAAGAAGGAAGCCATGGATCAGTTTGACAAGGAGCAATACGGCGATTGCCTGCGCACCTTCAAATTCCTCTGTGAACTCGAGCCCAACAACCGCACTCTGCGGGACTACCTCGAGTTGAGTCGTCAAAAGGTTCAAGAAATGGAGGACGGTGAACCCGGACCTGGCGAAGGTACTGCTCCCTCACCCGGAACAAACCTGAAAGAATCGATTGGCTTGTCGAAATCACCAGCTCGGACAACCATACTACCCGTTGAGACAGTGGAAGCGAATTTTCCGCCGATACGGCTAAGTCCTGAGGGAAAAATGAGCCAGAGCGCAGGAGCTCCCGAGCTTTGCGCAGAGGCTCTTCCACAACTCACGTCAACTGATGCCGTGCGACATGACTCCACGGAAACAGAAACCGAAGGGAGTCTCAACGAGCTTCCAGCTCAAACTGAACAAGCAGATTGGGCCGGGAATCGAAACACCAGAAAATTCGTGGCGGTCGTACTAGCTATGGTTGTTCTGGCTTTTTTTGCGATTCTCGGATCCAGAACTCTCGTCAAGCAAGCACCAAAGGCGGAACTCAGCACATTTGAAGTCCAATCCGATCCTGACGCTGCCAGAGTTTTTATTGATGGAGAACTCAAGGGACAAACCCGGCTTCGGCTGGAGTCTCTCGCTCAGGGTAACCATCAACTGCGAGTTGAAATGGAAGGGTATACGCCACTTAGTCAGCCTTTCTTCCTCGGGAAAGGCCAGCCCACGTCCCTTTCAGTGCGTCTGGAAAAACTGGCGCCCCCTCCCGAGAGCAAGCATGATCCGGCCGAAACCGCAAAGTCTCTGTTCGAGCAGGGCAGTTTTCTCGAGGCAAGCCGAAATTGTGATCTCATCCTTCAAAGCGACCCTCAAAACAGCTTTGCACAAGAACTCAAAGACAAAATTCGGAACTACTACTTGCACCAAGGTGCGAGTGCGGTCTCAAAGAGCCGCTGGGAAGAGGCTCGACTCGCTTTTGAAAATGCACTCAGCGTTTCTCCGGCAGATCGTGAAGCCTCTCGCGAACTAAAGCTCGTGAAAGCAAAATTAAAGAAACCGCTCTTGACCGTTGACACTGGCGAGGCGCCTCAACTGACAAATAGAATCAGGGATCTTCACCAGCAGATCTCAGCAGCGATCAGCGCGGCGAACTATCTGCCTCCCACCACTGGGAATGCTTTCGACCTGATTCACCAGCTCAGCAGCATCGCACCAGCCGATGGCTTTGCCAAAGAAAGACTGGATCAGGTCCAGCGAGAGCTTCTGTTCCAAATTCAACGAAAGCTGCAGGCTAGAGACTTTGAGAACGCCAAGGTTCTGATACAACAGGTTCAAGCACATTTCCCCGAAGTTTCAGAGTTGAAGAATCTGCGGGATGGGTTGAAGGCAGAAGAAACAAAAACCATGGAGGCCTCCTCTTTGGTCCAGAAAGCTGAATCCTCCATGTCCACAGGCCGCTACGTGACGCCTCCGAATGATAATGCCTTTGCCCATGCAAGCCGCCTTCTGGCTATCGACTCCCAGAATCAACGGGCTTTAGCTTTAAGAAAGGAGAGCTTGACGAAAGCCTCGGCCCAAGCAAAGGAATTTATTCGATCCGAAAAGTTCGACGAAGCTCGTGAGGTTTACTCAGCCTTGCTACAGCTCTCGTCATCCGAAGGCCACCCCCCACTCAACGCTTCTGAGCTGAAGAGAGAACTGGAAAAGATTGAGTTTACTACCTACCCCGTGGTGCACGATCACACGCTAATGGGGAGCTGCACAGGGCGGCTTCGCGTCAATGGTTATATTATCAGCTTCGTACCTTCAGGTAGCTCGAAGGACGGTTTCAATGCAAAGCTGCCGGAGATAGAGACGGAATCGCCCAATGACAAGCTGCGGATACAGGTCAGGAACAAGACCTATCGTTTTGAATCAAATCTGGCAAAAAACAAGGAAGAAAATCGGGAAAGGCTTGAGGCCATCTACCAGCGTTTGAGTGAACTCAAGGCAAGAGCCCAATAGCAAAGCTCCTCTCTCCATTTGTCGTATCCTCATCGATTCAAATAAATCGTCAATTTGTCTCCAACCTTCAGATTCCCATCCTGAGAGAGATTGTTCCAGTCCCGGATGGAGTCGATGGGGATTTTGTAGTTAGCCGCGATCGCGAAGAGTGTTTCTCCCTTTTTGACTCGATGAATGACTCGATCTGAGTTCTCCTTGCTCGGAGCATTATTCCTGGCCGTCTTCATGTCGACAGAGGTACGGTCGACCTTGGCACGAGAATCGGGAGGATAAATCACCAGCACTTTTCCCGGGGCCAATTTGCTGCTGACACTGAGTCGGTTCCACCTGCGAATCTGAGCGGCGGTCACATCGAAATCCTTGGCAACACTAACAATGGTATCGCCTCGCTTCATTGTATAACGCAATGGCGAATCGTCAGCACCAACCGGAGGGCTGCCTTTGCCTGAAGTGACTGGAATAATGAGTTTCCCACCCACCTGAATCCGCCCCCCTTTGAGACTGTTAGCCTGAGCGATAGCAGCCGGAGTAGTATGATACTTCCGGGCAATAACAGAGAGCGTCTCTCCTCCTTCAACTCGGTGCAAACGCCAGCTGACCCTCATCTCTTCGGGAACGGCCGCAATCTCCTGAAGAAACTTCCCTTTGCTGCCGGCCGGAAGGTAAAGAGCAAACTCAGGATCGTTACGAGGGGTCGTCAAACGCCTGACGTGCGGATTTAAGTCCTTTAATTCTGCCAATCCAATGTCAAGCGTTTCTGCGGCCAAGCGCAAGTCAACAGCACTATCAATTTGAACCTTTTCCACTGTTATCTCCGGGTCTGGCGTCACCTCGAATCCATATTTCAGTGGATCTTTGGAAATTATGGCCACGGCCAAAATCATGGGAATATAGGCCACGGTGTCAGGGTGCAGTGTGCCCCTTCTGACCAGTTCCCAATAATCAGCAAAGCCTGTCCTCTCGATAGCACGCTCAACATTGCCGGGACCGGTGTTGTAGGCAGCCATCGCCAAGAACCAATCCCCGAATTGCTCATACAGATCCTTCAAATGGCGGGCAGCAGCCCGAGTCGATTTTTCGGGGTCTGACCGTTCGTCGATCCACCAATTCTGCCTCAAACCATAATACTGGCCTCGCCATGCATCGAACTGCCACATTCCCTTGCACTTCTTGTTCGACAGAGCCAAGGGTTTAAAGCTGCTTTCTACTTGGCACAGATAGATGAGATCCTGCGGGACACCCTCTTCCGCAAGGATCCGCGAAATCATGGCCCGATAACGACCCGAACGTTGCATTCCCACTTCCATAGCTTTGCGGCCGTGATTCTGAAAATAATCGAGAAATCTCAACACCGTGTCGTTGATCACCAGCGGAATGTCGTGTGGTACCTGCTTAAGGGTCTCCTCCGCCAGCATTCTCGACCGCGGATCGAACGTCAAGGGTACATCACCGCTGGCGATCTCATCGATGGGCGCTGACTCATACTTCTCTTCCGTAAAGCCGTCGCCTTCCTTCAAGGCGGCCATCTCGTAACTGTGAATGCGATCGATCAATCCCTCCAGATGGCGTTCCACCCGCTCTTGTTGGTTAATAGCAATCCCCGCTCGAAGCACAATCTCCAGAGACAGGTCAAAATTTCGCCGCGCCCTCTCCAAAAAGCCTGCCTTGAGGTCTTTTTCGCCTTCCAGAAACCGCGCTTGTGATTCCTTGATGACCTCATCAGCGGGATCAAAGCTGGGCTTCTGCGAGATGCCGGAAACTGCTGATGGGGAACTGGGCGCAGGCTGGGTAGGCGACTGGGCAGGGGGTGTGGATGTGGGCGGCGCCTCTATGGGGGTGCTGGCCACAGCCGTCCTTGTAGGCGCCGTTTTGCAGCATACTGATCCCAGAGTCAGAATCAGAATCAGTAAATTTACTATCCAGATGGGTAGGAGTTTCCCCGTTTCCATGCTCCACTCCTCCAATCTTTCCGCCTAAGCTGTAATTGCAAGAACATCCTTACTTTTCGACCGTTCAGGTCAATAATCCCTAATTAATTTCAAGCAGACGCGCTGAAACGAGGACAAACAGAGGGGACTGCCTTCGGCTAGCTGTCACAGATCCATCATGGCCTTCTCAGACCTTCCAGGCCGTTGATAGACCTCAAAATGGTACAAAGGAGTTCATGTCCGGTCAACTCTTTTTATCAGCCGGGCCACAACCTCCAAATGATGAGTTTGAGGAAAGAGGTCAAGAAGGGTCATACTGGATATCTCATACTGGTGATTCACAAAGATTGCCAGGTCCCGCGCCAGCGTCGACGGGTCGCAGGAAACATAGACAAAGTTGAAAGCCGAGGCCTCCGCAAGGCGGCAAACGCTCTCTTTGGACAGACCAGACCGTGGTGGGTCGAGCAAAATCAGGTCCGACCCTTCCAGTGACCGTTTGCCTGTTTGAAGAAAGCTATCTAAATCCTGGAAAAAAACCTTAACGTTGCGGACCTGATTCCGCAACAGGTTTTCTCGCAGGTCCTCGACGGCAAATGGATTTTTTTCCACAGCCCAAACTTCTTCAAAGCTTCTGGCGAGCGCCAAGGAGAAAAATCCCACACCGCAATAAAGATCCAAAACCTTCGCGCCAGAGAGACCTCCCACGGCAGCATCCAGCAACCGATCCAGCAGAGAATCATTGATCTGGAAGAAGGAACCTCTGCTGACTCGGTATTCAAAATCACTTACGGTTTTCCAAATGTGACCTGAGCCCGAAACCTTAATTGCTTCTCCCGATGGAACAGAAAGAAAAAGACTTACTTTACCCCTCTCCCAATCAGCCCCCGATCGCTGCAATTCCTGTTTCAAATCCTCCAGACTCCACGGGATTGTGCCTAGCCGCAAATCAACCAAAAATTCATTGCAACGGCCCTGAAAAACTTCAACTTCCGCTAGACTGTTTCGAACGCGCGGTGAAACTTCAAGCAAGCGCTGGAGGGCAAACAGAAATTGCCACAGTTCCTCGGAAGCGATCAAACAATGCTTCACGGAACAAACCCGATGGGACCCCACAGCAAAAAACCCCCAAGAGGAACTCGGGCCGGTGCCGATTTTGAGCTGCAGACGATTTCGGTAACCGAATGCCTGAGGTGACGGAATCAGAGAAAGCTTAGAGGTGGGAAGCTTGATTTTTCCGATGCGAGCGAGCGCGTCAAGCAGGATCTCCCCCTTACTCGAGAGCTGGTGTTCATAGGCAAGCTGTTGAAAGTCGCATCCGCCACAGTCGCCGAAGTAGGGACACGGCG
>JGI1027J12803_102250485_pt1 | contig 10250 bp, 7 predicted proteins | sample IowNatreferecore_FD_12803 | JGI IMG/M metagenome (IMG submission 12803) | reverse complement strand
GAGCCAATCGATCCACTCGCGCCAAGTCGCAAGATCATCTTTGTCGAACACCTTGTACATCGGACCTTTGAACGTTGTGAGATAGCTCATGAACCGGCTCGCATCTGGATCGCCCGGCGCGATCCACGGCGAATTAGCGAGCTCTGTGAGGAACAGCTCCGCGTCGTCGAATAGGTCATTGATGCGATAGATTCCGAGACGGTTGCGCAGATGGTTGAGCTGCCCATATGGCAGCTTCCTCCTGACAATATCCGCCACACGGTCTGCGGGCGTGCGCGCGTGCAACGCCTCCTCGCCTTCGATGCTCATGGTGTCGCCAAGAGTCGGACCGACACTGGTGAACAGGTCGTAGCCAGCCACCGCAAATGCGACGAAGCCTCGCCAGATGCGCTTCCAGTGCTCCTGCTGCGCTTCTGGGCCACTCTCCCGAAAGACCTGATCGAGATAGAGCCCGACCGCGCGCTTCGCCTTGGCGCCATGTCCTTCGGTCGCGTTATCGATACCGATGTGCATTCGCCAGAATTGTGAATCGATGCCGAAATAGTCGCGCCGCTTAGCTCTCGGTACGAGTGACAGCACCTCCCATTCAAGAAACAGTGTCATACCAATGATCTCGGGCAGGAACTCCTGCGAATGCTGCGAAATCGCGAGCTCAAATACGGGGCCCACGTAGTTCGTCTCTTCGATCCGCCGTTCATCGGCATAAGCTCGAGAGGTCACGTCCGGCAGGTAGAGCCCGAGACTCAGTAGAAGAGACGTAAAGAGGTTTCCGTGGTGAAGTGATGGGTCACCATTACCAACCTCATCGCTCCACACTTCGAACAACATCGCGGTCACCTCACCCATGGTGCCGGCATTTGCCACCTGACGCAGCCACGCACCATCGGTCTGATTGAACGGCGCACTCCCGAGCAACGCCTGCACCTGCTCCTGTCGTGTCGAGTTGTAGACGTACTGCTGGGGCCTCGCAGCGTCGGCGCGCAATATCTCATAGATCTGTTCGAGCTTAGCGGTGAAGTTTTCTGCGGTGTAAGGGACAAACGACTCCGGATGGTCCGGAACGAAAATCGAGGTCTGGTCGATCAGCTGCTGGGCCTGGTCAAGGAAACGGTGCGCGAGAACGCGTGCGAACGGCAAGAAATCATCGAACTGTTCGATGTTCATCAGATAGTAGAAGTAGTCGCGAAAAGACCTCCCGTCATACTTATCCCGCTCCGTCTCGATTTGGATTGCGAATGCCGGAACGCCTCTCGCCTCATCCGCAGCGATCACTCTTCGACGAACGATTCCTAGGTTTCTCCATTCATCGACCATGGACATGTCAGGAGCCTGAATCGAGCGCCGGAGAAAAAGACGGCTCACGAGTTGCGCGACGAACTCGCTACCTCTCAGGCGGCGGTACGGCTCACTCGCCTCGGTGAACTCTTGGGGCTCGCTCTGCGGATCCGGCGGTTGGGCGCTCTTCAGGTTGTACTGAATCTGGAGCGCGGGTGTCCTCTGTTTCTTCTTGCCGTCTTCCCTCGGCTTCGGCATCTCGGCAACAACGTCAAGGATGTAGGCGCGAAGAGCGCTCTGAATCTTCGACGCGTATTCCACGAGGACCTTTCCCGCGGCCTTCGTGTGCGTGATGCGCAGCGTGCCCCAGTTTCGCCGGATGTCACCGAGGTTCGAGAACTCTGGTATCGAGCGGACGCCCGGAGGCAATTCAATCGCGTCCTCCGGCGATGGAATCGCCGGTGTAAAAAAGCGCCCGGAGTAGCCGTCGAGCTGCTCCTGCACCAGATACTGCAGCCGCCAAGGGCTCAGCAGCCGCTCAGCATCGACTCCTTGCTCTGTTGGCGCGCCATCCTGGATAAGCCCGAGCGCGGGTGTTATGGCGAGCAACCGGTCAGCGGCGCTGTCCGCCACCTGCCGAGCGTAAACTTTCGCGTCCTTGGTCGTGGGATCCGGGAGCAGCTGGCCCAGGAGGTACGAGAGGGGCGGTCTGGGCTTGCGCTCAAGCCCGCGATCCCAGCGTTCGCGGCCGAACATCACCGCTTCGAAGCCCGTCGACTTTTCTGGCTCGAAACTTGCGAAGAGCTCCTCGAACGTGAGATCCGTTACGACGGCGTCAGGGCGCGCCGCGGGCCACCAGGCATCACGGCATTCATAGAAATCCGCCTGCCACGGACAGGCCATGAACTTCGTGACATCGCCGGGACCGACTTTCGCATGGTCGATCCGAAACGGCTCGCAATACAGTTCGGGATCGCGAACGATGGACGTAATTTCGATGCCCGGGAAGAACGCACCGCCGACGCACGCCTCCAGCGTGCATCGCGTCAGCCGCGCAGGCTCCTCATGAAGCTCAGGTGCCACCCCGCGCCTGTATGCCGGCACTTCGTCGTCCCAAATGAGATCGTCGTCCTTCCAGCGCTCCATCCGCGCGTGGTGCAGGCGCGTTACCGAGAACCATGTTGCCGAATTCCCTGGCGTGCGATCGCCCTCATCGCCGCTCAGCGGCGGCATGAAGAAACTCGTCGCTTGCTCCGCCGCGAGGCTCTCGTTCACTCGCGCCTCCTTGCCCGTGAGCGGATCGAGTGCGGGGTAAGTTGGCACCCTGAGTACACTGAAGTAACGCTCACGCCGCTCCTTCGCAGCATCCCCGCCGGCGCGTACCTGCGACAGCACCGGGTTCAAGATGTCACTACCAGCTTCGCCAGGCTTCCCGTGGCCGTGTCCCCGCAAGCCGAGTGGACTCACCCACCGATAGTCGTTCATTCGCTGGAGAATCGGCTCAATGTCGCGGCGAAAGCAGACAGCGTCCGCCTTGTGCAGGGGAGGACAGCCGGGCTGCGGCTTTAGCCGCCCCGCGATGGCGACTTCTTCCATCACGTCATACATCGTCACGAGATTGCTCACGTCCGGCGCGAAATCCGGCGGAGCAACCACAACCCACGCCCCGCCAACGACCTTGATCTCCCTGCCATTCTTCAAGAGAACGCGCGCATTGATCGGCCCATCGCTCGTATCATCGTGCCAATCGTCGTTGTTTGCGTAGTTGACAATCCAATGCTCGAGACGGGCATCCCCAGTCGCGGGCCCGTTCGGTCCAACGGGCTCTGAGTTACCACGGCCGCCTAGAACGATCAGCCGGCCACTGTCGTCGGTGCGCAACTCGCCTAGATAGACTTCGTGACCTTGCGAGCCCGCCAAGCCACGTTTGAAATAGCCTTTGAACCGGTACCGATCCCCGTTCTCTCCACTTTCTGGCTCGAGGTTGCGACCCTCGATGGACTTCGCCCCCCCATCAATCTCAAGTGCCTCACGCGCAGCATCGCTCACGAAACGGCGAGACTTCCGGTCGCGAACAATTTTGCCAATGCCAGCGTTGCGCTGATCGTGCTTCTCAGCTTCCGCGTCGTTCGCAAACTGCTGACGCGCCTTGCTCGCACCGTCGAACCGAAACCAAGCAGCTTTCTTGTTGGCGAGATTCGCTGTCCAAGTGATCCTCGCGTGATCCGAGGTGATTTCTCGAACGACGCGACCTTTCGAATCGAATCCATATACGCGAAAGCGGGCCGCTTGTCTCTTGAGGCACCCTTGCGCGTCACGATAGCGATGGTCCTCGGGTTTTTCCGCAACTGACGGAAGGAATTCCGGTCCAAAAAAGAACTCGTTCTCGCTATCACCGACACGCGCGATGCCGATAGGCGGGAATATCTTTGCGAATGCAATTGAGCCCAATGGATTCTCCGCGATACGTAAGAGGCGCGCGCCCGCTACGGCAATGGCGGCGCGTCTTTGTAGTAATAAATGACTTCGATTGAGATGCCGTCGGGATCGCTGACAAATACCGACTTAGCAATTCCGGAGTCATCGTCGTTGTGCTTGAAGCCAAGCTTCTTGAGACGAGCGAGGTACGCATTGAAGCCCGCCTCCGATACCAGGAACGCCACGTGTTGCGGGATGAGATAGGCATCGATGTCGCCAATCTTGGTCGCCTTCGGGCGTTCGAAGAGACCAAGGCGGATGGCGTCTTTGCCTACCATCCACGTCGTGTTCCATTTGTGGACGACTTCGAATCCGAATAGCTTCTTGTAGAAAGCGGCGGACACCGTAAGGTTGCTGACGTTCAATCCCGCGTGATCGATACGGACCAATGCATTCGCAGAGGAGGTTGATGAGCCTGCAGCGGGCGATTGTGTGTCATCTGCCTTTCCACTAAACGCGGCGAACTGCGTGACGATGACCGCGACAGCGATCGGACGGAAACGTGCAAATAAGCGCTCCATCTTCCATCCTCTCTCGTGAGTGACGGCTTGCGCCACTAGTCTTCTTCGTGACGATCGATCGCACATTGATATGGTAAACGCGTTATGCCACCGGTTGAACCGATCGAATCCGCATCCTTCGATTAACACCATCGCTTCGACTCGATTCTGGAACCACTGCGTGCCTAGACAGTCGTCGCGAAACTCCCCGCTGAGGATCTCGGTCGATTCCGTTCTGCCACGGCTTGCCAGGGTCGATACCGGTCGGCCAACCCGCGCGGGATCGCTCGCTCAGAGCCGTTGCGAGATCCGAGATTGCCGGCGCGCCGCGCAGGTTCACGAGCTTCGACAGCACCCCGATGACCCGACCCGAACGCAACTCCACCCGAGTTGATGCCACTAATGATGTATCGGTCTGAAGCGCGGTCGCGCAGACAATGCCATCAAGTTGTTATCCGCACATGCAGGAATAGACGGCGTTGGATCTTTGAAGACATCAGCCGGGATAGCCGGGTTCTGATCAAATGTCTGATAGTCGATCAACGTAAGCGAACGCGCAGGCGCTAGCGAGAAAATCACGCCGCGCCCTGCATGGTCAAACCAGTACCAAAAGTCGGACCAGCCGCTGTTTTGATCGCCAAGCGCAACGCTCCAGATGGTCAGATCGCCAAAGTAATCGCTCCCCCTGAATGAGGCTCGACATGTGGCGCGTCCTGCCGTTACGAAGTCGGGGACCGGCATGGGAACGAAACCGCCATTGGCTTGGGAGCAGACTGCCTCCCACTGCGTTCCCGACCAACGATAAATCACAGCCGGGCCCACCCTACCCTTGGGCAGAAACTCATCGAATCGCCCCTCGTACTCGTCGCCACCAGTCTTCTGTACAAAGACTGTTACTTGGCATCCTCTATTCCAGTCGTACCAAAGCTGGCAATAGTAGGGATAAGAGTCTTGCCCCATCATGAAGCATTGACTGTGGACGGAATCAGTCCATTTTGGCGGCACAGCGCCTGGATTTACAGCTTCCAACCCGGGCAAGATGGATTGAATATCTGTGAACTTGCACGCTATTCCACCACCGAGCTCTGGTGAAACCATCGCGGACGCCAAATCGCGATACGTTCTGATCGCGAGTACTCCTGGAGTATCCTTTGAAGCTTCCGCGAATAGCGTGGGAAGGTCCGACCTAACGAGCGGATCGAATGTCGTAAAGTCAACGAAGTAGAAGCTGCCCAAGATCGGCAATCCAAAGTCGTTAGACGAATCCACATTCATCATTCGCCTATATCGATTGCGCTGCGCATCCAGCCAAATCCATGTCGAGGGATTGGCGGTTCTCCTCCCGGAGAATGCATGGCTTTGTCGGCCCACCGTCTTCCAGGAGCCTACGTGCGTGAACTCGGACGCGAAAAGACTGGGCGCCGGAACAACGATGCTTGATGTGAACGCGGAACTGATCTTCGTAGGCGGATCATCAGGCATGGATGGATCTGACTGCAGCGACCACCAGAGATTAGATCCGCTATCGGAGGCAAAGAGAAGGTCAAAATATTTGAGGGATTCGAGCGCATAGAGCTGAGCACGGAGTAAGGGAACCGTTGTCGTGCAGTCGTACGTAAAAATGGCAGCAATTAGCTCGTCTCGAGGAGTCCCTCCCACCGTGGTCGAACCAGGTGGCGTCAGGAGAGCTTTGGCCTGCCAAATATTCGGAAGGGCAGGCGGGTTCATTTTGCCGTTGGGGAAAAGGAGCGCCTTGATCTCAGACGGAGACGGTACGGGGATCGTAGACGGGATGGGCATCACTTTCCCTTGCCCCTCATCCTCCGAGTACCCTAATTGATTGCCGCGCTGAGCTCAATAATTTCTTTCGCGGACTAGGACGGACACCACATAATTAAGCGGAGTTGCCCTCTGAGATGGACAAACCTCGCCTATACCTGTCCACTCCAGAGGACAGTTATTCACGCCACCGGTAAGCACCGCAAATTAATAATCATGTTGTTCACTTTGTGGATCGAAAATGAGAGGATCCGCAGGTACGTTGAGGGCGAAGGCGCTTGCGATGTTGGATCCGGTCCGCATCATGTGGGCCGTTTAGCGGACGGAGGGCAGAATGACAGAGAAAGCCAAAGCGCAGATCGTTTCCCTTCAGCAGTTGGCCAGCTCGATAGAGAAGGCGGCGAAGCTAGCCGCAGAGCGTCAAGGTGTCGCGCTTGGAGACGATACGATCGTTCATCGCTGGGAGATTATCGGGCGGGTGCTCAGCGATATCTCTGATCTGAATACAGCGTATAAAGTCGCGGAAGAGATCGCAGCGGGAGTGAACGTCCCCGGCGTCAAAGCCGAGCCTGTGGTTTCTAGCATCGGCCAAGACATCCTCGTCGGCTTCGTTGATCGTGCAAATGCTCTCAAGAGCATCAAGTAGCGGCGATGACAGTTAAGGCAAAGGCGCTGTCACTCTCTTGCCCGAGTGCGCAACCCGACATGGAGGGCGCGCGCATCATCGGTCTCGTGACCGGAACCCTGGAATCGCCGAGGATCGCCTATCTCGAGCCTGGCATCAATTTGACTCTCTCCGCGGTGAAGAGCCTCGGGGAACTTGAGCCCACCAGGGTCTTTCGGTTCGGCGCGCACTGTGAGCAGGCGCGATGCAAGCACTTCGACGGCGCTCAATGCGCGCTCGGACGCCGTGTCGCGTCGCAACTTGAGCGTGTTGTGGAACAACTCCCAGCCTGTCAGATCCGAAAGAGTTGCCGATGGTATGCCGAGCAAGGGAGAGATGTCTGTCTGCGGTGCCCCCAGATCATTACGATGGTGGATTCAGCAGATGCATTGAGTCGCATCGCGACGACCGAGTAGGATCCAAGCAGTTCTGAGGCCATACGGCTTTCACCGCGCATGCCCCGCGCCAAGAGGAGTTGTCGTTGCGCCGAAGAGTAATGGGCCTCGGGACGGGCCTACTTGTGTGCGTATTGCTGTTGTCCGATGAGACTAATGCGCAACCCGCAACCGCAGGTGGATATTGCAAGGTTGTCCCTTCGAGAGCTGACGCAGTCGACTGGCCCAGCAAGCATGCTTGGGAGCTCTTCATTGCACTGAACCACCCAGCCATCGATGAGAACATTGAACGTGGTGTAGCCGATTGCTCCAAGCCTATCGGAACGCCGGGTACTACTGCTGTCTGGGAGACATGGCGGAACGCATCGACCGAGGTGTATCTGGCGGACGGCGCGGAGCCGCCCGATTGGAGCGACACTTCATTGCCAGATGCGAAGCCAGGAACCGTGCCTGAGATCCACACGTTCGAGTTGGCCACTGCCGCCGATCGAAAGCGGCAACTTTCCTTCCACGATTCGGCGAGCAGATTCCATCCAGCGTTCTCCCCCGAGGATGGAGTGTTTAGGGACGTCGGCGGCTTTGGTGAGACAAGAATGAACCGGTCGGCATATGAGTTTATTCGCAGACAGTGCCTTTATAGTGCTGACGGCCAAAAGAGGTATGCCAAGGCAATCGAGGATGGCAAGAAGCCTCCCGTCTCATTTCCACCGGATGCGATCGAGGTTAAGGCCGCTTGGTTAGATTTTGAGAAGGAGAAGACACCCACCGATAAGCAACGTACGTATTATTCGGCTGAGTACGAGGGGAAGAAGTATGGCTTGGTGGCCCTGCACATTATCACTAAGGACATTCCCAACTGGTTTTGGGCCAGCTTTCACCACGTCGACGCTCCTGAGAACAAGTTCGAGTCTCCCGACACGTTCGGTCGACCAACGATTCTCGACGGAACCGTTTGGCAGAATTATCGCCTCGGAGGCACGCAAGTCGATTTTGTCTCTCCGACTGGGAGCGCAACAATTTTGTCAGATCATTATGTGGAGTTCGGATTTCAGAGGTCCTCATGCATCACGTGCCACGCGACTGCGGCGATCTCAAGCAGTGGAAGGCGTATGCCGGGACAGCCGCTCGCTCTGTGCGCCATGAACGGAACGGTTCCTGCCCTGGATCTTGATTTGCCTGCCTGCAAGAAACTCATCGGTGAGTATTCGTATTTCCCGAACTCAGATAGGCTCATAGTTGAGCGCGGGGTGCCGGACCCTCACTGGTTCGAGACGAACGGCAAGACCGTCTTCATTCAAACCGACTTCGTTTGGTCTATACCGTTCAGGGGGCAACCGGAAAAAGCCCCTCCGCCAAAGCGATGCGAGTGGTGAATCGAGATGTCGCTTGGCGGTACGCAACGCGGGATCACCTGGTCGAAGAGGAGATGAACATGGCGGAGTGTCAACTAACTTACGCCACTGACATTAGGCCGCTTTTTCGGGATCGCGATGTGTCTGCGATGAAAAGGAACGGGCCGTTTGACCTATCGTCATACGGGGATGTCGTGGCCCACGCCGACGCCATCTTGCGACGGCTGGAAGCGGGAGACATGCCGTGTGACGGTGCGTGGCCCGCCGAACAGGTGGCGAAATTTCGACAATGGATTGACGATGGAAAGCTTCCCTAGGGAAAATGCGAACGACTGAAGGCGGCGGAACCACGAGAACTGCCGTCCCTAGACTTTGGACCTAACTGCTCGCAAAGCGCAGGATGCGCGCAGCTGTGGGCCGAGCGATTGAAGCACGCGGGCGGCCGAGGACCAGACGGCAAGCCGTCGATCGAATGCCGCGGTCTGGTGCTCATGTTAGGGAACCGGCTGGAGCTGTTTTCCCGCGGTCAGGACCGCACACCGATTGCCTCACGCCGCACTGTGCCGCGCTTCACCCAAGTCCGCGGCGTCCGATTCTAGAGCGGCCGTTTTTGCGCGCCAGCTAAGTTCGCGTACGTTCGCTCGAGGGCCTCTGCGTTTCGGCACAGCCTGGGACGCTGCGGGGATGCCTTATGTGATCTGACGTTCACCGTGGCGCCAGGAGACTTCGGGCGGGACTTGCGTGCTGGAATTCTATCGCCGGTTTGTCGCCCGCGGCTTTCGCGCTCGATAACCCATAGATAGTGGTCTGTAATCCCCTGTTATTTTTGCTGGGTCTCAAGGCTCAACCCGTCGCCACGAAGATCGGAAGGGACATTCTCGTCGGGTTCATCGACCGGGAAATGCCTTCAAGGTGATCAAGCAGTAACCGTTTCGAAAAAGGACGGGGCGCTTTCTTGTCTGAGCGCGCAACTCAACATGGACGGCGCACGCGTCATCGGCCTGCTGAGTGGCACACCCCTGAGACGCCTGAGATCGCCTGCCTCTCTCCCCGTGTTGAGCTCGAGATCTCGGCGGCGAAGGCCCTGAAGGGCATCGAGCCCACGCGGTCCTTCCGCTTGGCCGCTCGCTGTGAGGAGAATCGCTCGCGCAATTCGACGGCGCTCGATGTGCGCTCGGGAGCGGGGTGGCGGCTCACCTCGAGCCCGTCGTTTGCAGCTCCATGCGTGCCAGATCCAGAGCAGCTGTCGCTGGTACGTGGAACAATGCCGTTGTGTGTGCCTTCGTTGCCCGCAGATCATCACCATCGTCGATCGAATAAACCCGTTTAGCCGAACGCGGCGGCAGAGAAGACTCGCAACGGGCCTTAGGCCTCTGGGGACGGCATCTTCCTGCTCGATTTCAGTGGGCGAACCTCGAATGCCACCGCGCGAGCGAAGCGCCTGTTGAGCCACCAGCCGCGATCGACGAGCGCATCGATGAGCTTCGGGTGGAGCTGGTCGAAGACGGTCGGGACCGGCGCGAGGTCCCTTTCCGTCATAGGTCCGATGCTCGGGCCGCCGTCCATCAGCTCCGGAGTTCACCGTCTGGCGAGGGCGACTCGAGCGGTGATCCGCCGGTGTCAAGATCGGCGCCGGAACCCGCGGCCATGAGCGCCTCCCCTGCCCGATCTCTTCCCGGAACTGCCCGTGTCAGCAATGGAAAAAAAGACTGCCCGCCTACGCCGGGACGCACTAGGATGCGCGCATGCGCATCGTTCTCGACCTCTCCGACAAGGACATCCGCTACTTCCGGAGCTGCCTCCAGAC
>JGI1027J12803_100084651_pt1 | contig 10258 bp, 6 predicted proteins | sample IowNatreferecore_FD_12803 | JGI IMG/M metagenome (IMG submission 12803) | reverse complement strand
AGTACGTACGCAAAGACGCTACCGGCGTGATGGTGAACACTGGATTTTCCACCCGGTGGGTATTCGACCACCTCCGCCGTCAGAGTCTGCCCGGGCACGTTTGGGAGCTTGATCGCGAACACCTTCCTTACGGTCTCAAGGTTCTGTAAGCCGAGAGTGGCGCCCACTCCGAGGAGGGCGCCGAGCGTGCAAGCGAGCAGTGGAGTCTTGCGATTTAACATTGAATATCTCCTTTCGAATGTTTCAGAACTCAAGCACCTTACTGAGGCAAGTTAAAGATGACCAAAGCCAGGCCGTAGCGAATCACATGAGCTCCAAGCGCCTGTGGTTTCGGGTCCCGCGAAGGAGCCTAGAACCGCAAAGCGTGGAGGAGCAGCCCCGCGAGGCTGGCGCCTATGAGGGGCCCGACAACTGGGATCGCCGCATAACCCCAGTCCGAGTTTCCCTTACCAGCGATGGGGAGAACTGCGTGGGCGATACGTGGACCGAGATCTCGTGCCGGATTAATCGCATAGCCCGTTGTGCCGCCAAGCGAAAGGCCGATGACCCAGACCAGACATCCGATGAGATACGGGCCAAGACCGGCAGCCAGACCGTCTTTCGCTACTGTTTTTGCAAAAATTGCTCCGGCGATGAACACCAGAACGAAAGTGCCGATGATTTCGCTGATGAGGTTCGCGGTGACGTTTCGGATAGCCGGCGCCGTGCAAAACACTCCCAACTTTAAAGAGGTATCCGGGGTTTCCTTCCAGTGCGGCAAATAATGCAACCAAACGAGGATTGCGCCAACGAATGCGCCCAGCATTTGGGCCGCTACTAGAGATAGAAGCTTGGAATAATCACCCGTAGAGATGGCGAATCCGAGCGTAACCGCTGGATTTAGGTACGCGCCGCTGCTCCCGCAAGCGATCGCGGCGAAAACTCCCGCCATCACCGCAAGCGCCCAACCCGCGGTAATGACGATCCAGCCGGAGGCCTCCGCTTTTGAGCGTTTGAGGAGCACTCCGGCCACCACGCCGTCGCCCAGCAGAACCAAGATGAGAGTTCCTACAAATTCTCCCACGAAAGGTGTGATCATTTTTCTCCTCCGACAAATGCGTGCGTGTGTAAGTTGTCTGAACTTACGCTTTCGCCTTTAAGTCCGCGCTCCTCTACCCAGTCGAAAGAACGAGTTACGGCTTTTTTCCATCCCGCATATAGCTGCTCGCGGATATCAGCTTCCATGTGGGATTTCCAGACGTGGTCCACACCCCATTGCCTGCGTAGTTCCCCCAAATTTTTATAGAAACCGACGGCAAGTCCGGCGGCGTAGCTCGCGCCGAGCGCAGTGGTTTCTTTGATCAGTGGCCGGATGACGTCCCGATTGAGAATGTCCGCCTGGAACTGCATCAGCAGGTCGTCCTCAACCATGCCGCCATCTGTACGGAGGGAGTCCAGCTTCCGGCCGGAATCCAGTTCCATAGCTTCGAGCACTTCGCGCGTTTGATAAGCCGTGGCTTCCAGAACCGCGCGTGCCAACTGACCTTTGTTCGCGTAGCGCGTCAGACCAACGATCACTCCGCGAGCGTCTGTCTTCCAATACGGGGCGAAAAGCCCCGAGAATGCCGGCACAAAGTACACGCCGCCGTTGTCCTTAACCGTCCGCGCCAGTGTTTCAATGTCAGAGCTTTTTTGGATGAGTCCCAGGTTGTCGCGCATCCACTGCACTAGCGCACCGGTAATGGCCACGCTGCCCTCCAAGGCATACTGGGCAGGATTCTGACCGAGTTTGAATGCAACTGTCGTGAGCAGACCGTATTTGGAAAAAACCGGCTCGCTCCCAGTGTTCATCAGCAAGAAGCAGCCAGTGCCGTATGTATTCTTCGCTTGCCCGGGCTCAAAACAGGTCTGTCCGAAGAGCGCTGCCTGCTGGTCGCCAAGGATTCCGGCGACGGGGATGTCCTTCACTTCCGCCGGCTGCGCCAGTCCATACACTTCGCTGCTCGAGGCGATCCGCGGCATCATGGCTTCCGGGATTCCGAACAAGTCAAGCTGCGCCTTGTCCCAGTTGAGCGTGGCCAGGTCCATCAGCTGCGTTCGGCTGGCGTTGGTCACGTCGGTAACGTGAACACCGCCGCGCGGACCGCCGGTGAGTTTCCACACCAGGTAGCTGTCCATGTTCCCGAAAAGCAGATCTCCCGCTCTTGCCTGCTCCCGGGTGCCCGGTACGTTGTTCAGAATCCAGCGGATCTTCAACCCGCTAAAGTAGGTGGCCAGCGGCAGGCCGGTGAGTTTGCGAAAGCGATCGGGGCCTCCTTCCCGAGCAAATTCGGCCACAGCGTCTTCGACGCGCGTGTCCTGCCAGACTATGGCGTTGTAAACGGCAACGCCGGTCTTACGATTCCAGACAACGGTCGTCTCACGCTGATTGGTAATGCCGATGGCAGCGACATCCTTCGGCCGAATCCCGCGCTGCTGCATCGCCTCGGTCATCACTTCGTGAATACGCCGCCAGATTTCCTCTGGGTCGTGTTCTACCCATCCGGGCTTCGGGTAGATCTGCTCATGCTCTTTTTGGGAGACGGAGACGATCCGCCCAGCGGAGTCGAAGATAATGAATCGCGTGCTGGTCGTTCCTTGATCGATGGCACCCACATAAGTCGACATGACTGTCTTCCTTTCCTTTTAGACCGCTGACGAACGCCCGGCCACTAAGCCCGCCTTCGGACGTTCCCGCTCCAGCCCCGCGCGCTCCAGCAGATGATTGATTTTGGCAACGTAATCAGTGACCGCCGATTTGGCTTCTGTGTCCGGCCATTGCAGCTCCTGGGCCATCAACGAGCCCACTACCGGCGCTGCCTGAATAGCTTCCCGCCATGAATAGAACTGAATTCCCGTCCTTCGCGCTATCACATCCTCAATCTCGGCCGCCAGTTCCTCGCGCACCGAGTACACAACTTCCGCCTGGATCGGTGCGCTTCCCGGAACGACCGGACGCAACAGATTTGCATTCTCGCGGGTCAGTTCGAGCACGTTCCATGCAGCCGTTCCGAATTTTCCCGTCAAGTGCTTCGCAGTTGCTTTCGAAATCGAATATGTGGCCACAATCTCTTCCCATAGATCCTCTGTAAACCCCTCGCCGCCATGCAGCACGTGACTTTTCGTCAGACACGCAGTTACTGCGACTCCCAGTGCCTTCTGCACCGCATTGATCGTGTCTTCTGCCATGGCGCGGTGTGTGGTCCATTTGCCGCCCATGATGCTGATGAGCCCGCTCGCCGCATCGACTTCGATTACATCGTCGCGCGCGAGTTTCTGGGTGCTCTCATCCTCTCCCGCGCTCACCAGCGGTCGCGCTCCGGCGAATCCGCTGACGATATCGGCGGGCGTCGCCGGCTGCTCGAGATATTTGTTGAGCTGGCCAAGCATGAAGGCGATGTCTTCGTGGCTGACAAAAAGCTCGTCTCCTGGAGCAACTTCCTGTTCTGTCGTGCCAACCAGCAGCCGGCCGCACCATGGAACGGCGAACAGAACTCGGCCATCATCCGTCTTGGGAATGAGCATGGCCTCCTGCGAAGGAAACAGTTCGAGCGGCATCAAGATATGCGAGCCCTTGCTGAGACGCATTCGCTTCGGCACAGTCGGGGTCGCGAGCTGCCGTATCGAGTCGGAAACGGGTCCCGTAGCGTTGACGAAAACGCCAGCGTGCACTTGAAAGGTTTCGTTGCCGACCTGATCTTTCACTGCCACTCCAGATAGGCGCCCATTTAAATCGCGCCGGAAGTCCGTGACCTGCGCGTGATTCAGCGCGCATCCGCCCGCCTTTGCGAAACTCTGCACAAGCGCCAGGTTGTATCTCGCATCATCGAACTGTCCGTCCGCATAGACCACCGAGCCGATGAGCCCGTCATGCTTCAATTGCGGCATGCGCGTCAGTGTTTCCTCACGCGAGAGGAATTTGCTCGGCGAAATTCGTGCTGAACCAGCGAGCCAGTCGTAAATTTTTAGACCGATATCCAGGTAAGCTGCATTCAGCCAATGAAAACTGGGCACAATGAATTCCAGCTTCCGCGTAAGGTGCGGTGCATTGTCGAGCATGCGTACTCGCTCATGCAGCGCTCGTACTACTACGTGGTATTCTTTGGGGTCAACATTCTTGACCGCTTCTTCCAAATAGCGAACCCCACCATGAATAATCTTGGTCGCTGCGCTGGAAGTTGCCCCCGCAAAGTCGCCAGCGTCCAGCATGACGGTTCGCAACCCTCGCAGCTGAGCGTCTAGCGCGCAGGCCGCTCCTGTTGCTCCTGCGCCGATCACGCATACATCGAAAGTCTTGTCCGCGATGTTCTTCCCTTGAGCGGCTCGTGATTTCATGGTTCTCCTGGCTCTAAATCGAAATCAAAAGGTAACTTTCGTGCGAAACCCAAACACGGCGGCATTCGGAACGCGGGAATTCGCCCCGGTGTCCACGTAGTATTGAAAGACCGGCTGCAAAAGAAAGTAGGGAGTCACCTGCAAACCATAGTTAAATTCGATGGCCTTTTCCGAGCCCAGCAGCGGCAGGCCGATGTTCGCTTCAGCAAATCGAAACTGGTCGCTAATCTTGCTGTAAACGAATCCAAAAGCCGCCCAGTCTTTTGCGCGGCCCGGAATCAGTCCGTTGTAGCGAAGTCCGCCGGTAATTTGGGTGTTCTGTCGGTTGACATCATCCGGACTCCAATCAAATCCTATGGTGGCATCAAGGCCGCGGTCCGACCCCGCTTCCGCCCTGTACAGTGCCTGGTTGACTGCACCGTAGATCAAGTAGTTCCCGCTGCTTCGCGCTCCTGCGGCGTTGGCAAATTTTCCGCCATTATACGCAGCGCCAAATTTGAACGTCCCCGGGTATGCCTTTCGATCTTGCCGACCACGTGGGTTCTCCATCCCGTGCGTATATCCGACTTCATACAGGAAATCCGGGCTGTCTTTGATAACGAAGTTCAAGCCCGTTTTGTCTTGCTGGTAGGGATTGCGATTGCCAGAGATAACCGCCGCCGTGAAGTAAACATTTTGTGTGGGCTGCACGCGGACTTGCACACCTGGCGTTCCAGCCGGATTGAAAGACTCAAACGTATTCGAAAAAAGGTTTCCGAAAGCATAGTCCAGGGGTTCTATGATGTAGGATGCGCCATAAATTTGGTTTCCGTAAAAATCGAGTCCGGCGAGTTGGCCCGCTTTCACGAAAAGATGATTATGGAAGAATGCCTGCTGCAACCAGAAGGAGTCGAGACGAGTGGTGTGCGCGCTCACTAAGCCGCTGGGATTCGCGATCGTGCCAATTTCCGCGCCTAAGTTTCCGCCAAACTGCCAAAGTCCCGTGACGTGGAACGTTAAGCCATTCCAATTGGTGAGCCTTCCGAAATCGACGTCCATTGTTCCGCGGATTCTTCCCCAGCCTGCTTCGGTTTGTTTGAGTCCGCCCACGGGATTGGCCTGCAGATCCGCGACATAAAAAAAATCGAACGTCACCCCCTTCTCGTCCAGCCCGCTTCTTTTTCCTCCCCAATCCCCAAACAAATACGATCTAGGTTGATGCATGTTCGACACTTCGTCGCTGACGTGCCGGCCAGCTTCACTCTGCGCAAGGGCTGCACTCGCCGCACACAAAAGCAATCCAGCGAGCATGCAGCTTGCGTTGCGCGTGCCCTTCGTGGTCCATTGGCCAATGAAGTTAATCCACCGGAATGTGTGCTTGTTAATCATCGGCACTGCCTTCCTTTATCTCTTTTCGATCGGAAACGATTGCGCCCGAGTGCCGCCGCAGACATCGACTTGCGTGACAAATGCGCCTTAACGGCGCCACACACCTCTGAAAGCGCAGCGGGATTGAATGCGAAATTACGGAACAAATGACGAAGGTATTGTTCTTCGCGCCCTTCGATTAGAAACCTGGTGACATCCATGTTCATATGCATGCCCAGGTGCCAGTACGGCACGCGGGTATCGACGTAACCTGAAAAACTGAGTCCGAAGATGGAGTTTCGATTGTGGCCAGCGACAAAGCTCGGTCCGATGCTCGGTATGCTGGAACTCTCCAGGGCCTTCGTTCCTCGCGGAAGAAAGAATTGCAAGAGTGGGGCCATCGCCAAGAAGCTAGAAACAAATGATTTAGAGAGAAAGTACTCACGAGATTTCAAGAGCTCCCGATTTCCTGGGAGTTGGAGTGCGGAAACATTCCGATGGCGCGTAACTCGCCATCGAGTCTCACTCAGGCTTCGTTGGCGGAATCTCTAGGCAATAAGACCGAGGCAACGCTCTCCGTAACGGCGGGAAAACAGAGATGCTATACTTCTCGCTGGCGCAGGCACGCTCGGGACAGTGTTGCTCGGTCCAGCAACGCGCTGCGATCAGACAGCGCATTCGATCTTCCTCGTGACTTTGAAGCTGAGTCCGCCCTGTTTTCTTAGAGTGCTGACGCCACGCGTTGCGGTTTGGATAAAAACCGGGTCCTTGTTCACCTCTGAGTGGGACAATTCAGCCCATCCAATTAGGGGGACGAATTAACGTGAACAGGTCACTGTTAATTCCCTTATCCACGCTTTGGCTATTTTTTGCACTGCCTGTGTCGGCGGTCGATGCGAGTAAACGAATAACCCAATACGCCCACACTGCGTGGAGGATGCAAGATGGTTTTTTTAGCGGTGTCCCACAAGCGATCACACAGACAAAGGATGGTTACATCTGGATAGGAACGCAGAACGAACTGCTACGATTTGACGGTGTTCGACTCGCGAGATGGACCCCTCCCACAGGAAGTCAATTACCGCCGGCCAAAATCTGGGCTCTTTTGGGCTCTCGCGACGGAAGTTTGTGGATCGGGACGAATTCCGGGCTCGCACATTGGAACAATCAGAAACTGGTTATCTTGCCCGATGCACTCGGGACTATCAGTTCGATCATCGAAAGATCCAACGGAGAGATCTGGTTTTCGCTTGTACAGGTTTTTCGCCAGACTGGCGCGGTCTGTCAAGTAATAGGAGATCGAACAAAGTGCTACGGAAAGTCCGAGGGGATTCCCGTGGCTGGTGCGAGCGTTCTTACCGAGGATAGATCGGGAAATCTCTGGTTTGGTGATTCGACTACGGTTGTGCGCTGGAATGGGAGTTCCTTTCGCGCGTTTTCGCCGTCAGCCCTTAAAGGGAATCAGTCAGATGGCGTGACGGGAATCGCCGGAGATCAGGATGGTTCCATCTGGCTGGGATTCTCAATCAGGGGACCCGGTGTCGGACTGCAGAAAGTCGTAAACGACGTGCTTAAGCCACTCATCACGCCAGAACTGGACAGCAGCACGTTGATCGTCAACACTCTGTTCCTAGATAGCCAGAACAGCCTCTGGATTGGGACAGGATCACAGGGAATCTATCGGATTCATGGCCAGTCCGTGGATCATTTTGGACGCGCAGATGGTCTCTCGAGCGACTTTGTGGCTGGCTTCTATGAGGATCGTGAACGTGATCTGTGGGTTGCGACCAGCCGAGGCATCGATTGTTTCCGCGATGTCCGGGTTACGAGTTTTACAAACCGCGAAGGACTTCCGGATGAAGTAGATTCTGTTTTGGCCTCGCGAGACGGTACTGTATGGGCGGGCGGACCTGAAAATTTGTCTTTTATCCGTGGAGGAAAGATCGGCTCAATTCAGTCGCGTAAGGGTTTGCCTGGAAACTTAGTTACGTCGCTGTTCGAAGATCATGCCGGCCGGCTGTGGGTCGGATTAGACAATTCGCTTTTCATCCACGACAAAGGTGTATTCCGCCAAATTACAAAATCGAACGGCAGTTCGATTGGATTCGTCGTGGGCACTGCAGAGGATGGCAAGCACAACGTTTGGGTGGAGACCAACGGTCCTCCGAGGTCGCTGATTCGAATCAGTAATTTCATCGGCCAGCAAGAGTTTCCGGCTCCTCAGATACCCGCTGCTCGCAAACTCGCAGTCGCACCGGACGGCAGTGTCTGGCTAGGTCTTTTGAGTGGCGACCTGGCTCGGTACAAGAGAGACAAGGTTGATATCTTTCGATTCAAGAACAGTCCATCTCCAAGCTTAGAGTCAGCAGTCAATGAAGTGGTTATAAGTTCGGACGAAGCGGTGCTGGGAGCGACTGCTTTTGGTCTGATCGCGTGGAAGGATGGAAGACAACAGATCCTAACCATGCAGAATGGTCTTCCCTGCGATGTTATCTATTCACTCATCACAGACAACAACGGCGGATTATGGTTGTACACACAATGCGGCATTGTCGAGATCTCAAGCACCGAACTTCAAAAGTGGTGGAAAGATCGAAACGCTAGGTTGCAACTTCAAACGATCGGCGCAGTTGACGGCGCGCAACCTGGTCGAGTGCCGTTTCAAGGCGCAGCTAAATCGCCGGATGGCAGGCTGTGGTTCGCTAATTGGACTGCCTTGCAAGTCGTTGATCCCGCATACGGGACACGGAACTCTATCGCTCCGCCTGTCCACATCGAGAATGTAGTTGCGGAGCATAAAAGCTACGATGCCAGCAAAGATATCTTCCTTCCTGCGAATACCAGGGACTTACAAATCGACTACACGGCACTTAGCTTCGTAAACCCTCAGAAGGTCAATTTTCGCTATAAGCTCGAGGGACGCGACGACACCTGGACTGATGTCGGTACACGTCGCCAAGCATTTTATACGGATCTTCGCCCGGGAACCTATCGTTTTCGGGTAATTGCGAGCAATAACGACGGTCTGTGGAACACTGATGGGGCGACAATCGATTTCCACCTCGATGCTGCCTGGTATCAGACGCGCTGGTTCTATCTGTCCGTGGGGATAGTCTCGTTGCTGATGGTCTGGGCAACTTATCAACTTCGACTTCGTCAGCTCTCGCGGAGATTTAGCATCCGGCTGGAAGAGCGAGTCAGCGAGCGAACCCGGATTGCGCGGGAGCTGCACGATACCCTGCTCCAGAACCTTCATGGCGTGATGTTGGAATTTCAGGCTGTCAAAAATCTTTTGTACAAAAACCCTGAGAAAGCGGAGCGGACGCTCGAAAACGCGATCGCCGGCACAGAACATGCAATTGCGGAAAGTCAGGAAGCAATTGAAGATCTGCGGTCAAAACAGGCGATTGAGAGCGACTTCGCCGAGTTACTCAGCGCGCTGGGCGAAGAACTGGCAAGCTCGCCGGATGCAAACCAGGGTTCGCCGACTTTTCGTGTCATTGTGGAGGGGGAGCGACGGAGTTTATTTCCGGTTCTCCAGGACGAAATTTATCGCATCGCCCGAGAAATATTACGAAATGCTTTTCGGCACGCAAGCGCCCATAAAATCGAGGCTGAGATACGCTACGATGCCGATGAATTTCGCTTGCGAGTCCGAGACGATGGAAAGGGGATCGCACAAGAGGTTCTTGAGGAGGGGAAACGTGCTGGACACTGGGGTTTGCCTGGCATCCAGGAACGGGCGCAGCGAATCGCGGCCAAGATTGATTTATGGAGCGAAGCGGGAGCCGGGACGGAAGTACAGGTATCAATTCCCGGCGATATCGCCTATCAAAAATCGCGCAAGAGCCTTAGATTCGCGATATTACGAAGGGAGAGAACTCATGAGCGTCGATCCAAGACTGATCAGGATTCTAACGGCCGATGATCATCCCCTGCTCCGAAAGGGGATTGAAACGCTGGTCAACGTCGAGCCTGACATGAAGCTGGTTGCAGAGGCATCCAGCGGTCAGGAAGCAATCGAACAATTCCGACAACACCGCCCCGATGTGATCTTAATGGATCTTCAGATGCCGGGCGTGAATGGCGTTAGTGCAACCGAGCGTATTTTGAGTGAATTTCCTGACGCACGGATCGTCATCCTGACGACCTATGCTGGCGATGCGCAGGTATTGCGTGCCCTTAAATCGGGTGCGAAAGCTTATATCCTGAAGAGACAGTTACATAGAGAACTGCTCGAAACCATCCGTGCCGTCCATGTGGGCCGAAAACACATACCTTCGGATCTTGCGGCAGAACTGGTCGATCCTGCAAGAAACGACCTTACGCCACGCGAAGTAGATGTATTACAACTAATCGCCGCTGGAAGCGCCAATAAACAGATTGCCGACCAACTGTCGATCGGCGAGGGTAGCGTAAAGAGTCACGTCGCGAACATACTCTCCAAGCTGGGTGCCAACGATCGGGCTCACGCTGTTGTGATTGGGCTAAAACGCGGAATTATTGAACTAGCCTGAAAATCTCACAAGAAATAAGGACGAATCGCTGAATAGAAGTG
>JGI1027J12803_100057188_pt1 | contig 10269 bp, 4 predicted proteins | sample IowNatreferecore_FD_12803 | JGI IMG/M metagenome (IMG submission 12803) | reverse complement strand
CCAGGGGGTTCATCGGCAGCCGGCGCGGATCGATCACGGCGATACCGTCGGTGGTCGCAAACCACAGTCGGCCGTCGGCTGACTTAGTTGCGGTTGGAAACGGCCCTCGCAACGGCAAGCCCGGTAAGCCGTCCGCGGTGTCCAAAAATAGCGTTTGCATTCGGTACGACGACAAGTTGAACGCCTTCTCGACTTCTTGCAGGCTGACACGAGCGATCCCGAGTGCTCCGGCGATCCACAGAAAGCCATCATCATCCTGGAGTACGGCCGAAACCGCCCCGCCCGGAAGGCCATTTTCTTTTGTCAGCGTCACGAAGCTATGACCGGTAAAACGGCTCAGGCCGCCGTCTCCGCTTACCCACACGTGACCCGCATTGTCGCCGGCCATTGACAACAGGACGCCGCGGGGCAATCCGTCATGAGCGGCATACCGGTGGAATCGGTCATTCTCGTAGACCACAACCTCTCCGGCTTCGAAGCCCATCCAGACTCGTCGGAGCGTGTCACCGAAGAGAATTCGACATCGATCACTGGGGAGTTCTGGGCTATCCCGAAAATCGGTCCATTTGCCGTCCCGAAGCCTCTTGACACTCGTCCTCGATCCTTCCCAAACCACAACCCAAAGGGAGCCTGAAGAATCCGTCGTGATCGCTTCGACCGTCGACTTATCCGGAGTGGTGGGAATGCGAACATACGAGAACTTGCCATCCATCCCCTCGGCCAGATTGAAACTACCTCCCAGCCAGACGCGGTGCTCATCAGAAAAAATAGTGAGGACGCGCGTTGAGTCTGACCGGGAATAGTTTGGAAGCCTATGACTGGAAATCTGCCCACCGAAGAAGCGCTCGACCAGGTTGTCGGCGAAATGCGTGATCCAAACGGATCCGTCCCGCGACGAGGCCAATGCCCGCTGCGTAGCCTGGGAAAGTCCTTCCTTCGTGGAGAACGGTGTTGCCTTGTTCTCGCGAAAGCGGTCCAGCCCCCTGGTCGTTCCGAACCAGATGTTGCCTTCTCGATCCTGAAACGCGGAACGGATCCCATCGCTCGAAAGGCCGTCCTCGCGTCTGAATTGCTCAATATTTGGCTGCTTCAGACTCTTGAAATCCAGCGTGCGTCTGATACCGCCCTCGTTTAACCCAATCCACAGGCTGGAGCGACCATCGAAAAGAAGGAGATTGGGGCGGCCTCGAAGTGCACGTGCAACTCCGGGCGCCGATTTGCCGAGCACGGGCCCGGCGTCGCCATAGTTCACGAACCATACTTCGCCATCAGGCGCTTCCGTCAGTTGCAAAACTTGTGCTGCTGGTTGGCCAGTCGATTCGAATTGTTTGCCGTTTGGGGCCAGCGTCACAATCGTATTGACACTGACGCTGTCCTTGCTCAAGCCGAAGTTCATTCCGGTGGTTGCGGCCCACAGCACGCCCCGGTGGTCGACGAATAGCTTCTGCGCGCCTGGTGCGCGATAGCCCATCTCAGCGCCGATCTTATTCCATCTCGCATTCTCAAACCGGCTAAACCCGTATTCACCGGCTGCCCAGATAGCGCCTTTGTGATCTTCGGCGATCGACAGGACTCCACCGGTGTGCACACCGTCGGCGGGCGTGTAAGTATGGAGCGTGCCGTTCCGCAGATGACTGATGGCACTGGACGCAAATCCAATCCACAGGCTGCCATCCCGAGCGGTGCAAAGCGCTGCGATCGACGACCGGGGAAGGTTCTCGCCGCCGGGTGCTGCTTCCCACGAAATGAAGCGTAGGCCATCAAACCGGTACAAGCCGGCGCGCGTTGCGAGCCACAGATAGCCGTCGGGCGTTTGTGCGATGGCCTGAACAGGTCCCGGAATCCCATCCTTAGCGGACCAGGCTGTGTGTGTGAACTGGCCAATGCTTTTGTTGGGGTCGAGACCCTGGACCGGAACCGCGACTCCGCAAGCGATCGCGGTAAGTGTCGCGCATGCTCGTAGGTTGTTAAGAAAGGAAGCCACCACCGCCCGCACGGATGAAAATGGCTCAGTACATCCCACTTGCTCAAGACGACTAGGATGCTTCGACAACATGTTTCAGATGCACGTCGTTTCATGTTACGCCTCCCGAGGCTGCCCCCAAACCCCCATAAGGGGCATATCAAGATGCCCGATCCTGGTCTTCAGTAAGTGAAGGTTCCTCTGTAGACTCAAGCCTTGGGACGACGGTTCTCGATGTTTCCGTCCGGATGGCCTGGCATAGCCCTTGTCATTCTGAGGCTCTGCCTGATAGGGGTGCTGTGGCTTCACGCGTATCGCTTCGGACCGATTCTGTCGTCGGTCTGGTCGATGCCGATGTTCCTCTTGACCGCCGCAGCGCTATGCGTGGGAGTCGCAACGGGGACCGCGTGCATTGTCTATTGTGCCGCTGAGATCGGGTTCGCGTTGACCGCGCCGAGTTTCGACGCGAGCATCCTAATGCTCTCCATCCCGGTTGCGATCGCGCTGGTAATCCTAGGACCGGGCGGCTACTCGCTCGACGCACGCATCTTCGGCCGACGTGTAATTGTGATCCCGCGTGACGACGCAGGGCGTTGATGACCTCGACTCGGAAACCCGAATCGTACGTCTGACGCGCTCACGGGCGACACGGATTGGGGTCTGTTTCAAAAAACACTTTTGACCATAACAATACGGCGACTCTTCCTTCTCGATACCACGAAAGTACTACGCTCCTACCCGACCTGCGGGGCAGCGATGGTCAGGACCATGGGGGAATGTTTTCTTCGGCGTGATCCCGCATAGTGTCCCTAGCAAGAGAGGTCGATGAGGATGATCACAACAAACGCGGATTATGAGTGCTGAGATGCCGCTGCTTCCACGCCGCTGTGCCCGAGGGCTATTTATTACGGTCGTCTTTCTATCTCTCACTGCTTGCGGAAAACGCGATGTATCCGTAGAGCACGCGCAACCCGAGCCTATTCATGTACGCGTAGCCCAACCGAAGCGTGTTCGGAGACCTTCCGAGATCAATGTCAGCGGAGTGGTTGAGACTACGTCTGAACCCACCAATATCGCCTTCTTGGTGTCCGGGAAGGTGACCCGCGTTGGCCCGCGTGAAGGAGATGGGGTGAAGGCCGGCGAAGTGCTCGCGACGATTGATCCTTCGGACTTTCAATTCGCGGTTGAATCGGCCAGGGCACAGACGGCGCTTGCACGGGCTCAATTTGAGAAGGCGTCGGTGTCGGCAAGGCCGGAAACCCTCGAACAGGCGCGAGCGAGTCTCTCGTTCGCCGAGAGCGAATTTAGACGGATGAAGATTCTGTCCGACCGGAAGAGCCTCGCCCCCAACGACTTCGATAGGTATCAGACGGCCCTTACAAATGCTCAGCAGCAATACGAGCAAGCGAAGCAAGGAGCGCAGCGCGAGGACAAGGACGCCGCCAAGGCTGCCTGGGAACAAGCGCAGGCCGCTGAGCGAATCGCACGAAAACGCTTGAGCGATGCGACTCTGCAGGCCCCCAGCAGTGGATTCATCGCCAAGCGGAGCATCGAGCCAGGCGCGATGGCCGGGCTTGGTGCTCCGGTGTTCGCCATTGTCGGATTGGATCCGGTCGAAATCCAGGTCGGCATTCCGGAAACCGATGTCCGGCTGGTGCATCGAGGTCAGCAGGCCATTATCACGGCTTCTGCCCTCCCCGGATTGACTTTTCCCGGCAAGGTCCGCCTCGTGAACGTCTCCGCCGAACCCCAAACCCGGACCTACATGACCAGGATCACCGTTCCGAACCGAGAGGCCCGACTTCTGGTCGGGATGATCGCCGAGGCCCGCATCCTGGGCGACGAAAAAGTCGACGTTCTTACGCTGCCGGGTAGCTCAATCGTTCGGGATCCGCAAGGAGCGACGCAGGTCTACATCTATTTCCCTAACGAGAGGAGAGTCTATGGAAGGCGCGTAACTACTGCTGGAATCACTGGGCAGGATGTCCAGATCACTAACGGAATCAAGGACAGCGATTGGATCGTGGTCGCAGGACAGCAGCTAGTGCGTGAGGGCTCAATTGTCAGCGCAAAAGAGGTTAATCCATGAATCCCATTCGAAGTTCGCTTCAGTATCCGGCAATCACGCTGACTTTAACGCTCGGGCTCTTACTCGCTGGTACCCACGCGATCTTGCACATGCCGCGAATGGAGGACCCGAGCGTCACGATTCGTACCGGAATCGTGGCCGCCTACTATCCGGGTGCAACCTCAGATCAAGTCGAGAGCCAATTGGCGAAAAAGATCGAGGATCGGTTATTCAAATTCGCCGAAGTTCGGAAGGAGAAGACCTACTCGACCAGTCGGCCAGGGTATCTATTCGTCAACGTCGAGTTGCAAGACGAAGTGGCGAACGCAGACCAGTTTTGGGCCAAACTTCGTCACGACCTGAACGAGGCCCGCACGGCGAGCGAATTTCCGCCGGAAGTAATAGGCCCGATTGTTGATTCCGATTTTGGCGACACCGTGGCCCTCCTGATCGCTGTTCACGGGAATCGCTATGGTTACCGCGAGTTGAAGGATTACGTCGAGCGCATCGAAGACGAGCTGCGCACGGTTCCGAACGTCGCGAAGCTGCGGCGCTACGGAGAGCAGAAGGAACAGATCTGGATCACTAGTAGTCTTCAGCGCGTCTCGCAGTACTTTGCGAACCCCAATCAGGTCGTCCAGGCGCTTCGGCAACGCAACATCATTCAGAATTCGGGTGACCTTCTGATGCCCGACCAGGACGTTCCGCTCAAGACCAGCGGCTTGTTGCTCACCGAGGACCAAATCAAAAAGATTCTGGTGGACGTCTCTAAAAACACAGGCCAGCCCGTTTATGTCGGAGACTTCGCCAACGTCGAGCGCCGTTATCAGGATCCCGATCAGATCGCGCGATTCGATCGCGAGCCGAGCATTCTTCTTTCCGTGGAAATGCAGAAGGGGCGGAATATTGTGGAGCTTGGAGAACAGATCGATCAGGCGCTCGCACGAGTTCGACCTTTGCTTCCACCCGATTTGAAGCTCGATCTAATCGCAAACCAGCCTGCTGTGGTGCGCGAGCGGATCGGAGATCTCCAGCGGGAATTCCTGCTCGCCATCGGCTCGGTGATCCTGGTGACCATCATTCTGCTCCCGATTCGGGTGGCCCTGATTGCCGCCACCGCAATCCCGGTGACGGTCGCCGCGACCCTCGCGGTCCTGAATGCTGCCGGCATTCAATTACATCAAGTCTCGATCGCGGGGTTAATTGTGTCGCTCGGGATTCTTGTGGATGACGCGATTGTAATCGCCGACAACTATGTCGAGCTGCTGGATCACAAGGTGGCACGCGCGGAAGCTGCGTGGAGATCCGCGACTGAGATGGCTGTGCCGGTCTTGGCGGCAACTCTCACTATCATCGCTTCTTTTCTCCCGTTGGTCACGCTCTCCGGCGGGCCCGGCGAATTTATCATCGCGCTGCCGCTCACCACGGCCATCGGGTTAGCCTGCTCGTTCGCCGTTGCGATGCTGCTCACCCCCCTGCTATGCCGCTTTTTCATCAAGCAAGGTCTGCACAGTGAAGATCGCAAGAAGAAGTTCGACATTCTCGACTTCATGCAAGCAGCCTACAATCGCGCCATCGCCTTTCTGATGACACGGAAGTTCGTCGCTCTCGGAATGGGAATTGCGGCGGTGTTTGCAGGAGTAGCGCTGTTTTCGATAGTCCCCCAGCAGTTCTTTCCGTCTGCCGAGCGAAATCAGTTTGTCATCGATATCTGGATGCCGCCAGGATCGCGCCTGGAACATACCGATCGGGTGATCCAGAGGGTGCAGGAGTTCCTGGTTAAGAAGTCTCTGGTGGAGCACGTGGCCAGCTTCGCGGGACAAAGCTTTCCGCGGTTTTACTACAACGTGAACCCGCAGGAGCCTGATTCGCGATACGGACAACTCATCGTGATCACAAAGTCGGCTGCCGAGACGCCGTCCCTGGTAAACACCCTTCAGTCCGAACTGCGGGAGGTGGCGCCGGAAGCGCTCACGATGGTGAAGGAACTGCAACAGGGTACCCAAATCGAATCGCCTGTCGAAGTCCGCATCTCTGGTGAAGACATCGCTGTTCTGAAGACACTCGGTAACCAGGTGAAGAACATTCTGCACGACGTAGCTTTCGCAGCCTACGTTCGTGATGATTACTACGACGATTCCTGGTACGCCGGCGTGAATGTACGCGCTGAGGAGGCTAATCGCCTCGGACTGACCAATGCGGGCATCGCGAATCAGCTTGCAGGCGCTTTCTCCGGCGCTCCGGTTACCACGTTTTGGGAAGGCAACCGGCAGGTGAGTGTGCTGCTTCGACTCGAGGCAGAACAAAGGCAAAGCTTCGACGATGTGCGAAATGCATACATTACTTCAACCTTGACCGGGCAGCGGGTGCCGCTTCGATCTGTGGCAGATATCGCTCCCCAGTGGCAGATTTCGCGAATTGTGCGGCGAAATGGCGTCCGGACTCTCACCGTCGGTAGTTTTGCGAAGCCCGGGCATTATGGTTCAGAGGTTCTCAAGGCAATTGATCCTAAAGTGAAGGCTATCTCCCTGCCCCTCGGGTACCGGATTGATTATGGCGGCGAAATTTACGACCAGAAGATCACCTTCGGCCAAATGCTGTTCGCGTTGGCGATCAGCCTGATCTCGATTTTTCTAATCCTTCTTTTTCAGTTTCGGAAGCTTTCTGAGCCGCTGGTCGTGATGTCCGCAATTCCACTTTCGTTGTTCGGCGCCGTCATGGGCCTGGTGATCACGCGCAATCCTTTTGGGTTTACCAGCTTCATGGGGTCGATCGCATTGTCTGGAATCGTCGTCCGGAATGCGATCATTCTGGTCGACTACATCAATGAGAGACGCCGTGCGGGCAGCACACTTGAAGAAGCGGCGCTTGAAGCCGGTGAGCGCCGATTGCGTCCGATCTTCCTCACCACGATGGCGGCGGCGGTCGGTGTAACGCCGATGCTTCTCTCTGGTTCCAGCCTGTGGAGTCCCCTGGCCAGTGTTCTAGCTTCGGGTCTGATCTTTTCGATGTTCTTCGTTCTCCTGGTTGTGCCGGTGTTATACGTGATCGTCGAAAGAAAAAACGACCGTAAGCCGCTGGCGACTCTGGCAGCGCTGCTGATATTCGCTACTGCAGTCGGGCACGCGCAATCGCCCCAATCGCCACTGAAGCTGACCCTGCCTGAAGCGGTTGATCTCTCCCTGAAACAGAATCCCGATCTCAAAATTCTCCGGGCAAAGATTAGAGGGGCCCAATTCGAGGTAGCCGCGGCGCGAGCAGGTGAGCGGCCGCAACTCAAGACCACCGCCGATGACTTGGTGGTCGGCCGGACGCAGGTCTTGGATATTCCCGCGGGAGCATTAGGTGTGTATCCTGGGCTAGGCCCGCTGCCCAATCCCAGCGCTACGATCGGCCAAGGGAACCACAACCTCTTCCTTGCAACCATGACGATCGAGCAGCCGCTATCACAGCTAATCAAACTGCGCGCTGGGCGACGTGTCACCGATGCGAGTGTGAGGTCTTCGGAAGCCGACTTGCGGACGGCCGAGAATCAAGTCGCGCTACAAGTACGGCAGGTCTACCTCCAGATCCTGATTGGGCGGCTGGAGAGGCAGGCACTGACATTCCAAATTTCCGCGGCTGAAGAAGCATTCAAGGAGAGTACGGATGCGGTGGCTGCCGGAAACACGCTTGAGTTGACAGCGCTCAGCCAAAAAACGAACCTGTTTCAGGCGAGGTATCAGCTTCGAAACATCGAAAACAATATCTCGGATCTGACAGCCACCTTGAATAGTCTGATGGACCTTCCGATCGATAGGCAACTGGACCTTCATTCAATTTCCCCGCAGCCTGATCCCCCCCTGCTCTTTCTTAGTGAGTACGCAGCCATTGGGACGAAAGAACACCCGGAAATCCAGGCGGCGATTGAAGCTGTAGAAAAGGCGCGGCAAGGAATCCGCATTGCGAAGGCCGACTACATTCCCGATATCGGTGTATTCGCGCAGTACACATTCCAAAACGGCGTGCCGTTTCTGGTCCACAACAACGCCACGGCCGGCTTCAGGATGACCTGGAGAGTATTCGACTGGGGCAAGCGCTCAGCTGTGATCGGCGAGAGAGAAACGGAATTGGTACAGGCCGAGGAGAACGTACGTAAGGTCAAGCAGCGCGTGGCGGTTCAGGTGGAAAAGAGCTACCGCAACGTCGTGGTTGCCAAGGAACTGATCGCCACTGCCCGTGCCGCGCTAACCCAAGCTCAAGAAGCGAGCCGCGTCGGCGGTGACCGGCTTTTCGTGGGTGTCAGCCTGGCATCGGAAGATCGGAGAACTAAAGCGGCCGAAGCGGCCGCCGAAGCCAATCTTTTTCGCGCAGATCTTAATTATGTCCTTGCGAAATCCCAGTTGGACGTCGCGACGGGTTCCCCACCCAAGTGACCAAAGGATGCGGACATCCAGGAGAGCGTATGACGAATCACATCGATCGGAGAGAGTTCGTTGGAGGAAGTACGATGTCTCTAACCGCTTTTTCATCATTGGCAGCTGGGCCGGGAATAGAGGGTCAATCTGTGCGTGAATCAACCAAGAGTGACCAGGGTGCCTTCTGGCCGAACGGCGCAAGGATGGTCGTTTCTGTATCTATGCAAATGGAGGCCAGCGCGCAGCCGTCGAGCGGAGCCGAGAGCCCGATGCCGAGGATAGACCCGAAGTATCCCGACCTTCCGGCGATGAAATGGTATGACTACGGCTTCAAGGAGGGACTGCCACGCCTGTTGGAGATGTTTAATCGCCGGAAAGTGAAGATCACCTCCCACATGGTCGGAGCGGCGGTCGAAAGCCATCCAGAGTTGGCGAAAGAGATTGTGCAGCGGGGCCATGAAGCCGCGGGTCACGGACAAACATGGACGGCACAGTATTCGATGACACCCGAGGAAGAGCGGCAGAGCTATGAGCAGTCGATCGCGACCATCCAGAGAATAACGGACACACGCCCCGTCGGATTCAATGCCTTCTGGCTAAGGGGAACTCCACACACGCTAGAGATTCTCCAAGACCTCGGGTTCATCTATCACATCGACGATGTAAGCCGTGACGAACCATTCCTCGTGAATGTTCGGAACAAGCCATTTGCCGTTGTCCCTTATACGCTCCATATGAACGACATCGTGGACTACGAAACGCGCTATTTCAGCACCGACGCTTACGCTGCCGACCTGAAGCGAGAGTTCGACGCGCTCTATGCGGAAAGTGCGCACCGGCGCCGAATGATGTCGGTGAGCGCTCATGACCGTATCGCAGGGCGTCCATCAAGGACCAAGGTCCTTGAGGAATTCATTCAGTACTCGCAGGGTCATCAGGGCGTCGCCTTTATGAGAAAAGACGACATCGCGCGCTTCGCGCTGAGCAGTCCGCAAACCATTCGTGAAGCGCTCTGACCGAAAAGAGCACAAACATGATGATGAGTGTCGCTTCGAAAAGGCAACCATTAGCTCTGCCGCTCCTGGCATTTCCGGTGTTAAGGTCGCCACGGTGAGTGCGTCCGAATACGATATGGTTGTAATCGGCAGTGGCCCTGCCGGCCAGAAAATGCGCCATCGCCGCGGCAAAGGTGCACAAACGAGTCGCCGTAATTGACCGTCCGGCATGATCGGCGGCGTGACCGTTCACACCGGCACAAGCTGCTCAACCCGCGGCGCGGATGGTGGACGCCTCCGCTGGGACCTCGGGAGGCCTGGTCCGTGGAACACCGGCAAATCTAGGGGCTGGGGAAGGCTGCCCTGGTCTCGCTGACGGATCGCGACAATATCGAAGCCCCCAAGTCGCTGCAGGTGATGGAGCGATGCCGGGAGCCTCGCATTCTAGAAACGTGCTCGATCGCGCGCCGATTGAACGCATTCTCGACAGTCCGCTCGTATTCGGACGCCGAAGTCAACGATCGTCTAGCCGCTTCACGTCCTAGGGCGGTTCTCGTTCGCAATTATCTTCATGGTCGTTTGAAGTTCGACACCAGCAGAGTTGGAACGGTGGCCCTAGAAAATCATCCGCCAGACGGCTCATCGCTCACAAGCTGGAACGGCGTCGTGATCGTTCTCGTGAAAGGGAAACACTGATCTTCGTCCGATGATCCTCTAAGTCGGGGATCCAAGCAGAACGATTTGGCGCGGTCCACTTCCAGGCGCCCGCGTCGCATGTCCCTCGCTACCCCGGCGCGCCAGCCCTCACCTTCTTGGTTTTGGAACGGGTAGTCTCTTCGGGACTCG
>JGI1027J12803_100199362_pt1 | contig 10273 bp, 13 predicted proteins | sample IowNatreferecore_FD_12803 | JGI IMG/M metagenome (IMG submission 12803) | reverse complement strand
CAATGCACCGTTGCAGAGAGGTTGCAGGGTTCGTCTGCCGGAGAGACTCCTTGACACCTCCGGTCCGATCCGTTCGCTTCCGCGTTCAGGTCCATCACGAAATATTCCGTGGGCTTTTGCTTGGGTGATTCTACACCGGCTTTGCTCCCGGCGTTAGACCGATGGTGCTACAACGCCGAGACCATGTGGGCTATGGCGTCAGAGAAGTCGACGCGGCCGTCGAGGTAGGGTTGCCAGTACTGGGTGAGGACCCGGAGATAGTTTTCCCAGCCACGCCTGTAGAGGCCTTCGCGGACAGCGTAGGGGACGTAGCCGGACGAGGGCGAATTCGAGGAGGGTGCGGCGGGAGCTGGCCCTGACGGATTACTGTCTGGCGGACTGGCGCCGGGTAAAGCGCTGGAAGAGGTTTGGCTGCTAGCCGCTAAGGGGCGGATGACCTCACCGGTGGTGTAAAAGAGCAAGGCATGCCAGAGGTCGCGCGGGATGGGTTTATCGCGCTGGCGGCATTCGCGGAAGATGGCGTCCTGCACGACGTCGGCGATGCCATGGGAGGCTTCGTGGAACAGAACCTCCAGGGCTTCAGCGCCCTGATTGCGCGCGTCGACGGCCGAAACAGTGACACGCAACGGATCAAGCGTAGTGTAGGCGCCGGTGGAGCTGGCAAAGGAAGTGACGTCCACGCGAATGCGTTCTCTGGGCCAGGGAGTTTGATAGATTTCAGCGAGACGATGGGAGAGATCGAGGCCATTGCGGCGAACGAGCGGAGCGACGGCGGAGATCCAGCGGCGGTTGGCGCGGTCGTGCTCGGCCCAAAGGTGGGCGCGATAGACGGGAGCCGCGGACTCGAGCGTTTGTGTGAGCCCGGCCGGCAAGCCGGCGTCGCAGGTTTTCTTTTTGACGCCGGAGAGATCACCGCACGTTTCAAAATCACCTAACTGATTCTTGATGAGAATCATTTCGAGGCTGACGGTGAGGTCTTTGTCGGCGTAGATCTTTGTATAGAAAGCCAGGGCGGAGTTCCACGCACGCGCTTCCGCGGGAGTGAGATTGTTCATGCCGGCCGTTACGGCGACGGCATTCGCGCCGGCTGACGAGGAACGTTGCAGCCGGGCTTGGCGGTAAAGAGCGTGGTGGAGGTTGAGCCAGAAGCCGCTGTGAAATTCAAAAACCGGAAGAGGAGCGGGCTGGGGTTCATCTTGGGCGCGCGAATGCGCAGAAAGCAAGAAGAGGAACAGAGAAAGACACGCGGCAACTCGAGTGGGCGGTGCGAATAGGCGCATGAGGTGAAGAGAAATGGTAGCGCCATCGGGGTAGGGCAGCAAATGGTATGGCCAGAGGAAGTTGCCCGAGCGGGTCAGGAGAGCCAGCGGTCGAGAACGGCGAGCTGGTCCGCCGAGATACTTTCGTCAAAGCGGACGCCCATCCCGAGACGCGGGCTAACGTAAACGATGCGCGCGAGAAGATCGAGCTCCTCGCCCTCGTGGTTGAGTTTGACTCTGACCACGGTGCCGGTCGGGGTTGGATTCAGAGTGTCAATGTAGCAGCCGGTTCGGCTGACGTCACTGGTGCGCGCGGAAAGGCGAGTACCGGAATCCACTTCAACCACTTCCACGGCGAGAATCAGTGGCACACGTTGAGCGTCACGGCGATCTTGCATGGCGCCTGGCATTCCGAATCTCCTTTTGCTCCGTCCGAGAGATTCGAGAAAAAATTCGCGGTGTGACCCGCGGCTGGAGAGACGACCCGTGATGTATTTTCGAAAAGGGAAAGAAAAAAGACAAGAAGGATCGCGGGAGTTGTACCCAACTGCAAACTGGCGCCAGGTCAGTCCAGGTCAGTCGACGACCGGGTCAAGAGAATGACCGACCGCGCCTTGGTGATCAGCGGCGTGATATTTGCCTTTCGCGTCGCGGAAGAAGGAGAGGCGGCCGGTCCGACCATAGAGAGCTGGAGTGGCCGAGAGTTCGTATTGAGCGGGAGCGCCGATGTCGCTGGCGCCGACGATGACCATGCGGAAGCGGTAACCGTTGCGCTGGCCGCCGACGAGTTCAGACTCGAGCAGACCAGCGGAGTCGGCCGAAACCTTCGCGGTGTGGCCAAGTTTAGTGAGCGATTCGGGGAGCCGCGAGTAAGTGGTGCGATAGGTTTCGACGGCGGCGGCGATGGTTTTGAGGTCGGTGAGAGCTTGCTGTTCGTTGCCGCCGATAGCGGACTGGTCCCATTCGACCTCGAGAGAAGGCAAATCGAGAAAGAGCATGCCGACGGAGAGAATTTTCCAGGAAGAGTTTTCGCGCACGAGGCCCATCAAGACGTGATGGGGATCGCCGCCGACCGGCGCGTTGGGATCGGAAGCGTCGCGAATGTCCACGGGGAGGAAAGCGAGATTGTCTCGGAGGTCTGTGCCGCCCAGCTGGATGTCCGCTGCGCCGTCGGGAGTGGTGCAGCGAATCGTGGGGCGGCTGGAGTTGGCGGCGATCGCGGGCTTTCCCGCGCCATCGAGTAGGACGAAGCGCTTCATGAGTTCAACGCGAGCGGCGGGAGCAAGGCGGGAGAAGGACTCGGCGTTGCGGGCAGTGAGAAATTGTTCGAAGCGAGTTTCATCGTGGGCGCAGGCGGCGGCAAGCAGGCCGCGGAGAGCGGCCGAGGGGGCATCGGAGGAGGGGGAAGTGCTCTCGGTCGCTGGCGGGTTGGCGCTATCGGGGCGCGAACTGGATTCTTGTGCGGATGCGCGGCCGACAAGCGCAAAAAAAATCAGACCGGTAAAGAACGAGATTTGGCGAACGTTCATCGCGGATTCTGTTCGCCGACAGCCGCGGCGAGGATTTGCGGTAGCTGGGTCGAGAATTTGGAGCGCGGCATGATCTCGTCTAAGCCGGCGGACTTGGCGCTCGTGGCGAGATCGGTTTGCACGTGGGAAAGAAACCCGATGACGCGAAGATTCGGCTGGGCAGCACGAAGGCGCTGGACGGCCTCGAGCGGAGAGGATTTTGCATTCAGGTCGACGACGACAAGTGCGGGAAGCGGATCGAGAAGTTGCAGCAGGGAATCGGCGTTGGAGGCTACTTTCACGTCGAGGCCGAGATGCTTGGCGGTTTCCGCGAGCTTCATCTGGAAAAAAAGATCGTCCATGTAGGCTACGACGCGGGGCATTCTGAGAGTCTCCGAGACGTGAATACAGAATAGATGCTGAGAAAAGCGGAGCCGATGCCAGGCTAGATCGGAAAGCTGTCCAAACTTCCCATCCTCGGGAAGATAGCTGCCCGCGAGAAGCTAGTGGCCGGAGCCAGGGCTATGGGCGCCGACAGTTTCGTCAGGGACATCGCCCGCGCGGCCCTTGACGCGATCGTAGACGGAAACCTGGCTGACCGAGCCCAGCGCTTCGTTGTAAAAGGTCGGAACACCGAGAGCGGTGCGAAGTTCTTCATTGAACTTGCGCAAATTTTCCAAATGAGTTGCCAGGGCGGGGAGCTTGATGCCTTCGTCGGTCAAAAGGAATTTTTGGTAGCCGGCATCCCACAATCGGGCAAACTGCCCTTTGACCATGATGGTAGGGAGAACGGTGAGCTGATAGCGCGAGTCGGTACCTTGGCGAAATTCGGCGCCGCAGCCGTATTTTTCGACGCGCACGACGCCGCGCGTGCTCCCGACGGCAAACCCGAGGGCGGCCAGGCCTTCGATGGCTTTTGGATCAAAACGTTGTTCGACATTCCACATGGTGCAACCAGGTTAAAGAAAGCGGCCACATCTGTAAAGCGCCCGGATGGCGCTTATGGCGGGTCCGGATGGCGCGAACCGAATAGCGATTTTGCGACGTTTCGGTTGTATGCTGCGAAGGATCGATTTTGAATTTTTGACCGGGGAGTTCCACCATGAAGCGCCTTCTCCTGTTGCTTGTTTTTGCAGCTTTGGCGGGTGCCGCGCTGAATGCAGCGGATGCGCCGGGACGATGGAGCGAACAGCAAGCCAAAGATTGGTACGCCAAGCAAAGTTGGCTGGTGGGGAGCAACTATCTGCCGGCGACGGCGTCGAACGAGCTGGAGATGTGGCAAGCGGAAACGTTTGATCCGAAACGGATCGATCTCGAGCTGGGGTGGGCCGAAGGCATCGGGCTGAACACCCTGCGCGTTTTCTTGCACGACCTGGTGTGGCAGCAGGACGCGAGAGGCTTCACACAGCGCATCGATCAGTTCCTGAAAATTGCGAAGAAGCATCACATCAAGCCCGTCTTGGTGTTGTTCGATTCGTGCTGGGATCCAGCGCCCCGCTTGGGGCCGCAACTGCCGCCGCGGCCGGGCATCCACAATTCGCGCTGGGTGCAGAGCCCGGGCGCCGCCGCTCTCGAGGATCCGGCGCAGTATCCGCGTCTGGAAGCGTATGTGAAAGGCGTGGTGAAAGCATTCGGCAAAGACGAGCGCGTGCTCGGATGGGATGTTTGGAACGAACCAGACAACACCAATGGCGGGTCATATGCTTCGCAGGAGCCGGCAGACAAAGTGCAACGTGTCGAAACGCTGCTGCCGCAGGTTTTCCGGTGGGCGCGCGAAACTGGGGCGACGCAGCCGTTGACGAGCGGCGTGTGGAAGGGCGACTGGTCCTCCGCTGAAAAACTGAGCGCTACGGAGAAGATTCAGCTGGAAAATTCTGACGTCATCTCCTTCCACAACTACGGCAAACCCGACGAATTCGAAAAGCGCGTCCAATGGCTCGAGGCGTATCACCGCCCGCTGATCTGCACGGAATACATGGCGCGGGGCAACGGCAGCACGTTTGAAGGAACGTTGCCGATTGCGAAGCGGGAGCAGGTGGGGGCGATCAACTGGGGTTTGGTTGCCGGCAAGGCGCAGACGTTTCTGCCTTGGGATTCGTGGGAACGCCCATACACTGATCGAGAGCCGGCGGTGTGGTTCCATGAAATTTTTCGTACAGACGGCGAACCCTACCGCAAAGAAGAAACCGACTTCATCCGCCGCCTCATCAAAGGCTAGCTACAGGGCTGTTGCGACCGCCGGTCGTTGCGACCACGTTTTCATCGCAGGCGAAGTTCCCAGGTCTCGGCGGTAAGGTCCTTCCCGAAGCTGTGATGTTGTTCTTCGTGCACGACGTGGAACCCCGCCTGTTCATATAAATGTCGCGCCGCGTGCAGGATGCTCTGCGTCCAAAGCGTCATCTTTTGATATCCCGTCTGCCGCGCGAAGCGAACGCATTCCTCAACCAGCCGCTTGCCGATTCCAAGCCCGCGTGTTTCGGATTCCACGTGTAGCAGCCGCAGCTTGGCGACTTCGTCCGATGCCTTGGCGACGAAAACGGCGCCGACCCGTGCGCCGTCCTTTTCCGCAACCCAGCAACGTTCGCGCTTCGGATCGTAATTCCGAATGAATTGCGCCACAATCTCCGCTGCGAGTGCCTCGTAAGTTTCATCCCATCCGTATTCCTCGGCATAGAGAATTGCTTGCCGATGGACGATCCAGCCCATGTCACCCGGCCGGTGCGGCCGCAGCAGGTAAGGAACCCTTGGCTCCCGTGTGCCGCCTAGCAGCCTGCAAACCGTCTCCACCGCGTCGATGAAACGTTTCCGCTCCGTAGCCGAGAGCTCCTCAAGCATTGCGGCCGCGTCGCGATTTGAACGCGCGTCGAGCGGCGCAAAGGCCTTCCGGCCCTTGGTTGTCAGTGCAAGAAACTTTTGCCGTTCGTCCGTTTTCGACTGCTCCCGCCTAACCAGCTTCCGGCGCTCGAACTCGCGAAGGATGCGGCTCATATATCCGGCGTCCAGTCCAAGTTCCTTGCGGATGTCGGTGGCCGTGGGCTGCTCGCGATGCGCGAGTTCATACAGGACGCGGGCTTCGGCGAGAGAGAAGGGGCTGCTGGCGATTCCGTCCACCACGCCGATCTTGCGGGTATAAAACCGGTTGAAGGAGCGAAGCACGCCGACCTGCACGTCGATGGCACTTTCGGGCATAAGCCTTGACCTCCCTAAAATTGACGGTAGCACACATATAGTTGCCTATGTCAACTATAAGCGCCTGGACTTCGAAGCGGGGCAAACGGGGGAAAACCCGGTAACGGAGTGCGCGCTTATCTTTCCCGTGAGTCGAGGCATCCAAATAGGAGTAAACTAGTCGGATATCTTCGGATGGTTCGGTCGTCCAATCGATGAGAGGATTTGCTTTGCCTGTAGAACATCAACTCGGTCGGGCCCTGTCGATAGAGGGCGGATCTGCGGCCGGCCAAAATCTGCTAGAACATATTGGAAACACGCCACTTATCCGAATTTCCCATGTCGTGTCGCACTTGCCAAACGTCGAAGTTGCGGCTAAGGCAGAATGGTTCAACCCCGGTGGCTCGGTGAAGGACCGGCCCGCTTACCGCATGATTCAGGCAGGACTCGAGAGCGGAGCGCTGCGGCCGGGCCAGACGATTCTCGATGCCACCAGCGGAAATACGGGCATCGCCTATGCAATGATCGGCGCGGCACTGGGTTATCCGGTGAAACTGTTCCTCCCGGACAGCGCTTCAGAAGAGCGCAAACGCATTCTGCAGGCCTATGGGGCCGAACTCATTTGGACTCCCGGCGACGAAGGGACCGACGGAGCAATCCGCCGCGTGCGCGAACTGGCTGCCGCCCAACCGGAGAAGTATTTTTATCCCGACCAATACAGCAACCCGGCGAACTGGCAGGCGCATTATCGTGGTACCGGGAACGAAATCTGGGAGCAGACCGGCGGGCGGATCACGCATTTTGTGGCGGCACTCGGAACGAGCGGGACATTTACGGGCACGACGCGGAGGCTGAAGGAGTTGAACCCCGCGATTCGCTGCATCAGTCTGCAGCCGGATGGCCCCTGGAACGGCTTGGAGGGATGGAAGCACATGCCGACCGCGCTTCGTCCTGCGATTTACGACGACGCGCTGGCGGATGAGAATCTGGAAATTTCCACCGAGGAATCGTATCGCATGGTGAAGCGGCTGGCGCGCGAAGAGGGTTTGTTCGTCAGCCCGAGCGCCGCCGCGGCGCTAGTGGGAACGCTGGCGGTAGCGGAGAAGCTGGCGTCGGGGCGGCCGGCCGTGCTGGTTACGGTTTTTGCCGATTCTGCGGCAAAATATCTGAGTGAACGTTTTTGGTACGAAGGGTAGCGATGTCCGACGGATTTCATTTGAACATCAGCCACGACTTGGCGGAGCGTATCGGGCGGCATGGCGCGGAGGCGTTTCCGCATGAGTGCTGCGGCGCACTGCTGGGACGGGATTCCGCGTTTGACGAAGCTGCAAGTGCGGACTTCAGGCGCGAGGTCTTGGAACTGTTTCCGTTGGTGAATCGGCGCGACGATTCGCCGCGAAATCGTTTCGCGGTTACCGCCGAGGATGTAATGGAAGCGGAGAAAGCAGCGCGGCAGCACGGTTTGCACGTGGTCGGCTGGTACCATTCGCATCCGGATCATCCGGCACGGCCGAGCCAATTTGACCGCGAGCATGCGTGGCCCTGGTACAGCTACATCATCGTCAGTGTGATGAGCGGCGAGCCCGCGGAGATGACTTCGTGGCGCCTGAACGATGACCGGCAGGACTACACGCCGGAAGGAATTGAGATTCGCAATCGAGCGGCGGTTTGAATTCGTTGCACCGCCAAATCGACGGAATTCGAGAAACGATGGAGAAGAACATGGCGGTGAAAGTCATCATCCCAACCCCGTTGCGGGTTTACGCGGCGAAAAAAGATTCGGCCGAAGTATCGGCCCGGACGGTCGGCGAAGCCCTCGGCGGCTTGACCGCCCAATTTGCGGAGTTGCGCAAACACCTTTTCACCGATGATGGAAAGCTGCGTAGCTTCGTGAATGTCTATTTGAATGACGAAGACATTCGCTACATGGCGAAAGAAGCGACGCCGGTAAAAGATGGGGACGTGGTGAGCATCGTGCCGTCGATCGCCGGAGGCAGCGCTGCATCGAACAACGAAATCGTCGAAGGATAAGAAGCATGGCTACGAAAACGCAAACGTTAAACGACAAGCCTGCCGTGACCAGCTTGTCCAAAGAAGAAATTCTTCGCTATAGCCGCCATCTGATCATGCCGGAAGTGGGCATGGAAGGTCAGCTGAAGCTGAAGAATGCCAAGGTGCTGCTGATCGGTACCGGCGGATTGGGTGCTCCGCTGGGTCTGTATCTGGCTGCGGCGGGCGTTGGCAAGCTGGGTCTGGTGGACTTCGACGTGGTGGACTTCACCAACCTGCAGCGGCAGGTTACGTTCGGCACCAGCGACGTCGGAAAACACAAGAGCGAAGCGGCGCGGGCGCGGCTATCGAATCTGAATCCTGACATTGAGATTCAGAGCTTTGAAACGCAGCTGACCAGTGCAAATGCTCTGGAGCTGTTCAGGGACTTCGATATCATCGTGGACGGCACGGACAATTTTCCGACGCGCTATTTAGTGAATGATGCATGCATCCTGCTGGGCAAGCCGAATGTGTACGGTTCGATTTTCCGGTTTGAAGGACAGGCCACCGTATTTGGCATGACTGACGGACCTTGCTATCGCTGCTTGTATCCCGAGCCACCTCCGCCCGGGCTGGTGCCCTCGTGTGCGGAAGGCGGAGTCCTTGGCGTTTTACCAGGGATCGTAGGTTCGATTCAGGCGATGGAAACCATCAAGCTGATTCTGGGCAGCGGCGACAGCCTGGTGGGCCGGTTGCTGCTGTTCGATGCGCTGGGCATGAAGTTCCGCGAGCTGAAGCTGCGCAAGAATCCCGATTGCCCGATGTGCGGCAAGAATCGCACCATCCATCAGTTGATCGATTACTACGAATTCTGCGGCGTGCGCGGAGAAGAAGCGCCCGCGCCCGATCTTCAGGTACCGGAGATCACGCCGCGGGAGTTGAAGGCGCGCCTGGATCGCGGGGACGATCTCTACGTTCTCGACGTGCGCGAGCCGCACGAATACCAGATCTGCAACATCAACGGACATTTGCTGCCGCTTGGCGAATTGCCGCGCCGCGTGCACGAGCTTGATTCTTCGCGCGAAATCGTGGCGCACTGCCGTAGCGGCAAGCGCTCCGCGGAAGCCGTGGATTTTCTGCGCAAAGCAGGTTTTCGCAAAATCCATAATTTGAAGGGCGGAATTCTCGCGTGGTCCGATGAAGTCGACCCGAGCGTTCCGAAATACTGAGTTGGGAGACTCCGGCTTATCCAAGCAAAAAAAGCAGAATTGACCGTGTTTGATGAGATGCTCGCGCACAACGAGGGCTACGCGCAGCGCTTTGACTTGGGGCATCTGCAAACGCCACCCGTACGCAAGTTGGTCATTCTTACCTGCATGGACTCACGCATGGACCTGGAGCAGTTGCTCGGCCTGCGCGTGGGCGATGCGCACATGATCCGTAATGCCGGCGGCCTGGCCACCGACGACGCCGTGCGATCGCTGATTCTTTCCACGCACTTGCTGGGCACGCGCTCCATCGCCATTATCCAGCACACCGAATGCGGGTTAATGTCGATCACGGATGAAGAATTCCGCTGGCGGCTTTCCACCTCCACGGGCAAGGACGCTTCGCATCTGCAATTTCACGCCTTTCGCGATGTGGATCAAAACGTCCGCGAACAAGTGACACGCGTGCGCCGCGATCCTTTTTTGCCGGCGCAGATTGACGTGCGCGGGTTCGTGTACGATGTAAAGCGCGGCAGCCTGAGAGAAGTAAAATCGGAATAGCACCGCGGAGAGCAGAAGAGATGCCTGCGACCAAAGTTACCGTCAATAGCAATGGCTCGATCAAAATCGAAGGCGATTTCGAGATTCTGGACCCACAAGGCCAACCGTTCGGTCTGGCCGGACGAACCGCGATCAGCCTATGCCGGTGCGGGCACTCGGCCAACAAACCGTTTTGCGATGGCTCGCATAAGACCGTCGGTTTTAACGATACGGTCGTAGCACGCGATCTGCCCCCGGCCAAGCCGAAAATCTGAGAAAGCCTCGTTTTTGACCCGGTGAGACAGTCTCAACCTGAGACAGTGCTCCGTTTCCTGAGGGAAAGTGCCCAATCCTGACCTAACCTTCTGGAAACAAACGTCTTAAACTGATTAGAATGAGCCGGATGGTCGTGCGTGGTGTCTCGCCTTTGCGAACCCGGTCGTTTCCCTTCCCAAAAAAGACGGCAATAAACTTATTATTTTCAGTTATTTAGCTCGTTGCTCCCATTTGCCGCAAAAGGTCTTGAGCGTGCATTCTTACGGCTTTGCTGGTTTTTGTCCGGTATCTGGGGGTTTTCTTGCGACTTTGGTCCAGAATC
>JGI1027J12803_100289570_pt1 | contig 10280 bp, 4 predicted proteins | sample IowNatreferecore_FD_12803 | JGI IMG/M metagenome (IMG submission 12803) | reverse complement strand
AGCGTCGCACCCGCGTAGGTGTTCGCGGCCGAACCCAAAAACTGCAATGTGCCCGCCCCATGCTTGGTCAATCCGCCCGGACCACCGATGATACCAGACAAGCTCATGATGCCATTGGTGTCGCAAGCGATCGTCGTGTCGGCCTGCAAGGTGACCGGGCCGGTGAATTGATTCGTGGAGGCGGTGAACAGCGCGGCATATTGGCCGTTGCCATTGCCAGCAAGTTGGAGGGGCTCATCGTAAGTGCCGGCGTAGGTGTAGAGTGAGGCGCCTGCTTTAACGATAGTGGCCCCGGCTGGAGTGCCGAAGGGTTTGACGCCCTGGGCAGCCCACAAGCCCTCAAAAAGGGTCAGTGTGCCGCTGAAAGAGTTGCTTCCTACGGCGAGCACGGTGCCCTGGCCATCCTTGTAAATGTTTTGTGGGCCGCTGGATTCGCTGACGTCCGCGATGAGCCAAAGGTTAATGTTGCTCGCGACGTTGAAGGTGTGATACGCAAACGACAAAGAGTCGAGCTGCAGCGAGCCGTAAACATACGAATCGCCGCCGTTGTCCGGCTGTGCGCTCAACGTGCCGTTCAAGCTCAGCACGGCTCCTCCCAGGGATTTGGCGATGCCGTGATTCAGGTTCAAGTTCGGCACCGTTTGATCGAACCCATTGCAGTCAAGCGTGCTGTTGGGATTGATAGTGACTGAGTTGAAAACCAATTCCGCGCCAAAAGCAGGTGCGAATTGGTTTGGGGCGGTACATTTGGCGAGCGCGCCGGGCGAGCCGTCGGTGCTGTAACCCAGTATGAGGCTGTTCGGAATCGCGGCAAAAGCGCCAGGCTTGGACAACATCAACGTTCCGACGCGGAAAGTTGTTGTGCCGTCAAAGGTATTGTCACCGCTGCCGCTCAACACCAATGTGCCATCGCCGACATGGCTCAACCCGCCATCACCTGAGATGGCCCCAATGAGCGAAAGTTTCGCGGCAGTCGGGTTGGCCTGAAGAGTTGCGCCGCCGTGAACCTCAATCGGGCCGTTCCAAATATTCGTACCTTGATAGGTCAGCGCGACTCCATTATCTGCGCCCCCTCCGTTGAGAACGAGCGCTTCATTCGTGACGCTCGCATTGCTGAGGAAAAGCACGGCATTGGATTCAATGATCGTGCCAGCGGTGGTTGAGCCAAGCTGGCCTTGATTCTCAACCATGATGACGCCTTCGAGTGCGAGAGTCTGGCCGTTGTAGGAGTTGGGAACGCCGCAATACAAAGTGCCCCAACCGGTTTTGATAATCCCGCCGTTGCCGTGGACGTTTCCAATCAGGAGGGAGCTGAGCGGGTCGCAATGGAACGTGCGCGTAGCAGGCAACAGAATGTCTCCTGTGAGATATCCCGGCGCTCCGATTGGTGACTGATGGTTGGTGACACCGCTGTTCAGTGTAATGGTTCCCGAGCCGTAGAGGAGGCCGCCTTTGATGTCAACAGGGCCGACAGTTTCGGTTACACCGGGTTCGGTTTCCAGCGCGCCGTAATCGAGCAGAGTGATGGGCAGATTATTGGGTATCTGATTCATTTGGGAAATGCTTACTATCGTCCACACCGACGAACCCTCCTTACCAACCACCAGCGGCCCGGAGAGGGCAGGGGCGGACGCGCCCTTATTGAAAGACGTCGAGCCTTCCTCACAGGTGAAGCCGCCAGTGAAGGTGTTTCCGCCGAAGCCTGTGAATTCGAGATCGCCATCGCCGATCTTGCGCAGGCTGCCGACGCCACTAATTACGCCGCCCATCGTCAGCGTTATCCCGGAGTTGGGCACGTCAACGATCGCGTCGCCGTAAAGCTCAACAGGCCCGTTCCAGGCGCTGTCGAGCGCGCCTTCCAGACGCGCGCCGCTGGACAGAGTAAGCTTTTCGTTCGCGATAGTCGGGCCGAAGCCAATCCCGCCAAGCATGAGAGTAGCGTTAGAGGCAACACCTGTTCCATTTGTGCCCGCGCCAAGTTGCATCGGGCCGGTAACGGCAAGCGTGCCGGCGCTAACATACACATCGCCACTGAAGCTGTTGGAATACGCCAACAATGTCATCCACCCTGGCCCGCTCTTGATGAAGCCGGCGGGCAGGTTTCCGAAGAAACCCCCGCTGATAGACGCGCTCATCTCGAGGTCGGCATTGGTCTCGACGGTAAAAATGCGGCCGACATTGCCAAGGCCCAAATTACCGAGAATCTGGCTGGGCGTTCCGGATGGCGGATTCAAGACCTGCACGCTGCCGTTGAGCGTCAGCGTGCCATTGCCGGTGTCGACGATCCCGCCAGCCATGGTGAGCGAGCCGATCGTGTCATTTACGTCCGCCAACAACAGTTGGCCGTTGCGGTTTACTGTCACCGCAGAACTATCGCCAATTTGATGTCCTGACCAGACGACGCATATCGGATGCTGGGCGAGGCTGTTGCCACCGATGGTCAATGGGCCGGGTATGGTGATGTCCATGACGCTGAATCCGAATTCGACGTGGCTGCCTTCCAACTGCAGCGTGCCATCGAGGATAGTGGTTGTTCCGTTGAAAGTATTGTCTTCAATCGGGTCGAGGATCACCGTCCCCTGACCGTCTTTGGACAGGCCGCTGTTGGCAGTAGCGGCGCTCAGTCGCGAGCGCAGGGTCACGCTGGCGTTGGTTGCGATGTTGAATTCAAGAGTCCCATCCAGTGCCAGATTCATTGAGTAATGGAATGTGTGTCCGCTGCCACCCAACGCGCGCACGTTCCAGTAGGAAGTGCCGACCGAGCTGTCGAAGGTCACATTAGTGCCGGCACCGGTGGCGGCGATGGTGTAGGCCGCGCCATCGAAGGTGATCGAGCTGACGGTGATATTCGCAATATTGTTTGTAGCGAGTCGGCGGGTTGCGCTGGCCGGGAAGACAAGGTGCAGAGGTGATTCGTTCGCAGCGGGAGGATTGTTGCCGTCCCAGTTTGCGCCAACGCTCCATCGTCCGTCGGTGCTGCCGCCATTCCAGGTATGAGTTCCGGCACGGGTTGTTACGGTTGCGAGCGCTGCGCCGAGCAGCAGCAACGCGAACCGTTTGGTGTGTGTCCATGTCGCTCTGGTAGAGCCGACCCAATTAAGTGTAGAAAATGGAGTTGTAAATTTTTTCATAGTCGTCGTTTGTTCGGCTCTCCTTCTAAACGCGAATGAAGGACTTGAACATAGGCCGGAGGGCCTAAACAAGCTGTCCGCCCATAGGCCTAAAGGCCTATGGTTCTCTGGCCATTTGATGGTTTTCTATTTCTGTCAATGTGATAGAAATTGTTCCAGTGAACCCGTCCACCTTAATGCTCCTCCTGCTTTCTGCGACGGCAGGCGCTCAGATGCTCGCAGCTGCAGAATCGCAAGCTGAGAATCCTCTGATTTCCTCCAACCCGCCGATGCTGCTGCTGACAAATATTCAGCAGGTCGCCGCGCTGAGTGATGAAACCATGCGGCATGGAAGTTACGAGGCCACTGTGCAAGGAACTATCATCTACATTCCGCAACAGAGCATGCGGCTCTATTTGCAGGATGGCGCAAATGCACTGTACGCCGATTTTACAAATTCAGTCACCGATTACGCGGTGGGCCAGCGCGTCGAACTGACGGGGCGGGTGAAAACCGGATGGTTTGTGCCTTGCATCCTGCCGACAAAAGTCAGGCTGGTCGGAAACCCCGGATTACCCGAAGCCGCGCCAGCCGATGTCGCACGGTTGAATGGCGGCGAGAACGCAATGAAATTCGTGACAGTTCATGGAGTCATTCGCGATATGATGATGGACGGACCATATCTGCTGCTGTTGGTCGTCGAACACGGAATTACTTACCGCGTTCATTCCGGAATGCCTCGCGGCTCGGGGTTGCCACGAGATTGGATGGATGCCGAAATTCAAGCCCGCGGGATGTGCCGTCCTATCTCCGACAATTGGGGTAACGCCTTTGGATTCATCCTTTATCAAGACAACACCAATCTCACAACGATCCTGAAACCGGGAACGACAAATTTTTTCGAGCGGCCGTTGTTGACTGTTGCGCAGGCAACATCGCTGACCAACGCCTCGAACCGGCGGCTCAAAACGTCAGGCGTTGTTCTCGCTCATACACCGGGAGGCGTGCTCTATTTGCAAGACCTGACGGGAGTGATGCGCGTCGAACTGCTCGCTTTACTTCCACGGACTCAAGGTGAGGGAGAACGTTTGCCGCACGATCCTCAGACTTTGCTCGCGCCCGGCGAACGCGTCGAAGTTCTCGGCGCTCGCGAGCAAGGCTTCTATTTGACACCAACGCTCGTCGATGGAGAATTCCGGCGAATTGGTCGTGGACCGCTCCCTCAACCGCGCCAGGTTTCCGCTGCGGAACTTGAGGCCGGCGCGTGGGCCGGGCAGCTCGTGACCGTCCGTGCGCGCTTGCTCGACCAGCGTGGCTGGTCGGTGGTCAATGTTCACCATCGATCACTTGTTCTTCAGGACGGAGACCGGGTGTTCCAGGCCCATTGGGAGAGTGATAACCCGGCTCAGTGGGATCTCCAGCCCAACCAATATGTTAGCGTCACTGGTATCAGCGCCGTTCAAGTCGGCGAAATGAACGCCGCCCGCTCATTTCAGCTACTGCTGCGTTCACCCTCTGACGTTGCACTGACCACCGCGCCGGCATTCTGGACAACCCCTCAGTTTCGCCGAGTGGCCCCGATCGCTGCCGCGATATTGCTGGTAACAGCGGCGTGGATACTAGTGCAACGCCGACAGAGGCAGCGTCTTCGTGATTCTGAAGTGGTTACTCAGACCATCAACTATTTCGCCACGTCGCTCCTGGAGCGCTACACGGAGGAGGACATTCTCTGGGACCTCGCAAAAAACTGCATTTCGCAGCTCGGTTTTGAGGATTGCGTCATTTATCTGCTGGACAAAGAGCGCAAGGTGCTGGTTCAAAAAGCTGCCCTTGGTCCAAAGAATCCGGTCGGGCGTGTGATCGCCAATCCGCTCGTCATCCCCGTCGGAAAAGGGATCGTCGGCAGCGTCGCTGCGACCGGGATCCCCGAACTGATTTCGGATACAAGTTTGGACGCCCGTTATATCGTCGATGACGAAAGGCGTTTCTCCGAAATCACCGTTCCCATCAGCGCAAACGGCCAGGTTATCGGCATTATCGATTCCGAGCACCGCCGGAAGAACTTTTTCACGCAAAAGCATCTGAAAATGCTGACCGCGATTGCTTCACTCTGTGCGAACAAGTTGGTGCGTGTCTGGGCCGAACAACGTTTGCGGCAATCTCACGATGAACTCGAAATGCGCGTGAACGAGCGCGCGGGAGAATTGGTTGCTACCAATCAGCAATTGATGCGCGTGGAAAACGAACTCCGGGTCGCATTGGCTGCTGAAAAGGATTTGAACCAGCTCAAGAGCAGCTTTGTTTCCATGGTCAGCCACGAGTTTCGCACGCCGCTCGAAGTCATTCTCTCTTCAAGCAACATCCTCGACCGTTATCTCGAGCGTCTTCCTGCTGACAAACGCAAGGTCCAACTCAGGGCCATTCGCAAAAGCGTCCATCGCATGAATGATCTCATCGAAGACGTTTTAATGCTCGGCAAGCTCGATGCCGGCAGGCTCGCTTGCCATGTTGCGCCCGTGGATCTGGAAGCTGTCTGCCGCCGGGCGATTGTTGAAATCGAATCGGCGACAGGCCGCGAAGGAATTGTCCGTCTTGAGGCAGGCCAAAAGGATCCCGACGCCCAAGCCGATGAGGGTCTGCTCCATCATATCCTCACCAATATTCTTGGCAACGCCGTGAAATATTCGCCTGCGGATCGGCAGGTCGAATTTACTGTCTCGCGGCGCGGGGGCGAAGCCGAATTTGTTATCCGCGACCGAGGCTGTGGCATTCCTGCCGGCGACCAGTCACGCCTTTTCACGGCCTTTTATCGGGGCAGCAACGTCGCTCAAACACCCGGAAGCGGTCTCGGTCTGGTGATTGCCAAACGTTGCGTCGACCTTCACGGCGGCAATATCCGTTGTGAAAGCGAGGAAGGGGAGGGCACCACGTTCACAGTCACCCTACCACTTTTTGAAGGCACTCGCTTTTTCCGCAGACAAGCCGAGGCGGCCAATGGCACTCCCACATCGGGTGCGCATCTTCCGAAACCAACCGTTTCCCTATGATGAATTCTTACTCCTACATCACACGGCTCAGCATCAATGATTTCCCATGAATACCATCCTGATCATCGAAGACGACGAACAAACGCGTGACAATCTCCAAACGATTTTGGAGATGGAAGGATACACCGTGCGAACCGCGCCGAATGGTCGCAGCGGCCTGGCTCAGGTGAAACAAGAGCGTCCGGACCTCATCGTCTGCGACGTCTCGATGCCCGGCCTGGATGGTCACAGCGTCTTGCGCGATCTCCGCACTGAACCGGCGACGACAAACATTCCTTTTATTTTTCTGACTGCTCGAGGAGAGCGCGATGATCAACGGGCCGGGATGAATCTTGGCGCCGATGATTACCTGTGCAAACCGATCGACGCGGAGGACCTACTCGCAGCCATTCGCACCCGCCTGCGACGCTTTCAGGAAAACCAGGACGCAACTCTGCGCCACGCCGAAGCCGCACCTGACTTCAGTTCAGCGACCCCTTTACAGGCACTCGGGTTGACCCTGCGCGAGGCCGAGGTGTTGCTTTGGGTAGCACAAGGAAAAGCCAATCACGATGTGGCGACTCTTCTCGGCATGAGCGAAAAGACCGTCAAAATCCATCTCGGCCATATCTTCGAAAAGCTCAATGTCGAAACGCGGACGGCGGCGGCGTTGATCGCCGTTGAAAAACTGATCCGCACCAGGCCCAGTGTTCTGGGGACAGAAGCGCTCTGAAGCAGTGCATTTCGCGTTTTGCGTGGTATTGGTATATTTCGCACAATATTTGTTATATTTAATTCGCGCAACACCGTATCCTACCCTCCCAAAGCCTTTTCATAGAGCTTCACATACTCGGCCATCGTTCGTTCCCAGGAGAAATCGGTTTGCATCGCATTTCTTCGAAAGTGCTTCAGCGCCTCGCCTTCGGCATCCAGCGCCAATGCTTTCTGGACGGCTTTGCTGAGGGCTGAAGCTGAATATTCAGAGAACTTGATGCCGTTGGCCAGATCGGCGTTCTCACGAACGTCAATCACAGCATCATCGAGCCCACCGGTTTTGCGGACGATGGGAATCGTGCCGTACGCCAGGCTATACATTTGGTTCAAACCGCAGGGCTCAAATTGCGAAGGCATCAGAAAAAAATCGCAGCCGGCTTCGATTCGATGCGAGAGCGAGTTTTCGAACTGAATCCTCACGGCAGCCTTACCCGGAAATCTACGGGCCAATCCTTCGAACGAGCGCTCAAACTCCGGTGCGCCAGTGCCGAGCAAGACGAACTGCAAATGCGCATTCAACATTTCCTCCATTGCGCCGAGCAGAATATCGACGCCTTTTTGTTCGACGAGCCGGCTGATGCTGCCGAACAGCGGAATGGTGCCGTCCACGGGCAAGCCAAGTTCTTTTTGGAGATCGAGCTTGTTGGCGCGTTTGCCTTCGAGATGTTCGACGTCATAGGGATGTCTCAGATGAGGATTGTGCGTGGTGTTCCATTCTTCGTAGTCAACGCCATTGAGAATGCCGGTCAGTAAGTTTTGACGTTTGCGCAGCAATCCCTCGAGACCGAAACCCAGCTCCGACGTGGTGATTTCTCGCGCATAAGTGGGACTGACGGTCGTGATTGCATCGGCGTACATGATGCCCGCCTTCAAAGAATTCATCTGACCGTAGAATTCTACGCCCTCCGGAGTGAAATAGTCCCAGGGCAAATTCGTCAGCACATAACGATTCGAAGGGAATATTCCTTGGTAGGCCAGATTGTGAAGTGTGATGCAAGTGCGCGGCGCAGAGCCGGTGGGCATTTGTTTTGCCTGATGATGAATCAAAAGAACGGTCAGAGCTGCTTGCCAGTCATGGACGTGAACCAATTCGGGTTTCCAATCCAAATGAAACGCGAGGTGCGCGGCAGCTTTGGAGAAGTAGATGAATCGTTCGGCGTTATCGGGAAAATCAATGCCGTGCACCTGGTATAAAGCGGTTCGATGGAAAAACCCCGGCTGATCGACGAAATAGACGGTCAAACCTGGCAGCGGCTCGAGGCTCCAGATTTCGCCGTGAATGCGCTGAGCGCCGAGTGGCAATTCGAGCGCTTGATACAATTTCAAATCCGGCAAACGTTCGCGAAGCCCAAGATACAATGGAGTCACGACTCCAACTTGATGCCCGGCGCGCGCGAGGCTTTTCGCCAGGGCGCCGACCATATCCGCCAGTCCACCCGTTTTGGAGTACGGATGCAGTTCGCTGCTGACGAGAAGAATTCTCATGCCCCTAAAAAGGAATTGGTGCACTGAACGGAGCGCGAGACGTCCCGACTCGCAGCAACAACGACACACTGCGAGCCGGGAAGTCTCGCGCTCCGCTGGCGATGTCGAAATGCGCCCCTGCTCATGCCAGCGTCAACGAGCGATTCGTTCGGCTTTCAGATACGGTTGCAACCGCTCAGGAATTGTCACGCTTCCGTCGGCCTGCTGGTAGGTTTCAACCAGGGCCACAAATAATCGAGCAAGGGCCGTGCCGCTGCCATTCAACACGTGCGGAAATTTGTTCTCGCCCGTGTCAGCCTTGAAACGCAGATTCATTCGGCGCGCCTGAAAATCCTCGCAATTTGAGACGCTCGACACTTCGAGATAGTTCCCCTGCCCTGGGGCCCAGACTTCGATGTCGTATGTCTTGGCGGCGGCAAAGCCCATGTCCCCGCTGCAAAGAAGCACGACCCGATAATGCAAGCCCAGCAATTGCAAAATTCGCTCGGCATTAGCCAACATTTTTTCATGCTCTTCGTACCCGTTTTCGGGTCGAACAATTTTGATTAACTCGACCTTGTCAAACTGATGGACGCGAATCATCCCGCGCGAGCCAACACCGGCTGCGCCTGCCTCACCGCGGAAGCATGGGGTATAGGCGCAGTAACGCACTGGCAATTGCGCCGCCTTAAGAATCTCCTCACGATGAATATTTGCAACTGGGGTTTCTGCGGTAGGAATGAGGTATAATTTCCCGAGCCTGGCAGCATCGTCGCCTTCGGCGAGTCCATAGTATTGATCTTTGAACTTGGGAAATTGTCCCACTCCTTCGAGACACTGCGGCCCGACAACAAACGGCGGTGAAACCTCGACGTACCCATGCTCGGACGTATGCAAGTCGAGCATGAATTGAATCAGCGCGCGCTCCAGTTTCGCACCGAGACCTGTGTACAGGAGAAAACCGCTCCCGGTGATCTTCGTGGCCCGCTCGAAATCGACCAATCCCAGCTCCTGGCAGAGTTCGATGTGCGATTTTGGTTTGCATGCAAACGCCGGTTTCTCGCCATGAACTCGAACGATCGCATTGTCCTCCGCGCTTTTACCGGCCGGCACAGACTCGTGAGGCAGATTCGGCAATTGTAGCATCAGCCGATCGCGGGCAGCGTCTGCTTCGACGCTCTGCTTGTCCAATTCTGTGATGCGGTCACCAGCGGCGCGCGACTCGTTCTTTTTTGCTTCAGCCTCTTCGAGTTTCATTTGCGCCATCAACGCGCCGATTTCTTTGGCGACGCGATTGCGTTGTGCTTTAAGACCCTCGACTTCAGCCAGCAATTTCCGTCGCTGCTCATCCAGTCGCAGCAGTTCATCAACGCGCGATTCGTCCCCTGCCCCGCGCGTGGCAAGCCGTTGGCGCACAAAATCCGGCTTTTCCCGAACCAATTTGATGTCGAGCATCGGCGCATTATAGGTTTGTGCAACTTGCGGGCAAGGCAGGACTGTTTCGCACGCGGTCTCGTGATTGCAACCAGACGTTTTCTGTCCACTCAAACGAACTGCGATAGCAAGGGAACCCGGCTCTGATTGCCATGATGGATATTTGAGCCATATGCATCAAAAATCCATTACGTCACCACAACCTCTTTGGTATTGGCTGACCGCACCGGGTGAGCCGGAGCGCTGTCGTCACTCCGCTCGACTGGCGTGCGCCACATGGTGGTGCTCGCCAGATGCGTTCAAATTATTTTGCGCGCCCAGATTCCCATTTACAAATTACACGTCGAGGGGCAGCATGTTGAACGAGATTTCGACAGGATTATATGGAACCCACGATCGCATGGCTGGCCCAAGGAAAGGTGCGCATCAAGCAGCCGGGAGAACCCCCACGCACTGTTGAAAGCCGATTCGG
>JGI1027J12803_100129550_pt1 | contig 10284 bp, 11 predicted proteins | sample IowNatreferecore_FD_12803 | JGI IMG/M metagenome (IMG submission 12803) | reverse complement strand
ACTCCGCGCACCCGGGCTGGGTGAAGACGGATATGGGTGGGCCAGACGCCCGGTTGCGTCAAGCATTTGTCGTGCTTCCACCGTCGTGCTCACGTCAACGACCAACAAATCGCCGGCCGACAGTTGCGATAGGAATGACTTCCATGCGCTGCGCGGTGCCTGAAGGAAACTCGGATTGCCTTCTGGCGCCGCGTTCTGCGTTGCGAGTTTCGCAACGCACGGCCTAAATTGCGTGTCGATACGCCGCACCTCGCCGATCGCGGTCGATAAGTCACGCGAAAGCGTGGACGTGGTGTACGCAAGAATACGAACCGGAGTGGCTAGTTGTATTAAACCACGCAGCAGCCGACTGCGCCTAGCGCCACCCAAGTTCGCTGAGGATAGCTCATCATCAAGCCGTTCATCACAGGCCATTCGCAATACCGCTTCCGCGTTGCCTTCACACACCGTAAAACCCGATCGTATTGATTGCCTCGGTTCCGAAGCCGACGGTGGTTCCGGCGCACTGGGGAAACCATCCATGCACATGGCGAATGGCTCACATACGCCACTCTTTTCCTGCAAGCCTGCGACTCCCGGCTCCCACGTTTCCTTTTTGCGCGCCGCGCGCTCTAGCAAAGCCCTGGCCGACCTAACTCGATTCTGCTCCTTGCATAGACGCGCCAGATTCTCGATCGCAAGCACATTCTGGATGTCAATCTGTAATGCGCTCCGTAGCCCATATTCAGCCAGACCTAAATTGCCGAGTCCATACTGAACCGTGCCCCACGCTGCCCACAGTTCGGCAGTCTGTTGGTAGGCCAGTCCAACTTCAAGCGTCTCTAATGCTCGAATGAGATCACCGGCCTTGACAGAGGCGCGCGCCGCGTTCATTTGCTCGTACGCTTTTCCCGCTACTGGAGCTTTGCTACACAACCCAGAGATGCAGTTGTTATACGCGGCGATACGATGCCTGGAGTTTATGTTTCGGAAGCCATGCCGCGCGCCACATTCCTTCCGTAGCTCCCGCCTTGGCCCTCCAGCCACCCCCTGACCGCATGCCGATCTTACAGCTGTGATCGTTTCGGCCGACGGGCTCCGCGTGGGCAGAAAACGCACTGGCCCCCGCACAATTCGACTCGTTCCTCCCCCCGGGCATTTTCATCAGCACACCATGCTTCTAATACCAGTGGTTGCTAGACCCCCTAAAGCAACCTTCCTGTTCCGGCGCTTCACCATTGCGTTGAACCTGCGCATTCTGTAACGCCCAAGCGTGTGCATACGCGCCGCCCAAATTTAGAAGCTCCTGATGCGTTCCGATCTCTAGTACGCGTCCCCGTTCAAGCCACATAATCCGATTCATGTTCACTAGTCCCGCTAGGCGATGTGCTATCTGCAGGACAGTGCGCCCCACAAGGAGATCCGACAAAGCTCTCTGAATCACAGCTTCTGACTCCGGGTCGAGCGCGCTCGTTGCCTCATCTAGAACCACAATCGGAGCATCTCTTAGGAGTACGCGCACCAGAATGATCCGCTGGCGCTCGCCACTTGAGAAATTCTTACCCGCCACTCCTGCGAGGGTCTGATAGTTACCCGGTCGCCGCATGATGAAGTCATGACAGCCGACTCTCTTCGACATAGCAATTACTTCAGCGAGAGTCGCATCTCGCTTACCGTACATCATATTCTCCGCTACCGAGCGGTTAAACAGTTTCGGCGCTTGCTCAGCATCAGCAATTACCAGACTAAGAATGTCGATACCAATGGCGCCAAGATCAATACCGTCCAACCGAATGGTGCCATGATCGGGATCGAAATGGCGCCGTAGCAGGCGAACCAGCGTTGACTTACCGCTTCCTGAGGGACCGGCAACGCCAACCCACTCACCGGCTTCGATTTTGAAGTTTAGTTTGCTTAAGACAGCTGGACCTTGTCGGTAAGAAAAGCAAACTTCGCAGAACTCAATGCTTCCTCGTGTAGCGCTGCCCTTTGCATTGCCAGCTCGCGGGACAAGTGCGTCGCCGCCTTTCAATGCCTGGAGGCTAGTAGAAATAATCCCCAGTTGCTCGAACAAATCGACAAGGCGCATAGATAGCTGCCAGGTACTCGTGCAGAGCAACGTTGAAAGACCAAACATCATCGCTACATCGCCGATAGATGCCGTACCATGCGAATACCGCTCAACCGTGAACCCGGTCACTACAAATATACAAGTTATCGCAAGCAGAGATTGAACAATCCTTGTACACGCAGAATGAAGGTGGAACTGCATACCCGCTGAACGCTCGTTAATCAAAGTCGATAGTAACCGCACGCGCTCAAAGTCCCAACTAGAGCAGGCAAATATAGTTGCGATATTTGATGCCGCGTCTTGCATCTCCGATGCTGTAATTGCCGTTGCGCGGACAACACGCGCACCTAGCTCTTTTGCTCTCTTTGTAGCCATAGCTGAGAACGTCAGGTACGCTACCGCCCAAAGGCCGAAACCAAAAGCAAGCAAAGGATTCTGCAAAGCCGCAGTTACTGTAGCGAATATTACTAAAACGACGAACCTAACAACGTCAACGCACAGTATTTCTAGAAAAGTGCTCACCGCCCGAGGCAGAGCAGTCGTGTAGTGACACATCGTCTCGGGCGGAACCCGTTCGAAATGTGCCGGCGACCTCCCGAGCGAAAACGCGACGATCACATCCAGAATCTTCAGCCGTAGTTCAGGCGCTGCTAAGCCAATGGCTACCTGAAAACCTCGGGCGGCAAATACCGCACCAGAATATACCAAACACAGTTGCAAAAATCTGAACCATAGTTGGTCAGCGCTAGGTTCAGACTTGATCATAAGTTCGCCGGCATTTAGCAACCCCTTCGTCGCCACAGGAACGAGAGCATCGAACTGCGAAGCAGCAAAGACAAGAGCGACGACTAGACAATACAAGAGCGCCAATCTCTTGTGCAGCACTCGTTTCAAAAGGGACAGAGGTCCTGTTGGAGGTGCGGAGATGTCATCCCCATACGGGTCGCGTTCCACACTGCACGCCTCAAACAGTTCTCGCACAATCGGCGAAAGTCACGCGACAGCTTCCCAGCAATGTCAAGCAGAAAACTGTAAGTCGCTCTACATACGATATTTGCGCACCACGCGAAACCCCGTATTTTCCACTTGCTTTTTCGACGACCCCTATGTTAAGTGCGCGACGCGATATGAATATCGATGAATCCCCGTCCGACTCGAACGAAGAGCTCTCCGCTCACGAAAAACTCTCGCTCCGTAAGGAAGCATTGCGCCGTCTTCTCAGTGAGGATGAAGATCTAGACACGGACTTCATGCTCCGCGCCGTCAGCTCCGGTCCCGCCGCGGACAGTTGACGTTACCTGCCTCTTCTTGAGCGTATAGTTTGTAAAGCAGCAACGCTCGCTAGCAACCATAGAAAGCAACGAAGCGTTGCGTTTGCTTTGGAAGTTTTGACGGAACAACAAGTTAGGGATTTCGTCCAAAATGGGTATGTCCGCGTGGAAGAGTGTTTACCGCGCGAAGTGGCTGAAGATTGGTGTCAATGGTGTGAAGAGCGGCTGAAATCGCTCCCGCCAGATCATCCTAGACCCGTCGGCATCAATTCCGAAATACCGGCGCTCATTAGCGTGGACGCTACCAAGCTCTCGCCAAAGGCATGGCACGCGGCCTGTGACTTGCTGGGCGGTAAGGCGCGGATCACAGGGGAAACGTGGCGATGGACCGACGCATTTATTGTGAACTTACCCACGGAATTAGACCTACCATGGTCTGCCCCAACAGCGACATCCGGTCTATGGCACTTAGACTCACATTGGTTCCGTTGCTTTCTGGACTCTCCAGAATGGGCGCTCCTCGCGATCGTGGTATGGCGAGACATAGACGCACGCGGCGGGGCAACGATAGCTTGCCCCGAAACCCTATCAGATATCACCAAGTGGTTTCTCCATCATCCTGAAGGTTCGGGCCAATCTTCAAACGGTGAGCCCGACTTCTCTCGTTATCTAAAGCCTCACTATCAATATGTTGAATTGACGGCACGTGCCGGAGACGTCTTTTTTTTGAGTCGAAACCTTCTTCATGCTCAATCGCCTAACCACAGAGCTGTGCTGCGGGTGATCACCCGCGCGTCACTTTCTCTTAAGGAACCCCTTTGTTTCAATCGATCGGACTCACGCTATTCACCCGTTGAATTGAGCGTTCTTCATGCCTTGAAAATGCAAAGCTTGGACTTCGTTCCAACTCGTCCAAGAACTCGCCTCCCAAGGACTCGCGACTTACGCGATTACGACCAACGGAGGCTGGAGCTTGTCGATGCCTATCGCAGCAAGGGGTTCCACGGGACCTCACAAGACTGAGGGCACGTTATGGCGAGTTCGATCGCTCCAGCTATGGTCTCCGAAAGCTTGCATAGCTTGTCACAGATTGTTCTTGAACAGTGGGAGAAGAATGGACGTACTCTTGAATCATTTCCGGAAGCCGCATTGTACGGCCTGAGGACGAGCGCCGCTCTTGATCACTTAGCCTCGGCTGAACTGGTCAACTATGTTCTTTCTGGTGGCATATTGCCCTATCAGTCACAGCTTAAGAGTGAATTCGCGGAACCAAACATAACACTCCATCGAACCAACTCATTCTACATCGAGGTAAACTTCTGGATCGATTCAACTACGACGATTCATCAACATTCGTTTGCCGGCGCATTTGGGGTCCTAGAGGGCGAGAGCATCCACAGTATTTGGTCATTTGAAACGTCCCGCGCAGCCGCACCTGAACTACTTCTTGGTCGCGTCCGCCACCAAACGTCCGAACTGCTAAAGCCCGGCGACACTCGACCAATCGTTGCGGGACGCGGGTTCCTACACTCGCTGTTCCATCTCTCTCGGCCATCTGCCACGCTCGTGCTTCGCACGGATACCACCGTGCTTCGCTCAAACGACCGACCCTGGACTTATATGCGGCCGACGGTTGCTATAGATTTATCTGCAAAGTCTCAACTACTCGTCAAAAAGTTGGAAACCCTTCGGTACCTACGCCGCACCGACCGCCATTTCTTCCAGTCTCTTGATACGTTGTTTGGTGATGGGCATCTGTCCGCTTATGATGCAGTTCTTCTGCTTGTGGACACCGCTAATGACGGCGCCTCCGCTCAGACCTGCCGGCGCTTAGCCCGCATGGCGGCTTCTGCCTACCAGGACTTAGTCGGTAGGCTAGACGATCTAGTGGACCATCTACTTCTTCAAAGAACCATTGTCGGCCTTCGTACACTGGTCCATGACGATGACGCGCGGCTCTTTTTAGCACTCTTGCTTCTCTCAGATAATATTACGTCGTTACGTTCAATCCATTCTGACCTAGGCTTCAAGGATTCCACAGACTTTCTCGCACTGCAATTGTGGCGCCTTGCGGACAACCTTTCACAGGGGGTATCGTCCTTCTCCATTTCTCACACTCCGTGTGGCTACGAGATTCTAAAAGCACTTTTCAATGCAAACACTATCCGGGAAACCGTCGCACTACTTAATAATACCGGCCATAATGTTACTCGTGAGAGTGTCTGTCAGGTTTATTCTCTGATTCGCCACAATTCGCTGCTCAAAAAGCTTGTCCCGCCAGGCCCTACAACAGATTGCCACGCATAGTCGGCCTTCTTCTTCGATCGTTGAACCAGTGGAAGCAACTTTAAACCCGCATCTGAGAATCCGTCCCACTTATCAGGATGGCATGATCAGATGCATTCGTCTGTGGGCGCCTGTTCGAGGTCGGGCGTTACTGTATTACGAACTTAGTCGCTCCAGTCACCCTCGTGTCTTCGAAATTCTCGTTGACGCCATTACTAACGATGGTGATTTTCGAATTACGCCACACGATCACGAAGCACTTGTCTCTTTCGGTATATTGGTGCCACCCAACCAAATCTCAAGGCCGGTCTGCTTCGCCGTCCCACCTGTCGCTGAGCTTTGTCTTGCGCCGGAGGAATACCCGACTGCCGAGATTCGCTGGCGGGGAAGCGTGACATGCGACTTCCCCTTACAGGCATCTAAAGACGCTCAGCTTACCCTCGGCGCTGAGGCAGAATTTATCGTCTGGCATCGTCCAACGCCGACTAGCGTAATCAACCCATGGCAAATACCCGAGCGTCTTTGGGAAAGTATAGCCTCCATGACTGATCCGCAAAGTACATTGCGCGTAAGCAATGGCTTACGTGACCGCCTTACAGCCTTAGGAATTGCTATAGATGCAGTTGGCAAGAATCCACCGAATACGAGTTGCGCTGACGGGACAATCGCCGCCGCCAAGGCTTTCTCTACGCTGGGTTACGCAATGTTCGCGACTCATCTGGGATTCGCTCAACTGCTCGCTCTTCAGCACTACTATCGCTTGTTGCGCGAAGAGGGGTGGCTGCGATTCGGCGATAAGCAAAGTCGACGCTACTGGCTGCATAACGATCCTGTTGCGCGCAACCTACAGCTGAGAATGCTGCCGTTGGTCGAGACTATTGTCGCGAAGCCGATTAAGCCCTCGTATACTTACACGGTTACTTACACTAAGGCTGCCGAATTGCCTGTGCACGTCGACCGACCACAGTGTCAGTACACAGTAACCGTTCTCCTGGACTTCGAGGGCTCAGGCGCGCTTTCGCGCACTCCTTGGCCATTGCTGTTTCACCTGCGCGATGGTGATGTCCCAGTGGAATTGTATCAAAAACTCGGCGACGCCGTCCTATATCTAGGCCAGTATCTTGCGCACTCGCGACCCCCGCTGTCGGCATGTGGCTACTCGACTTCTGTGATCCTGCATTACGTAGATGCCGCTTTTGAAGGCAGCCTTGACTAAACGTAGTCACACCCCTCGGCTACGCGCTCGTGCACTGTCGCACAGTTTCCACATCACCTTGATTATGCGCCTGCCTGAGCAACTCGTGGCCCATGTAAGCCTACGCGTCTTCGCCAGTGAATGTCTGCCACTGAACGCGGGCTTTTAGGATCTTATGAAGCTTGGCATTGTGTCGACTATTCGCCGGTGGCAAGCGGAGATGAACAGCTGGGTCTACTATCACAGGTCGATCGGCTTTGACCGTTTGTTCGTATTCTGTGATGAATTGCCCTCAGAAAGCATTCCCAGTTCTGCTGGGCTCTCGGTTGTCATTTGCGACGCCGCGCACTGGCAGCGGACCTCGCGCCACATTTTGAGCGAGGCACTCGACGCCGAGCATACATTCAGCACTCCGGAATGGCGCAATCCTCACTATCTTATGATTCGTCAGACAATCAATGCCGATCTTGCTCTGCGGCGCGCGCTGGACGAGGGGGTATCATGGTTGCTCCACATTGATAGCGACGAACTCTTCTACTCACCACATGTCGCCCCCAAGGAACATTTCATTATCCTCGATCAGCTTAACGTTGATCATGCACGATATCTAAATCTAGAAGCGGTTGCATCTGGGGGTGATCATGTTGATTTCCTTTCGCACATGGATTGCTTTAAGATGAACCGCAAACTTTTGACGCCTCACAATCGGCGTTGGTTTCTCGTGCATTTGATAGCAGGCCGTATTTTCTTTCCTACAGTAACGGCAAGGCCGCGGTCCGGGTCTCCGCGGACGCGTTTTCGGCCGGCGTCCACGGTTTCGACAGAAGGAGCATGATCAGAGGACGCTGCCTCTTGGGCGAACCCTCCATCCTTCACTATCCTTACAGTGGATATGAACGCTTTCGAGAGAAGCATCACTCACTCGGCGAGTTTGACACTGAGACGTTTCGAGGTGAATCCTGGCGTGCGCCACAACTTCTATCGGCCGCACAGAGGTGTATCAAAGACAAGGATATACTCGGACTCCGACGACTCTACGATACGTGGGTAGTCCTTGGCGATACTAATACTCGAAACGCGCTAGCAGGGGCCGGAATTCTTCGGACGATCTCATTTCCGCGCGAGGTTATCGCTCGAATGAACTCTAGTAGAATCCTGGACTAACCCATTCGATGTGTGGTCAGAACGAAGTCGAATAATGCCCCCTCGTATACTATTCGTGCATCAGCAAACCCTTGGTCTGCGACATGACGCCGTTGTACTCGCGAAGGCACTCCGAATGGCGCTAAGTTCTCCGGAGATCTTTTCGCTTGAGGTACCCGGACGGGCCATCACGAGCCACGATCTCTCATTAGAGATGCCGAATTCGCTTCGTTCGCTTCTGCCTTTCGATGCCGTATTCTTTTTCGAACACCTCTACGCTAATTATCCGTTCACGGCACCCTTCTTTTGCAGGCGTAGAATCTACATACCCAATGTCGAATGGATCACGTCTTCTGATGAGGAGGCGATCGCAACGTTTCCGATGGATGCAGTCTTTTATAAGAACGCCTTTACGGCCAATATAGTTGAAACGCTAGGGACAGCCCACAGAGTTCCCCTCCGAATAATAACTGGCTGGACATCCGTGGATCTTGCGACACGTCAGCCTCGGTGTGGGACCGCGAGCGATTTTACGACATTCCTCCATGTTCGCGGCGTCTCAGTGCAGAAACAGACGAATGCTGTAATTCAAGCATGGCTAGAGAATCCGGACTTCCCTCAGCTTACCGTTGTTGCGACAATGCGCGATGGGTTCGAGGTTCCTGTTGCTTTACGCGCCACGCCGAATTTAGAGATAGTTTGTAGACGACTCAGTACCCAGGAGCTGCGAGAACTGCAAAAGAAACAGGGAGTTCATATTTGCCCGAGTGAGGCGGAGGGATTCGGCCATTCGCTAAATGAGGCCCGTTCCTGCGCGGCCGTGCTCATAACGACGGACGGACCCCCTATGCACGATTTTGTGATTCCCGGCGTCACTGGGATGCTCGTAGAGGTGTTTAATCATAACATCGGGACGTTTAATCGCTCGAAAGCATTCCGCGTAACTCCCGAGTCCCTCGCTCGCACCGTCCGAGATGTCCTAAACATGACAGTCGAAGACAGGATCGCTATGGGTCTCGGTGCTCGTCGGCAATATCTGTTGGATAAGAGCTCTTTTGAGGCCAATATCATTCGGCTTTTTTCTGTAGGTGGTGCTCTTGCCATCACCTAGCCAACAGACCGCCAGAAGATTGGCCGTTTGGCCGACAGTGAGATAGAAGCGGAGATGCTTCGAGGCGGCTAGGATCTCGACGGTTCGGCCGTGTGCATGAGCATTCGGGAAGTTTTCGCTGGCAAAAATCGGAACGCAAACATCGCGTTCCTCCTGGCGCTTTAGAATTCTTGCGCTAGATGAGTGAAGAGGAAATGCTGCTCGTGCACGCCTTGATTTGACGCGCCTTGCGTGAAATCTTCTGACCATGCCTGCCCTCCGAGATCCGCGCCACGAGCGTTTTGCTCAAGCCATTGCTGAGAAGCGGATGTCCAACGCGGAAGCGTTTCGAGTCGCCTTCGACAAGCCAAACCTAGCGACCAATGTGGCAAGTGCTTCAGCGAGCCGATTGTTAAGAGATGTTAAAGTTTCGGACCGCATCGCCGAACTCAAGGCCCAGGCTGAGGCGGCTTCCGCCCTAAGGGGCGAGCAGCTTGTCCAGTTTTTGAGCGAGATCATCTCCTCGCGGCCATGCGACGCCGCGCCGGACAACCCGCATTGCGAATTGCTCACTGGAGGCAAGGTCGGCTTTCCTAGCAAGCTGCAGGGCGCCTCCCAACTTCCTAAGATGTGCGGCTGGGACGCTCCACAGAAAGTCAGCATCGAGACAGGCGATACCCTCTCTGCGTTCCTGCGCGAGATTGTGACGAGGTGAGGACACTGCAAGCAAAGGAGAAGTTCCGCGATCCGATCTGGCGTGTCTCCAATCTGTATTCAATCCGCACACGCGAGGGCAAGGTGATCCCCTTCCGTCCGAGACCGCAGCAGAGGCACGTGGTTGAGATGATCTTCAAGGAGGGACTCAAGCGCATCGTGATCCTTAAAGCCCGACAGCTCGGGTTCTCCACGCTCTTGGGTATCATCTGCACCGACCAGCTTTGCTGGACAACCGGCAAGCAGATCTCGCTTATCGACAAGACGCAAGAGGACGCTCGGCAGAAGCTGAGAAATATCGTCGCCCTAGCATACGACTCACTCCACGGCGAACTTAAGGCGCGATTCATCGTGGACCGCTCCAACGCCGGCCAGTTTTCGGTGCGCTTTCACGAATACGATCCCGCTCAGACGAGCACCCTTTTCGCCGGCACGCATGCCCGAGGCGGCGCGAACTCGTTGCTTTGGATTAGCGAGTGGGGATACGTCCAATGCGAGGACCTTCGCCGCTCTGAAGAGATTCTGACCGGCGCTA
>JGI1027J12803_105597239_pt1 | contig 10293 bp, 11 predicted proteins | sample IowNatreferecore_FD_12803 | JGI IMG/M metagenome (IMG submission 12803) | reverse complement strand
TTTTTTTAATCACGCATTCATACAAACTTCAGTTTATGATAGGGAAAAAGTACGGGGTACTAGCCGGTTTTTTATTGGCTTTTCTTTCACAAAGTTTCGCTCAGGACAAAACTGCAGAAAGCAGCAGCAGCTACGATATACGTGATTCTTCTCTGATTCCTGCCAAAAGAATCCCACAACACAACGAATTTTTAAACAATGCTTATCCTTTTCCGGCAAAACCGCGCAACCAATGGGAAGTTGGCGTCAAGGGTGGTTTGAGCACCGTATCGGCTGATGTACGCGCATGGCTTCCGACCTGGGGTTGGGGCGTGCATGTAAGAAAAGCTTTGGGATACATGTTCTCCATGCGACTTGAATATGACTACATGCAAGGTAAGGGCCTTAACTGGCAACCGGCATATTATGGGTATGCGGCAAACGGTGTCCTGAATAGATATTATAATGCGAATGCCAGTCAGCCCGTATTTTATAATTACAGAACAGTAATGCACGAGTTAGCACTTCAGGGATTGTTTACTCTAAATAATATTAAGTTTCACAAAGCAAAGTCGGCAGCTTCCATATATGTGCTCGCAGGTGCCGGCTTTATGACTTACAGCACTTTTTATAATGCGCTTGATGCAAATGGGAACCCGTATAATTACCAGCAAATCGTAAATCAGTTTGCAGGCACGGGGTATACATACAAAGACCGGAAAGAGATCAGGAGCGCTTTAAAAAACATGATGGATGGTTCTTTTGAGACAATGGCGCAGCGTGATCCGTCACAACCCACCCTTGGCGGAGCATCTCTGCGCCCGGTGTTTAATATCGGAGCAGGTGTAGAATTTAAACTTTCACCGAAATTTAATATCGCGCTTGAGGATAAAGTAACGATAACTAAGTCAGACCTGGTAGACGGTCAGGAGTGGCAGGAAACCGGATCGACTACTGTTCATGCTTTGACCCGTGACGATGATTTGGTTAATTTTCTTTCAATAGGCCTGAACTATAATATTGGCAAGAATGCTGTGGAGCCACTTTGGTGGATAAATCCGCTTGATTACGCTTATAGTGAGATCAATGCACCCCGGCACATGAAATTACCAAAGCCTGTTCTGGATGACGCAGACGGAGATGGTGTAACAGACCAGTTCGATCATGAACCCAATACACCGGCGGGATGTCCTGTTGATACACACGGTGTTAGCCGCGATACAGACGGTGACGGTGTCCCGGATTGCAAGGATAAGGAACTCATCACACCAACCCAATGTCAACCGGTTGATGCGGACGGCGTAGGTAAGTGTCCGGATCCTGCCTGCTGTAAAGAAATCAATGCCAGACTGGATTCTGGTGGACTTGGAACCATGGGTAAATCCCGTTGCTTTATCGGCGATTTGCCAAGTATTGTTTTTAAAGGAAGATCAGTAACTCTTAGCAAGGACGGCAAGGCCCTGGCTTCAACTATTGCTGAAAAGATGAGAAATAACCCGAATTGTAAAGTGGCTGTAATTGGTTATGGAGAATCCAGCAAATCTGCACAACAGCTGAGTTGGGATCGGGTGAATGAAGTGATTAAATACCTGGTTGAAAAAGAAGGTATTAACTCTGATCGGTTTATCTTCCGCTATGGTCAGACGGGCGGGGATGAAAATACAATTGATGTCAAGGATGGTACGGGCGAAGAAGGACCGAATACAGTTCCGGCTCCTCATCCGAACCTTCGCAAAAGATAGATCCAGAAAGGGAAATTGATGACCTCATTCTGTTCTTGTTAAGAATGGAATGAGGTCATCTTTGTTTAATGGTTTTTTTAACAAAAACGTCAGCGTGAACCGTTTGAAAGGACCTATTTTCGTTTTCTTGCCTAAAAAATGTAATTTTGCCGGTTTCATGAGATTACTACTCCCAGCTTTTGTGATTTTGATGTCTATAAGCTCCTGCTCGGTTTTTAAGAAATCCAGCGGTCCACCCACCAGTTTTAATAAGATCCTTAAAAGCACCGACTATAATTTCAAGCTTCAGATGGCTGAAAAATACTATCTGAATAAGGACTATAATCACGCCCAGATGCTTTACGACGACCTGTACAGGGTCATGAAAGGTTCAGAGCATTTCGAGGACATCTGGTATAAATATGCCTATTGCGCCTATTACCTGAAAGATTATATCAATGCAGAGAACCTTTTCAAAGGTTTTGTTGAAGCATTCCCGAACAGTCCCAAATCCGATGAAATGGATTATATGCGGGCTTTTTGTTTTTGGAAACAGTCCCCCAAATATCAATTGGATCAGACCAATACGACAAAGGCAATGGGATTTATGCAGGCCTTCATCGCCCAGCATCCGGGTTCCGATAAGGTGAAAGATGCTACTGAAATCATTGAAAAATGCAGGGCTAAATTGGAGGAAAAGGATTTCGAAGCCGCCAAACTGTATTTCAATCTCCGAGAAACCAATCCGGCTTATTTAAAAGCTGCTTCCCTTACATTCAATACCCTGATGAATACCTATCCGGATTCACAGTTTAGTGATGAATATAAATTATACATTATTAAATCGGATTATCTCTATGCGATACAAAGCATGGAGGAGAAGAAAAAAGCCCGGTTTGAACTGGTGCTTACCGATGTGAATGATTTTAATGACCGTTTCCCCGACAGCAAACTGAAAAAGCAGGTCCTGGACTATCAAGAACTCGCGAATAACTCAATTAAAAAACTAGATTATGAGTAAATTAAGACGTCAGGTTAGCACCCATATTGCAAATGTTGCCGAAACAAAAAATCTGACAGACCTGAAGAACAAAACAGGGAATCTCTATGAGTCCATTGCCATCATTGCGAAAAGGGCAAACCAGATTAATATTACGATGAAGGAGGAACTTCATAGTAAACTGGAAGAGTTTGCAACGCATACTGACAGCCTGGAAGAAATTCACGAGAATAAAGAACAGATTGAGATTTCAAAGGCTTATGAAAGGATGCCCAATGCAGCGTTGCTTGCGACACAGGAATTCATGGAAGACAAAATATATTATCGCAAGAACGAAGACGATCTTTTCAGCTAGGCCCTAATATTATCTATGGTAGAAGGCAAGAAAATACTGTTGGGTATCAGCGGCAGCATTGCCGCATATAAATCCATCCTTCTTACCAGGCTGCTCGTGAAGGCCGGCGCGGAAGTCAAAGTGGTCATGACACCTGCTGCGAGGGATTTCGTCACGCCTCTCACAATTGGTACAATTTCCAAAAATGAAGTTCTTATCGATTTATTTCGCGAAGATTCCTGGAACAATCATGTTCAACTGGGACGCTGGGCCGACTTGATGGTAATTGCTCCCCTCAGTTGCAATACGCTCGCAAAAATGGCTAATGGCTTTTGCGACAATTTATTACTCGCCACTTATCTCTCTGCGGTATGTCCGGTGGTGGTCGCTCCGGCAATGGATGAGGATATGTGGCTTCATCCATCTACAAAAGCCAATGTATCCAAATTGAAATCCGTTGGTAATCACGTCATCCCTGTCGAAAAGGGGGAATTGGCCAGTGGGCTATATGGAGATGGGCGGATGGCCGAACCGGAACAAATCATTTCTTACCTGGAAATGAATTTTTTTTTTAGTAATGAACTTGAAGGAATAAAGGCCCTGGTTACCGCCGGACCGACGCATGAATCTTTAGATCCTGTCCGTTATATCGGGAACCAGTCAACCGGAAAAATGGGTGTCGCCTTAGCCGTTGAGTTGGCCCGGCGGGGTGCAACAGTAGAATTGGTACTCGGACCCTCATCGCTGGAAATAAAGGATCCCCGAATCAGGGTAACCCGAGTGCAAACTGCGGAAGAAATGTACAATGCCTGTATGGAAATATTCCCTTCCGTGCGAATGGCAATTATGTCGGCTGCAGTTGCTGATTATACACCTGTTTCTTATTCATCAGAAAAAATAAAAAAGAACTCGGGGACGTTTACCCTGGAACTTGCCCGAACTAAAGACATTTTGCAGACACTGGGTGAGAAAAAGAAATCCGGGCAAATCCTTGTTGGGTTTGCTTTGGAGAACACAGATGAAGCTGACTATGCCAGGAAGAAACTGAAATCAAAGAATGCAGATATGATCGTGCTGAATTCTTTAAACGATTCCGGAGCCGGATTCGGAGTGGACACAAACCAGGTGACTATATTTGAAAAAGGTGGGATTGAAATTCCATATGGACAAAAAACAAAACAGCAGGTAGCGGACGATATTATTGACAGGATTATAAAACTCCTCTAATGCGTTCAAGATTCATTATCCTCTTATCTCTCCTAGTTTTCCTGAATCTACAGGTCAGGAGCCAGGAATTTCAGGCCAATGTAACGGTATTGTCTAACCGAATTAGTACGAAAGTGGATAAACAGGTTTTTACGACCCTGCAATCCGCGCTTTTTAATTTTCTGAATGGCCGTAAATGGACAAATATTGCATTCAACCAGAATGAGAAAATTCAATGTAATTTTTTATTGAACCTTGCGGGGGCTTCAGATAACAACACCTACACAGGCTCATTGACCATTCAATTAGGCCGCCCGATTTTTAATACGGGTTACCAGAGTCCCCTGATGAACTATATGGACGAGTCTGTCACTTTCAAATATATTCAGTATCAGGACATGGAGTTCAATGAAAACAGGGTAGGGGGCACGGACCCGCTGACTGCAAACCTTACCGCCGTCTTTGCTTATTATGCCTATATCATCCTGGGATTGAATTTCGACTCATACGGCCTCCGTGGCGGTGATCAATATTATATGCAGGCTCAGAATATTGTGAACAATGCGCCGGAAGGTAACGCATTGACCGGATGGAAACCATTTGACGGATTAAGGAACCGTTACTGGCTGGTCCAGAACCTGACGGATCCAAAATACAATCCCATCCACGATGCACTTTATAATTATTATCGTTTGGGACTTGACCAGATGTTTGATCATGAAGCAGATGCCCGGATGGCGGTTATGAATTCGCTGATTGCGTTCAACACTATCAACAATGAATTTCCCAACATCATGTTCATACAATTTTTCTTCCAGGGGAAGGGTTCTGAAATAGCAAACATATTCAAGCGTGGTACGCCGGATGAAAAAAGCAGGGCGCTGGAGATCCTGAGTAAGATCGACGTGTCCAATCTGAACCAGTATAAACAGGATCTGCTTTGAACCGCATAGGGTTTATCCTGCTTTTGTTTTTCGTTGCCTGCAGCAACCGTACAGGAATTCCAAAAGATATCATTCCGCCGGATACGATGCGCCGGATCATGAAAGATATAATCATTGCAGGTGAATATTCGGACCAATATGTATCCAAAGATTCAACCAGGCCCGACAAAAAGAAAGCCAACCAGGAGTTATTTGAAGCAATTTTCAAAATTCACCATACCACGAGGGAAGAAGTAAAAAAAAGCCTTAGTTTCTACGAGTCGAGGCCTGACCTTAACAAGAAAATATTTGACAGCCTTGCCGCCGATGCCAACCGGCGAAGAACGGAATTATATTTGCCCAGACCGATTAATAAACCCGGCCAGGTTCCTGAAAAATAAGTCTTGGCATTTCATAACTTCATGTTATGAATAAAATTTATTCAAATGCACGGGATGCCATTAATGACATCAAGGACGGATCTACAATTATGGTGGGTGGATTTGGTTTATGTGGAATTCCTGAAAACAGCATTGCTGCGCTGGTTAAAACAGGTGCGAAAAACCTGGTTTGCATATCCAACAATGCCGGTGTGGATGGTTTCGGACTGGGTTATTTGTTAAAAACCCGGCAGATCAGAAAAATGATCAGTTCCTATGTGGGCGAGAATGCAGAGTTTGAGCGACAACTGCTGCAAGGCGAACTCGAAGTAGATCTGGTGCCCCAGGGGACGCTGGCGACCAGGATTCAAATGGCGGCGATGGGTATTCCGGCGTTCTATACACCAGCAGGTTTCGGAACTGAAATCGCCGAGGGAAAAGAGATCAGGGAGTTTAATAATAAAATGTATCTGATGGAATATGCCCTGCATGCGGACTTTGCTATTGTAAAAGCATGGAAAGGCGACGGGCTTGGCAACCTGGTGTTCAGAAAAACAACAAGGAACTTTTCCACTTCTATGGCAAAAGCGGCTGATATCACCGTTGCCGAAGTCGAAGAACTGGTTGAGCCTGGCAGTCTGGATCCGGATCACATACACGTGGCTGGTATCTATGTTCACCGGATTTTCCAGGGGAGTACGTATGAAAAAAGGATTGAACGAAAAACTGTGCGACTTCCTTTAAAATAATCATCATCGGACAAGTTCAGTATCCATTTGGATTTGAGTAATGAAACTTAACTATTAATACTTAACTCTTAACTTTCAAGTGTGTTTATTTCTGTAAATCAGTTCGAGCGTGACATGGGTGTGAATAAGACGATCGCAAGGTTTTTTGTGGATCGTAAACTGCCGGAAAATAACAGTTTCTGGAAAGGCAAACTATTATATATCGGTTACGGAAATGGTTATGTTTCAATTCCTGTTTTCTATGATATCTTATTCCGGATCGGAATACCACTGGAAGAATTGCTTGATGAAAAGCATATTCATTTTATGGAGCAGCTTATGCATTTTGCGATACTCCAGGAGAAAAATGAGATCAGTATTCCGGAAGAATTGAAATGTATTCGTGCATTATTGACTGGGCGAATTAAGGATTTGCAATATTACGACGCCTTGAGTAATTACCTTGATCAACCGGTATTGAGGCCACTGGGATTGTTTGGTCTGAGACATCCCTCACTGAACCGGGCCGATGTGTTTCTATATATTTTATGTGATCTGCACTTAACTGCAATCCAGTGGGAACGGGCTCTTCGTTACTGGTACGCCCTTCATCCAAGTTATCTGATCATCGACGATATACGGGATTACCTGAAAGATAAAGAGGATGGTGAGGAAAATGTGGTCATCGACCTGGGTGATGGTCCGGAAGGGTTTGAAAGAACTTTTTCGATGCTACATAAAAATGGTGAGATTATGAAGGAGATCAATCCGTTACTCGCTCAATTCTTAATGGATTATGAGGAGGACCTGCGCGAATTTGTTCCTATAAATAAATAGTTATGGCATTGGATAAATATGGCATTGCCAAAAGAATCGCACAGGAATTACGGGATGGTATGTACGTGAACCTGGGCATCGGTATTCCGACACTTGTGGCGAATTACATTCCCACCGGCATGATGATTATGATTCAATCTGAAAACGGTATGCTTGGCATGGGACCTTATCCGGATGAAAAGGACCTTGATCCGGACCTGATCAATGCGGGAAAAGAAACGGTCACCATATTACCAGGAGGCGCTTTTTTTGACAGTGCAGAAAGTTTCGGAATGATTCGCGCGGGCAAGGTGGACCTGACCGTTTTGGGCGCGATGGAAGTTTCAGAAAAAGGGGATATTGCCAACTGGAAAATTCCGGGTAAAATGGTCAAAGGCATGGGCGGTGCCATGGACCTGGTAGCGAGTGCAAGAAATATTATTGTAGCGATGCAACATACTAATCCAAAGGGTGAATCCAAACTGCTGCCGGAATGCCAGCTTCCACTAACCGGCATCCGGTGCGTGAAACGTATTGTGACGGAACTTGCAGTTCTTGACGTCACTCCCGACGGCTTATTATTGGTTGAACGCGCTCCTTCAGTTAGCGTTGACGAGATATGTGCTAAAACCCTTGGAAAGTTGATTACACCCGGAAATGTGCCTGAAATGCAGATCTGAATTAATTTAATAAGGCCAGACCCCCATCTTATTCCGGTTAATCAGGCTTTGATGCCGGGAGGGTATTGGCTTGCTATAGTGAAAAATATTCCGCTAAATGCAAAGGCAATGAACATACTGGTTTTTTCTGGTTCTACATGCGTGTCGGCAGCCACACGTGGGAGGTGCAGAAATAGTACCCAGAACAGATACATAAATCCGACCAGGATACCCGCCAACCGGATTCTAATCTTTGTTAAGATTCCAACGCAGGCGGCAAAAAATGCAATTCCAACAAAATAGGCCCAGAAAATTTTGAACGGGATCCAGGAAGGAATTAGTGTTGAGATAAAATCTGCGTACAAAAAATGCTGTACTGAAAATACAAGCAGGGAAATGGCGAATAAAATCCTGCCGATCGCAGGCAATCCTGAAGGAATCGGAGATCTATTGGGCCTTTCAATATCTCCTGCAATTACGAACGCGCCGCCACATAATGCAAGGTCCTCTGCTCCTGATGTCCAGGGGGCTGGGTTATGCGGATCTGAAAACAGGTTCATTAAATGGGGGTAAAGAAACAATAGAAAGAACACAATTCCGATCAGGAATGCCGCACGATTGGTTAAATTTTTAATACACATGGTGGTGCCACCGGCTACAAACAAAGTACTGATCAGGTAAAGGAAAAAAGTTCTTGCCGGAAGGTTTTTTGGCATGGGTAAAAAACCACTCATGAAATCCTGGACGTTAAATTGTATTATTCCAAATGCGATAATTGCGAATGCAAAAAAATACCTGCCGGATTTATATAGTTCCTGCATACTGAATTTTCGTTATGTTAAGGGAAATTGTTAGCTGGTTAATATGTATTCACAGCATGCAGAAAAAAACCTAATCAATCAGATTATTCTTCACAGCAAAAAACACCAATCCGGCTGTGTTTTTTGCACCGAATCTTTCCATGAGCCTGTCTTTGATCGCTTCGACAGTCCTCGGACTGACTTCAAGTTTTTGAGCGATCTCCTGAGCAGTAAATTCCATGCATATGTATTTCACCACTTCCCGTTCACGTTCACTAAGCGTAACTTCTGTATTCAGGTTTGGAATAACTTTAGTGCGGGCATGGGATTTCTTCAGCAGGATGCGGTTCACAAAGTTGTTGAGATAATAACCTTTGGAAGAAACTTCCATGATTGCCCTTTTTATTTCTGATGGATCGGCACTTTTCAAAAGGTATCCGTTAGCTCCTATCTCCATCATGTGACTTACAAAACGTTCGTCCTCATACATGGTCAGGGCGATGATGTGTATCTGGGGATAAAGCTTAGCGATAGATTTAGTCGTTTCGATTCCGTCCTTTAAGGGCATGCGCAGGTCCATCAGGATCACATCCGGCTGGGATACTGCAAGTCCCTCCAGCAATTCCTGGCCATTTTCCGCTTCCTGTACGAACTTGATATTGCTATATGCCCGAAGTGAAAGGATAACTCCCTTACGGAAAATTTTATGATCATCGGCAATTGCAACTTTGATAAACCCCATAGGCTATTGTATCTTCTGTCAGCTAAAATTAAGCATTAATTGCTTTCATTGGCCGGCTTCAGGTCATCTTCCCGGTTCATTTCAATAGTAACCTTATAATAAGTTTGCGACATATCTTTTTCAAAAAATATTTTACCCTGCAGCACTTTTAGACGGCTTTGAATATTTTTCAGGCCAAGACCAACATTGCTCTTTCCTAATTTTTCGAAATCTGTCTGAGTCAATCCGCGACCATCATGATGTAATCTTATAAAAAACCGTTGTCCGCTGGTATTCTGCGTGAGATGAATAAAACTGGCATTGCTGTGTTTGAGAATGTTATTGATCAATTCCTGGATTATACGGAAAATGATGAGTTCATTTTCAGCCTTAAGCCTTTCCCTGTAGTCATGGAAGCGGGAGCTGGCATTCATGCTGCCTGAACCGCTGATTTTTTGAAACAGGTCATTCACAGCAGACTCCAGTCCAAAATTTTTCAAAGTCGGTGGCATAAGGCTATGTGAGATATTCCGGATTAATTGAATTGTGTCATCGATAATCTGTTTTGCGTTATAAATACTTTGCAGCTGGGTTTGTTTGTCGAGGTTGACAAAATTCTCGTTTAGATAAAGCCGGGCGGTTGCCAGGAGTGGGCCCGCATCATCGTGCAAGTCGGCCGCAATTCGTTGCCGTTCTTCTTCCTGAAGGCGGATGGAGGCGTTTAACAGCGTTTTTTGCTGATCCTGTTCCATTCGTTGAAGTTGTTGCTGATAGCGTATTACTTTTCGCTGATGGAAACTGATAAAGACAATTAATCCGATGGTCAGCGCCAACATACCGATGGTACCAAAAAACAGTACCATTGAGATATTGTTATCAGAGCTTAAGGCTTGCAGTAGTACCATTAGGAAGGGTCAGGGTTTTTGGTGATGATTGTTTACCGGTCATTCGGGCTGGTAAAATCAACTGTCTGGTTTTCAGGGGTTGAGGATTTATATTGGAAACGATAAAGTAGAAAGGCTGTTG
>JGI1027J12803_100125224_pt1 | contig 10310 bp, 12 predicted proteins | sample IowNatreferecore_FD_12803 | JGI IMG/M metagenome (IMG submission 12803) | reverse complement strand
CAATAATGGTGCTTCAATTCTCATACCGAAAGGCAGGTATTGAAGAATATACCGGTTGAATGTGAATTATTTTAATATCTCTGAATGAGCGTTACATTCGCTCCATATACCAGGTCAATGTCTTCTCCATTTTTTTATAACGGAAAAGTGAAGAGATGATTTTTTGCAAACGCATGAAGGCTGTCTCGCTTTTAACTACATAATCAAAAGCCTTGTGATGCATACAGTTTATGGCTACGTCAATTTTATCCTGAGAAGAGAGCATTACGACAGGTATATCCGGGTTAAAGGCCTTTATCCTGTCCAGTGTTTCGATTCCGTTCATCGCATATTTATCAACTCCGTTAAGGTGATAATCTAAAATAATCACATCGGGGTTGTGAGATAATTGTTCCAGGCAACGCTCACCAGTTGTAAATGTTTCAATGGCAAAATCAGCATGCTGAAGAAATTCTATTTCCAATGATTTCAGAAATAATGCATCGTCATCTACCAGAAAGAGCCTTATATTTTTACCAGTTTGCATTACCTAGTGTTTTTAATGGTATTATACTCTTCTTCCAATTCTAAACAGGCCTGCTCGCAAATGTTTTCAAGCTGCAATAACAGAAACAGGATCCCATCGGTTTGTTGCTGAGAAACCGCATATTCCTTAACCTGTATTGCAATATTTTCATAATCCGGACTAATACCCATTATTGAAAAAGAAGGAATCATTTTATGGGCTGCTGCCTGTAGTAAAATCCAGTCCTTATCTTTCAGACTTTGTTTCATGGCAGCGATCAAAGGGGGAGTTTGTTCCAGATAAAGTGAAATCATCTCCATCATCAATGCGGGATCGGATTTTGTACGACCGATCAGGTAATTTAAATCAATGCATTTTACTTTTTTTATTTGATCACCGCTATCCTGTTCATGTTTTTTATATTTTATAAGCATCGGTTTTTTAACCAACTCCACAATTTTCTGGTACAATACTCTTTCGTCAACAGGCTTTGCTATGTAGTCATTCATTCCAACCGCTTTACATTTTGCAAGGTCAACCGTAGTTACATCTGCAGTTAATGCAATAATGGGTATTTTAGAATTCATTTGTTTCCGGATATATTCGGTAGTTTCAAACCCGTTCATTTCCGGCATTTGCAGATCCATCAAAATAATATCGTACGATTCAGCTTCAAGTTTTTGCAGGGCAACTTTCCCGTTGCTGGCAATATCCCGTTCAAACCCAAAATCATCCAATAATGTCTTCATCAGTAATTGATTGAGCGCCATATCTTCAACTACCAATACCTTAATATTTTTAATTTCAGTATCCATTTCTACAGTTCCAGTCTCTAATTCTGCTTCATCTTTGGCTTTTTGAAAACTTAATGCGAAACTAAAAATTGAGCCCTTACCCAATTTGCTTTTTACTAATATATCACCACCCTGTGCTTTTACTAATTGTTTGACAATGGCCAGACCGAGTCCCGTTCCTCCATACAACCTTGATGTATTACTTGATGCCTGGGCAAAATTCTCAAATATCTTATCAATCTTATCTTCCGGAATGCCAATTCCTGTATCCGAAACAGCAAATTCGATATCTACCTTCTCATCATCTTCATTCAGTAAACGAACACTTACAATAATTTCACCTTCAGAAGTAAATTTTACTGCATTGCTAACAAGATTTAATATGATCTGGTGCAGTCGAACCGGATCCCCAACCAACACCTCAGGTATTCTGCTGTCATATTCCTTAATCAACAGCAAATTTTTTTCCATAATTTTTGTTTCAAACAAATGAAGCATGGCTGATATGGATAACGCCATTTTAAAAGGAATCTGTTCGAACGTCATTTTTCCTGCATCCACTTTTGCGAGATCAAGAATGTCATTAATAAGAACGATTAGTGCATCGCCACTCATTTTAATAGCCGTTAAATATTCCTTTTGCTTCAGCGACAAATTTGTTTTCAAAACCACCTTAGTAAAGCCAATAATGGCATTCATAGGGGTGCGAATTTCATGGCTCATGTTCGACAAAAACTGTTGTTTGGCTTTTACCGCATCCTCAGCTATTCTCGTTGCGGTCTCAGCTTTTATTTTTGCCTCTTCCGCAATTTTTGTCGCCAGCTCGGCAAACTCTTTAGCCTCTGTTAATTCCTTTTGAATTCTTTTTTGCTCAGTAATGACCCTTGCTACAACCACTGCCCCAACCACATTTCCCCTGTCATCTTTATAAACCGATCCATTGAATAATACATCGGTAAGCTCGCCATCCTTTATAGTTAGGGGATAATCTGCCACAAAGCCTTTTGCAAAAACCTGCTTGTAACCTTCCCGTGCTTTAGCCGGTTCAGTAAAATAGTTTATAAAATCAGTGCCGATTAATCCTTCCCGGGACAAATCAGTTATTTTAACCGATGCATTGTTCATATCGGTTATTTTGCCCTGAGGGCTGATGGTAAACATGGGATCGCGACTCGCTTCAATAAGGCTGAGAGAATACTGAGAAGCTAATTTTGCAGAATAGCTCAATGCTTCCAGTTCCTTATTTGCAATTTCCCTTTTTTCCTTTTCCTTGTATTGAAAGTCAAGCTCAGTGTCTGCAATGACCAACTCTGCCGCCCGTTTTACTTTCTCCCCTCTTTGAAATGCAAGCTCTTTCCGGGCAATAGTTAATTCTGTCTCCAGTTTTTTACGTGCTTCTTTTTGAAAAGCGAGTTCTTTACGGGCAATTTTTAAATCATTCCCATCATATTTTTCTATCTTACCCATAGCTATATTTAATAAATAATGTTATAGTTAAATTTCATCGATCGGGCTTCGTCTTTTGTCTTTCAATTGCTTAAAATGGGAAGGTGAGAGTCCTGTTACCTTTTTAAACTGATTGGATAAATGTGCAACACTGCTGTAATTCATCTTCCAGGCAATTTCTGAAATACTTAGTTCATCATAAATTATCAATTCCTTTATTCGCTCAATTTTATTTGAGATAATGAATTGACCAATCGTTGTCCCCTGTACCTCCGAAAATAAATTTGACATGTAGGTATAATCGTGATTTAATTTTTCGCTTAAATAATTTGAAAATTTTATTTTAACCGGTTCATCATAATTGTGAACCATATCAATAATTACATGTTTAATTTTTTCTATTAATACAGATCTCCTGTCGTCTATTAATTCAAATCCCAGGTTCAACAAAGCAACTTTGAGATGTTCCCGCTGATCAGCAGAAATGTCCTCCATAATATCCACTTCACCCAATTCAACTATGATGAAATGCAGCCCGAGTTTTTTTAACTCTTCTTTCACCGCCATTTTGCAACGGGTGCTTACCATGAATTTGATGAATATTTTCAAATAATCTTTTCTTTTTAAATGAGGTCTTTCTAAAGATATGCTATTCTGACCTGCAACTATTGCACAAATCAGTTAAATAGTTACATCATTTACACTTTTGAAGTTCGAATCTGATTATTATTAACATTTAAAAACAACAGTAAGTCTGTTATTGAAAAAATTGAAACCATCAGCTACAATTGTCGGGCTTTTATACGTCATTTAACACATGTGAATTTTGTAACTTAATTAGTCAATTCTGTAACAACTCCTACACAGAAGCCTTCTACTTTTGTATCGGTTTTTCATAGGATATTGGATTTAAGCCGGGCTGGATTTCTATCCGGCCCTTTTATTCACCTTACGAGACTATCTCAATTAAATAAAAACAAAATTTCCACGGTATGGTATCTTATAATTTACATTCAGAAAGGACTGGTTTACTATTTCAATTGCAGAATAGATGTGAAATGTTTCACTCTGCCTTAGAGAATGACGAAGAATTTAAATCAGCCAGGGTAATTTACAGGGAAATAAAGGGCCTGAGAGAAAGATTAATGGAAATGAAAGTTTCGACGACCAATAAGTTGGAAAATATTATTTAGTTAGCTGAGCAAGTGATACACTATTAGTGTGAATAATGCAACTTAATCGTTGGATTATGTAACAGTTCAATTCAGGAATAAAACTATTTTCACTGTATCTGAATAACAGGAAAACGATTAGTATAAAATAAGACTTGAAATAATTTGTTCCGGTTATATTCTTACTAAAAAAATGAAAAAGGAAATCACAGATTACCCCATCACTGATATTACAAAACCGATACAACAGCAAATCGGTATTGCAGGGTACCTTGAAGAAAAATTAGTCAGTGCCGGAGAATTTACAATTTTCGTCGGACGATTTTTTAAGGAATTAATCAGACGACCCTATTTCCCGCGTGAACTAATAAAACAGAGCTTTCAGACAGGATACAAATCCCTTCCGCTTGTTGCTATAACCAGTTTTATTATCGGCCTGGTGCTCACTTTACAGACACGACCTTCCCTGGCAACTTTCGGAGCCGAATCATTACTTCCGGGAATGATTTCCAATTCGATCATAAGAGAAATTGGTCCGGTGATCACTGCGATCATATGTGCTGGTAAAATTGGTTCCGGAATCGGCGCAGAACTTGGATCCATGAGAGTCACAGAACAGATTGAAGCCCTGGAAGTCTCTGCCATCAATCCTTATAAATACCTTGTTGTAACCAGGGTGCTTGCCACAACTTTAATGATCCCGTTACTTGTAATTTTTACCGACCTGATCGGGCTTTTCGGTTCATATATCGCCATGAATTTCCACACCGATATCACCCTGCGCCGGTATTTCACGGAAGCCATGGTTCATATCAAATTCTTTGATGTATTCCCTGCCTTAATCAAATCAGTCTTCTTTGGCTTTTTTATCGGCATCATTGGATGTTATAAAGGATATAATGCCAAAGGGGGTACCGAAAGTGTTGGAAGGGCTGCCAATTCAGCGGTGGTCAGCGCTTCCCTGGCTGTTTTTTTAATAGATATGATTGCAGTACAAATAACAGACCTGTTATGAAAGAAGAATTAATAACCCGGGAATATATCCATGTAGCAGTCAGTTCTGATCCGCCTGTAATTGAAATGAAAGGTATCCGGAAATCATATGATAACGGCCTGGTATTGAAAGACGTTGAAATATCTGTCCGAAAGGGGGAAAACCTCGTTGTATTGGGCAAATCCGGTTCGGGAAAATCTGTTTTAATAAAATGTATTGTTGGCCTGGTGATCCCCGATGCCGGTGAAGTGCGTGTATTAGGCGAAAATATTTTAGAACTGAATGAGAAACAGCTGAATGAAATCAGATTAAAAATCGGTTTCCTGTTTCAGAATGCCGCTCTGTATGACTCCATGACGGTAGGCGAAAATTTGCATTTCCCCCTGAAAAATCACTTTAATAATCTGACAGAAGTAGAAATAGAAAAAAAGATTTATGAGGGACTGGATGATGTCGGCTTAAAAGATTCCATTTACAAAATGCCTTCTGAATTATCAGGCGGTATGACAAAAAGAATTGGTCTGGCCCGGACACTGATATTGAAGCCGGAAATTATGCTGTATGACGAACCAACGACCGGCCTTGACACCGCCACAGCAAAAGAAATAAGTGAGCTGATTGTTTCCCTGCAGAAAAAAAATAAAATTTCTTCCATCATCATTACACATGATATGGCCTGTGCAAAAATCACAGCAGACAGAATCGTCATATTAAAAGATGGTGTAATAGAAACTGAAGGCTCTTATGATGAGCTTGCTGCATCGGATAATGAATGGGTGAGGATGTTTTTTACTTAAAGAATAAAATTAAATCATTAAAATCATGAAAAAGGAAAATAGCCTCAAATGGAAGGTTGGTCTGTTTACCCTGATAGGCTCCGGTGCCCTTTTGACCGGCCTTTTTTTCATTGGCAGTCAAAGGAACCTTTTTAGTTCTGTGGTACGGGTGCATACGGTTTTTGCAAACGTGGTTGGACTTAAAGTGGGCAGTAACGTCCGGTTTGGCGGGATAACCGTCGGAACCGTTGAAAATATACAGCTGATTACCGACACTTCTGTAAATGTTGTGATGGCTATTCAAAGCAATATCAAAAAGTTTATCAAAAAAGACGCAACCGTAAGTATCGGTTCCGAAGGACTGATGGGAGAAAAAGTTTTGGTTGTCTCTCCAGGGGTGACTAGTCGACTGGAGATCCAGGATGGCATCCTGCTCGCTTCCAATGTGCCGGTGGAAATGGACTCCATATTATCCGGTCTGAAAACAACCGTAGATCATGCGTCAGTATTTACAGATGAAATGTCAAGAATCGCCTACAGGATCAATCATGGCAACGGAGCTCTTTCCCGGTTTATCGGAGATACTGTATTTGCAAACAATATTACCAAAACCATGAGTAATTTGAAAAAAAGCTCGAAAGGACTGGATGAGAATATGGAGGCAGTTAAACATAATTTTTTATTAAAAGGCTATTTTAAAAAGAAGCAAAAGGAAGCGGATAATTTAAAGAAACAAAAAGAAGAAGAACTGCAGAAAAAGGCAGCCGCGAATTGATTTCACCCAGGCAAATGCTCCCTTCTATACCAGGCTGGCTATGATGTGGTCAAAAACAAAGGGCCGGATAGAAATCCAGCCCTTTTCTTAATTCCGATATCCTATGAAAAACCTATACAAATTTTAATAACTGACAGTTTTCGTACAGTCCATTATATGATTGAAATCCCGGGAAATAGTTCAATTCCGTTTTTCTTCGGTTCTTCCTAAAACAATCTGAAGCCTGCCCAACAATTTATCTCTTTTCCCATTGTCAAACATCAAATCATTATCTGTTATCGAAGCCAAAGCCTGTTTTAACCTGCCCTTCAGTGCATTCCAGTTTCCTCTAATTCTAGTTAAGCTAATCATGATGTATTTGAATTGTTATAATGTAAAAATACAGGACTTTGTACCGGAAAATGTTACACATCTGTAGTTACATGTTACATCATTTACATATTTCACTTCTTTTAAACGGGTTAACAGACCATAGTACCGGAATGCGTATGTTATGCAAAATTCCTTTTTAACACCTGATTATATGTAGTTACGCGAATAGAACAAAAATTAACAGGCGGGTGACTCCGTATACAACTACATTACACTGTTGCCGGTTATTCTACCAGCAGATAAATAAAAACAAATGTCAAACATTGCACAGTTAGTAAACGTGGAAAAGGATATGACAACTTTGAAAAAAAGTGTTCATGCGTCCGGATTAGATCAGGTACTCAGTGGTAATGGTCCCTTTACTGTTTTTGCTCCAACAGATATTGCTTTTGGGAAACTGGACAAAGGCATAATGGAAAAATTATTAAAGCCGGAAAATAAAACTAAACTGACAGACTTATTAAATCGTCACGTGGTATCCGGGAAAATAAATTTTAAAGACCTGAAAGACGGCGAAAAGCTGAAAACAGTGAACGGTAAGGAATTACTGGTACATGTGAAAGATGGCTTTACATCCGTTGATGGTGCTAAAATTCTAGCTCATGATGTACAGGCTTCGAACGGAGTAATACATTCTGTGGAAACAGTGATGTATAAAAATTAGGATACCCTGAACATTGTTCAGAAAAGCCATCAGCAAACACTGATGGCTTTTTTTATTGGCCAGGCGCCTCAGCATTTCTATTCATGCGCTTATACAGGTCTGCCCGGCATCGAACAGTTTCCGTATTATCTTTGTCATATTCGTAAGATTTATCGTAGTCTTTAAGCGCTTCATGGTAATTCCAGACCTGCTCATTATAAGATCTTGTCAACTGTCCCAATTTGTCAAAGCATTTCGCCCTTCCCAAATAATAGTCTGAATTGGAATAATCAGAATTCAACTTAGGTTTTTTGAGCAGTTCTGAATATCCCTTTATAGCAACTTTATAATATCCTGCCTTGTATTTCTCCTCCAGATCAGCAAGGATCCGCAAGGAAGTATTGAGTTCTTTTATCCGGACTTCTAAAACATCTCTTTTCTCCGGCGCGAGGTCTATTGCCTTTGAGTATGAATTAATTGCTGCCTGGTAATTTCTTCTTTTCTCCTCCAGACGGGCCTGATCAATATATTGGCTGAATAACTCGGCCAGGTCCATTGTTTCATCGATACGCCCGGACGAATTGGTTTGCCGTCCTGCATCTGCTATCACGATATTGCCCGAAAAATCATTTAGGGTATCGGCCGGATTGAAGAAACCAATTCTCGAAATATATAAAAGCCATTTGTTGTTAGTGCTTCTTTTTACAAAAATCTCTGCTACCCGTTTTGCAGGCTTGTACGGGGTAGACGGTTTTGACAAGCATTTGTTCCCGAAAAAAGATGTGAAATAGACGTTTATGTAAATATTCTTTTTGCCTCTTTTAATATGAGAAGATCTGAGATCGCTGAAGTATACAGAATTTGTATCACTCTTTCCATAAAATGTATTAAATGCATTCAGATACCTGAGAATGGGGACGTCGGAAGAATTCGAAGAATTTGAGTAATCAGGATCGCTTATATCATCAGCAACGGCAATTTCGCTATTAAGAAATAATTGTTTGTCGCCCTTTTCGAAACTGTGGTTGATCAACTCCTTAATATCGGTACTTTCAGCGCCCGCATAAGAAATAGTATTCAGCAGGTTGTTAAAGTACCTTCCTATTAAAATTTCAGATCTTGCTTTAATGACCTTTGCGTCGTTCACAGTTATAGTATCCTGGGCACAGCACGTACGAACCAGGCAACTGAAACCAACAAATAAAAGAGTTACCCTATACATTTAACTGGCGGTTTATCGTTGGGTCAGGATTTCTGAACCTTAGTTACCACTTAATAATTTGTTTCTATAGTTTTCTATTTCGAATGAAGAAACCCGTTGTATGTTATTAATAAGCCATCCTGAGTTTAGCGACTCCCGGGGGAAATTCTCCACAGTGAATATCCATTTCTCAGCCACCAAAAAATGATACTTAATTCTGATTACCTCAAGAAATTCGATTTCATGATTCAAAATAGCGTTGTAAAATTCCAACATATGGGAGCTTTTAAAATAAAAGGTGTCAAAGTAACTGGATAAATTCTCTTTGTCCTCAAAAGCTCTCTTTAATGAAACAAAATTTGTACCGTGGCTGGTCGGGCTGATGAATTTTGTTTTAGTCTTGCTTTGAGCCATTTCTGTTACATCTATCTTTGATTTCAAGGTGCTGGATCCGACGGCGACAATCATCCATTTAGATCCCTTGTTTTCGGTCCTTTCTATTTTCATTATGATAGGAATTACAATAGAAGAAGAAGAATTGTATTTGAAATTGCATGTCAGTTCAGCATACCAGTTGTCTCCGTAAAAATCAAGATAAATTGGCTTTTTCTTCTTTGTAACTTCTGAGATAAACTTATAAATAATTACGCTGTCCTTCGTCATGTTTTCATAGTTGAACAAGCTCCTGATCAATCGTTGCCTGTCAATATTGAAATTAACATGATGGGCTTTGTAAACGTCCCTTAAGAATGAGCGCGGGTCATCATTAAACCGCTCAAAAAATTCATCTATTTCTTTAACCTCGTAAATAAAATGTTTGTCTTTAACGCCTCCATTATTTGAATACACCTGGCTGAAGAGCCGATGCTGGCAAATAAAAAAGGAAATAAAAATCAAAAGTTTTAAAACACAGGTTTTTGCCATATTAAAACGCGATTACGATTTTGGGGTTTTAGTGGCCAATACCTCAACATCTGATAACATCACATCCCATTGCTGGATGACATTACCGCGGAGACTCCTTTCGTAAACAATCAGCTGGACCTCAGTCGTCTTTTTTGTTTCATCCTCATAAACCAAACGTCCGTCACGGTAGGCACGGAAAGTTTGTTCAAAGCTGACCAATCCATAATACTTGCCATCGGCTCCTTTACGAATATTGCTAACGTAGTCCACGTGGGAGAAAGTGATGGCAACGTGATCGTAGGGAAGGTTTCTTAATTTTTCCAGAAAATCGCGAACTTTTAAGTGTTTCTTTTCTTTGCTATGTACAGATGAAACTTCTATAACTGCCCCATCAACAAATAAACTGGTCGCCTGATCCACTGCGTTATCCAGTGCAACATACCCTGACTGTATATCGCACAGAATATACAGACAGCCCTGAAACTCTTTTATTTTAGCAAGTGCCTTTTTCTTAAACTCATCTTTTGAAACTTCGCCCTGTATGGCCTGAGATGCAGGTTTTATAGTATCCTTATTTTTTGCAAGATCAGAAACTGCATCACTAGTAAGAACTGGTCCGGAATACGTATGTATATTGACGAAAGAGTTTAAAAGCAGCGAAAAACATAAAAGAATCATGAGACCCAAAGAACGCGCAGATCGCATAAAATATCCGGGTTTTGTGCT
>JGI1027J12803_100022476_pt1 | contig 10311 bp, 18 predicted proteins | sample IowNatreferecore_FD_12803 | JGI IMG/M metagenome (IMG submission 12803) | reverse complement strand
GACGGCCCACAGGGGCGTATCTACCAGGAACAGAATTTCCGGCGTAACTCGCTGAACGACAGCAAATACAGCGAGACCAGCATTTTAGCCATTGTGCAAAATGTGCAAAGTGGGTTACGAGAATTACAAGTTTGATTGACTTGTGCAAGAATTCTGTCATAGATTTGTCACATGAGACCTTACATTGTTGTCCGAGCTCCCGCGGGATTTCGCGGATTTACCAAACGTCACGCGTTTTATTGCACCACCAGGACCGAGGCTGCAGAACTTCGCCGCGAGATCAAGACCTGGAAATCGGCTCGCAAACAAGAGGGGCGAACACTGTCTTTCGGCGAGACCGACAAACGTTGGATTGCTTACCTGCACGCGCACGTTGGCAACCTCAATCTTCTGCCGGAGATCGTTGCGCATTGGGAGCGCACCGCTAAAACCATCGTCAATCCGATGACAGTCCGCGCGCTGGCCGACGCTTACGTTTTGTATCGAGCCACGAAACGACTCGGACGCAAAACTCTTGCCGACGACCGTTACATTGCGAGGAAACTGATCGATGCACTTGGCGCCAAGCAAGCGCACGAGGTTCTCCCCGGTGACATCCGGAAGTTGCTCGACGCGGCACCGAGCGAATCCACAGCGCGGAAGATTTACAAAGTCGTATCGCTAATTTTTGATTACGGAAAGGAAAACCGCGCACTGGCGATCCATCCGATGATCGATATCGATCGGCCGGAAGTGGCCTACGTCACGCCGACAACGCTCACACCGTCCCAATTCGGGATCCTGCTCAATGCAGCCGACGACCAACTGCTGCCTTATTTGGCGATCGCCGGATTCGCGGGTTTGCGTCGCTCGGAGCTCGTTCGACAGCACGCTGACGATGATGTCCTGGATTGGTCAGACATCGACTTCAACAAGCGCCTTATCACGGTGCGCGATACCGTCGCCAAAGCCACGCAGCGCAAGCACGGCGATCGCAGGTTTATTCCAATGGAAGACGCCCTGGTGCACTGGCTCGGGCCGATCAAACGCGTTCATGGGTCCGTTGTACCTGTACGGGAAACCGTGTTCAGCCGCCAGATGAGACGACTTCACGCCGCGACTGGAATTGCGCCCGAGCCAAACGCGTTGCGTCACTCGTTTGCAAGCTACTGGCTCGCACGCGCGGAGCTCGAGGGCGTCGGCGCGCTGGCGAAGCGGATGGGCAACAGCGAGAGCGTTGCGCGACGTCATTACATCGAAAGCTTGAGTCCTGCAGAGGGGCAAGCCTGGTTTGCGATTCGGCGCGCTGAGACCCGGACAGCAGTGTTGCCATTTCCAAAGTCGGCAGCGTGAAAATGGGTTTATCATCGCGATAGCCAATCAATCGCTATGTATGCCAAAGCTCCTAAAGCTGTGAGAATCCAACCAAACCACGCAAGCCAAGGCGGATAATTCCGTGATGATTCGAGGAGGAGATACGACGGCTTAAAATATCGTTCAAGGAATCCGAAAAGGAGTCCGATAATCGTCGCAACAGCGGCAATGATCTTTAATGCAGGGAGTGTGGTCATAAACGCGAGCGGCTCACGCTCTGAGCAACCTTCTTTGATTTGGGCCGACTTCTGAGGGCTTTTTCGTACGCATCCACATTGAACGAGAGTTTCGTCGTCCCGTCCGGCTGAGGCTCTTGTTTAATGAAGTCGAGCAGCCGCGGCGGGTACCCGTAGAAAACCTCCATCGGAGTTTCGCGATCGCGTTCCGGATTCACACCAACGAAGGCGCTCATGTCCTCAAACATTTGCGCGTAAAATTTGGGGCAAAGATCGTTGCGTTGCTTTTCCAAAAAGCTGTTTAGATCAAACAGAAACCGGAATCGCTGCAGCGGAGGCAATGTTTGCAAAAGCAGTTCAACTCGCGTTGTAGCAAAAAGAATGTCGAGTGGCGCGATTCCGCTCTGCAATCCTTTTGCCAAAAGCGCGCGGTACTGATCGAAATGCTTGCGGGTGTATTCCACTCCCTTCGGAGCCCAGAATCGCCAACAGCGATCTTTGCCGTGCCAGACAGCACCGATCTCGCAGCGGATGCGATGCTGCAGGTCTTCGTTGAACTTCACCCGACCATACTCGACTCGCTGCAGTAGCTTCAAATCGACGTCGAGCCACCAGGCCAATTGTTGTTGAGATATTTCCCTGTGACCAGAGCCGGCTAACAGCTCACGCAATTTTCTGAGCGGACTGTTCCGACGTTCCTCTGGTGTGAATTGTCGCCATTTCATTTCTCGTAATTATTGCACATCTTCTTTGCAAAGTGCAAACATTGTTTTTTCAACAGAACTTTTTGCTCTTATGCAAAAAAGAATTGCGCTGCGTTTTTTTCAGTCTCAAAATTCTCTCAGATATGAAAACCGAAGTGGTTGAAGAGAATTTTTCCGAGGCATCGCCGTTTGGTGGTATGCGATGGTTCGAAATCGAGTCCGGTTGGAATCGATTCAAGATCGCGAGACTCGCTCGCGCAGGTCGAATCCCAGGAGCGCGTCAAGCTGTGAGACACGTACAGGGAAGCGCCTGGGAATTCCGCAAGGATAAAGCCCGCAAGTGGCTCCGGAGCTTGGAGGCCAGATAATGCCTAACGACGTTAACAATTTTTTGTTCAGCGCGGCGAGTGTCGCGTTGGGCGAAAAGCACGAGGCCGGGAGAGTGGTTCTCGCCGGCCTCAAATCATTAAATGCAACTAGCGAAAACAATAATAGCGCCCCAAGGCAGCGGGGGCAACTCCTTTAAGTCGCTGCGGAATAACGAGCACATCATCGAGCTTGTCACCAGTGGTGCTTGCTCGGTCTTCGCGAATGGCAGGCGTCATCGCGCGTACATTCAGCATTGCCAGATGGAGCTTGTGGTGACCGATGGTGTCCACCGCGACTTAGCAGCCTGGTGGCGCAGGAATCCATTTCCGCGAGTCTCTGGTTCTCTCTCTCTCGAGAACGGAACCGGACGTAACGGAACCACGGAAAGGAGGACAAACAACTAAAGGTCGAGACGTGCAGGCGTCGGGCTGTTTCCCGGCGCCTGTCACATTTCGCCACAACAAAAAATACCAATGAAAAAAGCGAAACCTTCAGACTATAGGACAGGACTCAGATTCCTGAAAAAAGAAAACATTCCGCCAGGCGGAAGCGTCTTCGCGATTACCAATCTCGACGACGTTGATAAAAGCACCGCGGCGAACGCTCACGATTGGCGCGTCCGCTTAACGCTTGATGGCCGCTGGTGGTTCGAGCTTGTACCGGGCAATCTCGACGCTGTCATCGAGCTGCTGGGCGACGATTTCGGCAATTGGTACCAGAAGCGGGTAGGGATTCGTATTGCTCCGTTCACGACGAAGGACGGCGAAGACAAGGAATACATGCAGATCGTGCCGGCTCAAGACGTGACCGTTAAAAAGCCGCTGCCACGTGGACTGGCTCAAATGAAGAAGAAGTCGGTTCCCGAAGACAATCCGTTCGAGCCGTGAAGCGTTACACTATCAGATTCGCATACGACGGCGCCGGTGATCTCGAGCCGCAGACCCGAAAATTCGAGGGCGTGTCACCTGGGCACGCCCAGAAGAAATGCCGGCGTGAATATCCAGGCTGCAAAATTCTTGAGACGTTGTGTGACGCGCGACTGAATCCCGGCTGCGGGACCTTCGGGATGATATCATACCCGACAGTTTCCACCGCCGACGTCGAGCCGATCAAAGTGCCTAAAACTGAGCAAGCGGCCTTCGGCTTCCTCAATGAGTGTGTGAGTTATCGGCCGCAGCCGACTCAGTGAACCATGCTCGACGAAGCGCGCCTCGAGAAAGTCCGGCACCGCGGCGGCAAGACAATCGCGAGGTGTCCGGCGTGCGGTGAAGTCGGGCAGGATAAAGCCGGCAAGCATTTGTTCATCCAGTCGTCCGGCGCCTACGGCTGCGTGAAATACCCTGGTGCGGACGGCAGTGAACATCGTAAACGAATCTTCGCGTTAGCCGGGGCCCGTGATGAGAGCAAGCCGGGAAAGTTTCCAACGCTCGATGAGGCGATCAGTTTCATGGAGCAAAAATTGGCGAAGCGCATCACACGCCGCGACCCCTACCACGATGCGCACAACAACGTCCAGGCAATCGTCGGGCGATTCGATGGCAGCGGCGAAAAAGAGTTCCGACCATTTCATCCGGAAGGGGCAAGTGACTGGGCCATTGGCGACCCGCCAGGAGAGTGGCCGGTGTTTCATCTGCCGAAAATACTCGAGCCGGACCTGAATCCATCAGCCGAGCCGATCTTCATTCCTGAGGGCGAAAAATGCGTGTGCGCCGTCGAATCACTTGGCTTGAAAGCAACGACCAGCGCGCATGGCGCGAAAGCCGCGCACAGAACCGATTGGCGTCCGCTCGCCGGCGTTGGCCGCGTGATCGTGATCTTGCCCGATAACGATTCCGACGGCGAACGATACGCGCAAAACGTGGCGTCACTCCTTTTCCGGCTCTCGCCGCAACCAATCGTTAAGGTCCTTAAGCTTCCTGGGCTGACGGAAGAAGGCGACGACATCGTGGATTGGCTCGCAGCGCGTAACGGAGAGCCGCCGGAAAAACTGAAAGCGGAATTGTTGGAGCTGGCAAAAAAAGCTGAGCCATTGGGCGCGGCGGACGTGAAACCGGAAATTCGTTTAATCGAATTCAAGTCGCCGCTCGAACTAAAGAACTTCGTTCCGCTCCCTGGGACCGTACTTGTCGGAGACAATCACATCACACTGGGCAGCGTGTTCGTCGAAGGCGGCACGCCTGGGGTCGGGAAATCGCTCGGACTGACTGCGCTCGGAATCGCCGGCGCGACGCAGAGCGAATGGTTCGGCTACAAAGTCCATCGACGATTCAAAACCATGATCGTCCAAACCGAAAATGGATTGTTCCGGCTGTGGAAGGAATTCTCTGACCTGGATTGCGAGGCAATCGAAGATTACGTCCGAATCTGTCCGCCGCCGCCGTGCGGGCTCTGCTTCAAACGAAAGGATTTCTGCAAACAGCTCGCCGATGAGATTGCCGAATTCCAGCCGGACATCGTCGGTTTTGACCCGTGGAACGCCGCGGCGCGTGAGCAAGATTCCCGCGAATATCTCGACACGTTCGACGCGTTGAAAAGCGTTCTGCCGACTGGCGATAATGCGCCGGCGCTTGGTATCGTGGCGCACACGCGCAAACCGAAGTCAGACGAGCGCACCAGCGGCCGCGCGCTGCTTAACCTTCTGGCTGGCTCCTACGTGCTTGGAAGCATCCCGCGGACCGTGTTCATCATGCAAGCCGCCAGCGACGATGTGACTGACGACCGCGTCGTCTGGACGTGTTGCAAAAATAACGATGGCGAATTGGGGGCCCGCTCGGCGTGGCATCGGCGCAACGGCTTATTCGTGCCGGCCGAGTTCTTCGACTGGCAAACATTCGATCATCCGCCGAAAGAAAAACGCGGACTTCAACCGGAGATTTTGCGGGAATTCCTGGAGAAAGGGAAACGGTATAAAGCGAGCCAAGTCGCGTCAATCATCATGAAAGAAACTGGACGCGCAAAACCCACCGCGTTCGACCTGATGAGAACAGCGAAACGTCGCGCAATTCTGCGCCACTACAAAAAGACAAAAGATTATGAACTTTTTTGAAAGGTCGGTCGGTAAAAAGTCGGAACCGACCAGTCGGTGTTTAGAGCGTCCTAGGTTTAGGTCGGTCGGTGACCTTATAGGGAAACCGACCGACCGACCTAATAGGACGCCGGCGACTAACCTGAAGCAAAATGAAAAATGACTTTGATTATCTCGATGAATTTTTGCGCGATGTTCGACGAATCTTTCCGAACGCGCGGCTCGTTGAAGTCATCGACGAGTACGGCGAGCATCGGCTGGTTAAGCGTTGTGTCATCTGCGGCGTCGAATATCTCGGCTGGCTGGAATCGGAATTTTGTTCGAACGAATGCGCCAGGCAGCACGACACGGGCGAGAATCCTACAAGAAAACAAATCAAGAATTTGCGACGAGCCATCCGCGGAAGCTGGGAGGTCCATTGCCAAGAGACGGGGTCCGAAAGCTTGGACCGGTGGCTTCGCAATTTTGAGGCGCACCTCGAATGGAGACGCAATAACCCATGAGCAACGAACGAAAAATTGAACCGGATGATAGCTTCGTTTTTAGCCAGCTGATGAGCGGTTTTCGCAATGCACTTGAGCAGCTGATTTCCGAGACCGGTGACGATCTTTTGAATCGAGGATTCAGTGCGAAACCAATCACACGCGCGTTGTTTGCCCGCTTGGTTGTGTCGGCGGCCGATATAGCAATCTCGTGCTTCACAGCCGAAGAACTGGCCGAATTCGCCAGCCGTGTCGTTAACGAGCGCCTTCGAACTTATTCCGCGGGAAGGGACGACTGAACTGTGAGGCAACCAAATCCAAAACTCGAATTGGCATCTGGCGAGTACGATCGGCGCCGATCAAACGGACTGCAGCAACCAGGCATCGCCGTAATCGAGCGGCTGTTCGAATTGCGACCGCGGCAGCTCGCAAACTTTCGGGCCAATTACATTTCCAGGAAGCGGAAAAGATTATGACCACAACAAACACACAACTCGAAACGCCAAGTGCCCCGGCAGAAGCGGGCGCAACCATCAAACGCTTAACTGAGACGAATGATCGAGACGAACACGGCAAGTTTGTTCGTTGCGATGTCTGCGGGATATTCGCAGCGGAATGCCTTCTCCACGTCCGAGCGGGAAAAGAGAAACGCTGGGAGTTTCTCTGTCGTGGAGATGAAGCGTGCGTGATGCAAATAATAGAGGATTCGCCAGACTGCGCGCTGCTCGGTCGCGTCATACTGCTCGCCGTCGATCAGTTTGATGCTCGCGAATTCTCCGATTGCATTCGCTACGTCGAAAAACAATGAACAACTCGACGAATAACCGGCTCGACCCGCTGCGGTGTCCGTACTGCGGCGGCGAAAAGCAGGCCAGTAAGTTCGCTTGTCAGCTTTGCTGGCGCATGGTCCCGCGCGAAATCAAAGAGCAAATCGCCATTGCGAGAGAAGTCGCAGTGCGTTGGCTTGATGAACACGCGCGCACACACACATCGAAACCGGCGCCATGAGCTTATATGATCCAAAAGAACTTGAGCGTGACGCTCTCGTGCCGGCGCAAGTGCTGGACGCCATCGATTACGAAGTACCAAGGGACATCTGTTTTTACTGCGCCAAAGTCTTGAACGGTGATGAGCCACTCGTTTACGCCATGGGCAATGACGGGCCACCGTGCGCGGATGCTTGGGACGCGGTCAACAAACTGCCAAGCGGGCTGGGCAAGGGATGGTTTCCCCCAGGGCCGCAACTCTGGTTGCATCCGGATTGTGCGCTCGCTCTCGCTCTCGAGCTGATCGAGGATTACTTGAAGGTGAAACATAAGAGAGACCGAATAGCAGCGTTCAAAGAATTGGGTTTGCCACCGGAACCGGAGTGATGAACGAGATCGAGCCATGTCCAACCTGTGGTGGCGCGTTCACACATCGCATCGACTGCCCGTGGTGGACGCCGGTGGATGCACTGAAGCAAATGCCGGAGGTGGCTTACAAGTTCATCTTCGAGCACGCCGGCAACGTCGAGGATTTGCCGAACGAGCTGCAATGCATCTGTGATGCAGCACTGGCTCGCCTCGCTGAGTACCGTGAACGAACAGTGCCATGAAGCCATGCCTCTCACAGACGGATTGTACCGAGTGACCACGCCTCACCTCTGCGCTGGCTTCGTGGTCGAAGGTGGACGCGTCACCAGGTGCGCACCGATCTTGCGGGAGCGACTGAGCTACTGGATGCGCTGCGCCGCGCGCAGTTACGTGAAATTCAACGTAAGTGTAAGTCGTTGATCTTCAAAAAGATGGGTCCTGCGAAGCAGCCAGAGGTTAACGGGGTCAGAGACCGCCCCGGATTATGCACATTTCCCTAAAGGGATTTCGTGTTACCGTCGCCCCTGGGTGAAACGCTGTCCTTTCCCGAAGCTTTCCCAGCAGAAAATGGCTGACTTCCTGGGGATAAAACGGGAGCGTTTATCCTGGGCAACCCGGGAAGGACTTGTCTCTCGAAATTCAGACGATTCCTACCAGCCGGAGATTGTCACGCCGGCGTGGCTGAAGTACGAACGGAGTCGTGCTGCAAAGAAATCTGGCAAAAGTGAACTTGAAAAAGAGCGTGTTCGCCTCACCAGAGCCAAGGCGGACGCTGCTGAGCGCCGGCTGGCGATCCTGGATCGCGATCTAATCTCGACCGCGGCCATAGTCGAGAAGACGAAGACCGTTTGCTTGCGGATTCGGAACAAATTGCTGTTATCCGTTCCGCGGATCGGTCGGAGTTGTTACGCCGCGGCGTCCGAAAAGGAATCGATTACCGCGGTCCGGCGCGAGATGGACATTCTCTTGGCCGAATTGAGCGCGCTGAAAAACGCTGGGCCGCCCAGCAATTTTGAAGTGGTGAAAGATGAGAGCGTTGAGGGATCCGCGGCCGGCTAAGGTCCGAAGAATTTCCTCGGATCTTTTCGAAGCGCAGCTTCTCGGGGCCGTCCACGAAGGATTCCATCAGGCGCCGTACTTATCCGTCAGCGATTGGGCCGCGCAAAACAGGATCCTCACCGGCGCTGAGAGCGGCCGATACGATCCCGATCGGTGCGCGTATCAGAAGGAAATCCAGGACGCCTTCTGTGATCCGCTGGTGCGCGAGATCACCTGGCAAGCTGCCGAGCGCGTAGGCAAATCAACGGTCGGTTCAAACATCCTGGGCTATATCATCGACCGCGAACCATGCGGCATTCTGTGGGTGATGCCCTCTCGTGAAGCCGTGGCTGATTTCCTGAAGGACGAAGTCGAACCGATGATCCGAGATTCCGCCGTCCTCTCAAGGAAAGTAGGTGTTGGCCGAGTTTCAACCGGGCGACAAAACAACATTCGCCGGCGCACCTTTCAAAATGGCGTTTGCAGTTTTGTTGGTGGCGGATCCGCCAACCCGTTGGCTTTTAGAACCACAAAAGTTGTTGTCATCGATGAAGTCGATAAGCTCAAATTTTTGAAAGGTGAAGGCGATCCCGACACTCTGGCGGCCAAACGAACGAGCACCTTTGCCGATTCTAAGGTTTTGAGATACAGCAAGCCGACCATCACTGACGAAAGCCGGATCGAACGGCATTATCTGCGTGGATCCCAGGCTAAGTATTTCGTCTCGTGTCCTCATTGCGAGGAATTCCAAGTGCTCACCTGGCCGGCGTTGAGATTTGACGACGTCCGAATGCGGTGCGCGGCATGCAACGAATTTTTTGACCAAGACACCTGGCTTCGCCAGCCTGCGGAATGGCGTCACGCCGTGGATAACGCGCACCATAAAAGCTTCCAGAGCTCGGTTCTGATCAGCCCGCTGATAAGATGGGGGACGCTGATCGAAGAATACCGCGACGCGGTGCACGCTTTGCAAGCCGGCGACAGCTCTTTGATTCAGGTTTTCGAAAACTCACGACTCGGTCAAACTTACAGCGGGAGAGTCGAAAAATTGGAGACGACGGAATTGTATGAGCGAAGAGAAATTTTCTGAGAAGGGAATTGTCCCGCCAGGGACGATTGTGTGCACGTTGGGGCTCGACTGCCAAAACGATGGCTTTTATTTTTTGCTGGCTTGCTGGGGACGAAAACACGAGCTGTGGCTCCCCTTAACCGGCCGGCTCGTCGGCGACATGCGCGACGAAGAAGTTTGGAAAGCACTCGCCGAAATCGTCACGACGCTTTGGCTGGATCGGGAGGGCAACGCTTATCGGCCGAAGATTTCTTGTTTGGATATTCAAGGCGACTTTTACCCGGAGTGCTTGGAGTTCGTACGTGCACACAGTTATCACGGGCTCAGAGCAGTTCGTGGTTACGCTCCGCACAAAGGCGAAACTTCCGGCCGCAGTTTTGGCATCGTGCGCAATCGCTACGTGGACAAGAGCACCTCTGTGGTGGTGCATTCCATCGACGTGAATATTGCGAAGAGCATGCTCGCCGGAATGCTCGCGCGCAAGAATCCCATCCAGGTCCATCTGCCACGCGCTGCGGATGGCGCCGCCGCGGGCGGTTGGAGCCTTGAAGCAGTGTCCGAATTGACGAGCGAATACCGGCGCCAGACGAACGTCAGGGGTTACACGGTCACGAGCTGGCACAAACGAAGCGGCCGTCCCAATCATAGGTTGGATTGCTTGACGTACAGCTTAGCCGCCTTGGCGATTAGCCGGTTGAAGATCGACGATTGCGCGTTGCAGCGAGTGGAAGCGCGCAACG
>JGI1027J12803_100109701_pt1 | contig 10321 bp, 10 predicted proteins | sample IowNatreferecore_FD_12803 | JGI IMG/M metagenome (IMG submission 12803) | reverse complement strand
CCCCCGCTCCCAGCTGGAATGACCGGCTCGGATGTCAACGACCCGCGAGCCAAACTGAAACCGGGAATGTACGATGCAGGGGAAGTATCGATGGGAATGAAGCACCTCCTGCTTGTCAAGAAACCCGATGCATTTCAACTCGACTCGGCTCATCCGGATGATGCAAGAGTGCAGAAGACCTTAGGTATGATTGGTGTTGCCGACACCTCAAAGATCCCTAAGCCCTTCCAACTAGTATTGGCGCAACTGGCGTTTGCGAACTCTGACCTTGCCTTCCAGGGAAACCATCTGTTTCAGGGAAATTTTTATGGCGTGAATATCTATGACATTTCCAATCCCGCTAAGGCCCAATTGGTAACGTCGATGATTTGTCCGGGTGGACAAGGGGATGTGTCGGTTTACAAGAACTTAATGTTCATGTCTGTCGAGATGCCAAATGGTCGCCTCGACTGCGGCACTCAGGGATTTCCGCCGGGACCTCCACCGGCTCCTGGGGAAGAGAAAAAGCCGACCATACCCGCGCCGCAAAAAGATCGGTTCCGAGGAGTCAGGATTTTCGATATATCTGACATTAGAAGTCCTAAGCAGGTGGCAGCGGTGCAAACGTGCCGCGGCTCGCACACACATACCCTTGTAGTCGATCCGAAGGACAAGAACAACGTCTATATCTATGTATCCGGCACGTCATTCGTGCGTCAAAACGAAGAAATGGCAGGCTGTTCAGGTGAAGCACCCGACAAAGACCCGAACACGTCGCTGTTTCGAATTGATGTAATCAAAGTTCCGGTGGCTGCGCCCCAGGATGCGAAGGTGGTGTCCAGTCCTCGATTGTTCATGGATCCTCGTACAGGCGCGCTCAACGGCTTGAGCAGCGGAGGTACCCATGGCAAAGAAGGCATCGAGAAGCCAACCGACAGCGACCAGTGCCACGATATTACGGTGTACTCGTCGCTCGGGCTGGCAGCTGGTGCCTGCTCCGGAAATGGAATCGTGCTGGACATAACGGATCCCGTAAATCCGAAGCGTCTGGACGCGGTAAACGATCCGAACTATTCATATTGGCACTCGGCCTCGTTCTCGAACGATGGGTCGAAGGTCGTGTTCACCGACGAATGGGGAGGCGGACTGGGTGCGCGTTGCCGTGCCAACGATCCGAACAAATGGGGCGCCGACGCGGTGTTTCGTTTGAAGGATAACAAGCTGAGTTTCGCGAGCTACTACAAGATGCCGGCGGCGCAGGGTGACAGCGAGAACTGTGTCGCACACAACGGCTCGCTTATTCCAGTTCCCGGCCGAGACGTTGAAGTGCAAGGCTGGTACCAGGGTGGCATTTCTGTTATGGACTTTACCGACGCGGATCATCCTATTGAGATTGCCTATTTCGATCGTGGGCCAATCGATCCGCATATGCTCATACTGGGTGGGGACTGGTCAGCTTACTGGTACAACGGTCACATCTACGCATCGGAGATCGCTCGCGGGCTGGACGTTTTTGAGCTAAGCCCGAGCACGTTTCTGACGCAGAATGAGATCGACGCCGCCAAGACGGTGAGGGCCGCTGAGCTCAATGTGCAGAACCAACAGAGGATCGAGTGGCCGGCTAAGCTGGTAGTGGCCAAGGCTTATCTGGACCAATTGGAGCGATCGCAGGCTCTGCCAGCGAACCAAATCGCTGCCGTGCGGAAGGCGATTCAAGGCGCAGAAAGTTCAAATCTGAATCGAACGGAACTCACAAAACTCCAGAGCTTTGCGAAGTCGTTAAAAGAATCCGCCGGAACAACCAAGAGTGCAGTAGACTCGAAGCGATTGCAGGCCCTGGCGGAAATCCTACAGCGACCGTCGAAGTAAGCAGTAATGCCGCCGCGAAAGTTCTATAAGTCCTATAGGTTCCTATTGGTCCTATAGGACTTATTCGTCAATTGGGATGAAATCATTCGGCTCCTTTCTCGTCGCAGTCTTGTTCACCCTTCCTCTGGGGGCAATGACTAGTCCGCTAATCCTCTTCGCGAGAGGTTGGTTCCAAAGATCCCGCTAACACTTCGCGGTCACTGCGCGTCTAACAGAACGGTGGCCGAATACCAGGCTGAAGCCCAACATCAGCAACGGCCACATATGCATTCGCGGGCAATGACCCCACACCGCCTAACGGCTCGGCGCCCAGCTAGCTATCTCCCCTTCCAACAAACAAGGATTGTAGAGTTTATGAAAGACCGTAGAGTGGAGCAACGAAGAACTCAAATCGTTAATTCAAAATCACGCCATGCATTTATCAGGCATTTATCACCTGCGTTACGCTACAAACGCGTCATCTTGATTGCAGTAATGTCCCTGTCCATGCTAACTGCAGTTAACCAAACGTACACTCAGTCAACGGCCCCTGCCCTCGATACTAAATGTAACTGCGACGTCGTGTTCAATAGCCTGATTTCCAAAGTTGAGGATAATTATGTCGGCTATCACCTGGCCGTTCGCGGTAAACGGGATGCTGAATACAAACGCTATGCAGAGGAGTTCAGGCAACGAGCATTAAACTCCTCACCTGAAAATTGTGTCTTTGTTCTGCAGGACTTTGTGAGATTCTTCCGCGATGGGCATATGTTCATCAACGAAAGTCCCAGGCTTAGTGATGAAGATGCGGCGAGGCTTGTCAGGACTGCGGAGCAGATCACGCGCCGAGAGGACGACATTCGCAGTTACCTTGATGCCAATTCCAAAGATCTCGACCCTATAGAGGGCATCTGGTATGCGAAGGAAGGTTATCGCATCGGTATCATCCGTGATTACAAAGCGAACCGCCGGGATTTCGTTGCGATTATGCTATCCAGCGGCGTTGAACGTTGGACGCCTGGGCAAGTAAAGGCAGAGTTCCGAAAGCTTCGTGATGGTTCTTACAGCGTAGTCTTTTATAGTGGCCGGCACTACCCACTTCACCCGGCTGTCTACTTGCGTGGCCAGGAAGGCGGGGCCGCAATCCGGCGAGGCATTCTTTTGCACATGCCGCCGATCACCTGGGGAAAAGCGTATCCTCTAAAGCCGGATGAGCAGGGCGTCCTCGATCCAGCAGATCCCCGTCGGCCGACGATCCGCTCCCTTGGTGAATCTACGATGGTGGTATCGGTGCCGTCTCACTCACCAGAATATGCGCCCATCCTCAATGAGCTTGTAGAACGATTCCGCGAGCGTATCCTCAGTGCGGAGAACCTGATTATCGACATACGCGGCGATGAAGGCGGCAGTTCGTGGATGACGCGGGCGCTAATGCCATTCATTGTGACAAAATCCAAGCGGCCGGGCCGCCCTGATGGAAAGCCGGTTGTCGTTTCCTCATCCGACAACATCGCGTACTTCGAGCAGATGACGAGTCAAGGCTGGGTGCCGAAGCATTTGGTTGAGCGGATGAAGGAGAACCTGGGAAAAGTTATTCCCTTTGACGATCCCGAGTCTACTGATTCTGCGAAGGAACCGACTGCTAATGACACAGCTACGCCCCGTCCACGCAACGTCGCAATTCTGATGGACGGCGCTGTTGTCAGCGCGGGGGAAGCCTTTGTGCCTGAAGCTATGAAGAATGAGAAGGTCACGCTCTTCGGCAAGCACACAGGTGGATGTATTGACTACCAAAACGTGACGATCGTTGGCGTAAGGGGTTGTCCATCTTTAGGCATAAACCTTGGTTATCCTATTTTGGCTGCGTCGGACCACCTTCCGGTTGGTGGTGTTAACCCGACGGGTATCGCGCCGGACGTGAGCATCGGACGTGTTGTAAGAGACCCGATTCGGTTCATTATTAATTATTATTCGCGGAACAAAAAAAGCGAATAGCATTTGCTTTTGCAATGCTCCACGAAGCATGACAGCCACTTTTCCATAGCGATCGCGCCCGGTGTGAAGCGATGATCTGAACAACTCGTTTGCTTGGGTCCCGCCTTGACCATCAGGACTAGCGCGTCGAAACTTGTCTCGGGAGCACGCTTGTGTAGTTGTTGAAATGAGGTGGTTCATATGGCGGACGAAACGAAAAGCAACAAGTGCGCCCGTGAGGCCTGTAGATGTACTGCTGCTTCGGGAAGTAAGTACTGCAGTCCAGAGTGCGAGGATGCGGCGAAGGTGCACATTATGGAGATTGGTTGTAGTTGTCATCACCCAGAGTGCAGCTAGAGGTCGGTCGCGACATTCATTACGGAGTGACACCGCGATATGTGGACCACTGATACCGCCTGGTTTGACATCGCCGTCGTGATGAGCATATTTGCGGTCGGTAATATCCTGTTCGGTCATTTCGAGGAGCACAAGCCGAAGCTGCGGCGTCTCCTGAAGGTGGGACTAATCGTGGGCATGACGGTGGTGTTATCTCTCGTCGGGTTACGCTGGATTGCGTACGGGCTGCTTGGGCTGCTCGGACTGGCGGCGGCTTATGTGCATGCGTGGTGGTTGCCTAGCCACGGGATCAACGGTTTGACCGGGGAACCTAAGGATAAATATTACGAACTTATCGGGGTACGCCCTAAGGGCCAAACAGAGACTGAATAGTTCCCTGATCGCTTTCCGTAGCATCGAGCGGAACTAACGTTTGTAGAAAGCCGTTTCCATCTGTGTAATCTGCATCATCTGTGGATCAAGGTTCTGAGTCTTTCAGCGCGGTCTATCCACAGATTACGCAGATTACTCAGATGGAACATTCTAGGTTAGGACCTAAGGGATCTATGATGAGCTTCACCCACCTCCCGATCGGAATGCACGACCGAAACAATAATCCGACGCTAGACGGAAAGCGAGCAAAAGGCGTGGGGCCCGTTTGGATTCGCCCGGCGGGTACCGCCTTTCTTGCTCTCGCAATTGTCTTCGGGCACGCGCAAAAATCACTTCTGCAGTCAAAGCAATCGCCGGTTCCGCTGCAAACAAACACCAGCATCGAAAGCATTACCACCAGGCTCGAACGCGACTTGCCTGCGCTTATGACCGCAGCCGACGTGCCTGGCATATCGATCGCTCTCATACGAAATGGAAATGTACCTTGGGTTCGCGGCTTCGGCGTCAAGGATTCCAAATCGAAGGATCCGGTCACCAACGAAACCGTTTTCGAAGCAGCATCGCTGAGCAAACCGGTCTTCGCTTACGCGGTGTTGAAGCTGATCGATGCCGGTCAATTAGACCTGGACAAGCCCCTTAATCAGTATTTACCCGGCGACTATGACGTAGGCCCGGATCCGCGTCTCGCCCAAGTCACCGCCAGGCGCGTGCTTTCTCACACCACCGGTTTTCCCAATTGGCGAGGCGCGGATCCCAAGCTGAAAATCTACTTCACGCCCGGGGAAAAGTTCAGCTATTCAGGAGAGGGGTTTGTGTATCTCTCGAAGGTTGTTGAACACATAACCGGCGAGAAGTTGAATGATTTCATGAAGCGATTGGTCTTTGATCCGGTTGGAATGCCCAGCAGCAGTTATGTTTGGCAGGAGAGATATGACGCTTTGAAAACGTCCCGGCATAACGCGCTCGGAGAGCCTTCGCCACAAATCAAAGCGACTGCAAACGCCGCCGCCAGTCTGCAGACGACAGCGCGAGATTACGGCCGGTTTCTTGCGGCGCTTATGAACGGCAATGGATTGAAGCCCGAAACCTTGAAGAATATGCTGACGCCGCAGATCAGAGTGGACGAAGGTGGCGCGAACACCACAGCACGCGCGGCGGATAAGCTCTCACCGACAATTGCCTGGGGCCTTGGTGTGGGACTACAGACCACTGCTGACGGAGTTTCATTTTGGCATTGGGGTGATAACGGTGATGCCAGAGCTTATTTCGTCGCTTACCCGCGGCAGAAAGTGGGGCTTGTGATGTTTGCCAACAGCTCGAATGGTCTTTCGTTCTTGCCCGAGCTGGTTGGCGAAGCGCTTGGCGGGCAACAACCGGCGATCGCCTGGATAAAGTACGAGTCTTACAAATCGTCTAAGAGGATGCTGCTCAAGAATATTCAAGCCAAGGGCGCTGAGGCAGCGCTGCGTGAGTATCGCGAGTGGCGGAAGGGTCGCGCGGCTGACGAGTTGCTGGACGAGAAACAATTGAACAATTTCGGTTACGACTTGCTTTATGGAATGCATCGACCAAAAGACGCCATCGAGGTGTTCAAGCTCAATGTCGAAGATTACCCGCAATCGTCAAACACGTATGACAGCCTGGGCGAAGCATATAAGGTTGATGGGAATAAGGAAATGGCGATCAAGAACTACGAGCGATCGATCGAGCTGAACCCAAAGAACGCAGGCGGCATTGAAGCACTAAAGAAGCTTCGGGAAGGTCCGAAACAATAATCAAGAATCATAATCTCCTCATCATCTGCCGCCGCATCTGCCAGCACCGACTTAACTGAAGAGCTACTGGCCATTGAAGCGTCGCCGTCGCGTTGCAATATGTTTAACCAACAAAGCCAGAGTTATCGTATGAATGCAACAAGGGCTGAGCGGTTCATCTTCTTTCTATCCTTTACGATCATCCTCTCTTCGTTCATCGACGCAGGTCACATCCAGAGACCGCGGTCTCCGTACAAACCAGATATTCCCAGGACCTGGGACGAGAAGGCGATCGGAAGTTTGGAAGTACCCCTTGCCGACTCAAGCTACAGCCCTAAGCATATTTTGGCTCGTGACTACTACAGCATTCCTGTGCGGCCCATTTTCACAAGCTATCCCAAGTATCATCCGGATAAGGAACCGCGCGCGTATCGAGAAAAGCTAAGAACGCGGGAACCGGTGATCCTGTGGGATGACGGCGCCCACCGCCCAAAGCTCGAAACTGAGGATGATTGGGTCAAGGCCGGTGAGCTCGTCTTCAATGCGCCGGTGCTTTTCACTCTACAGACGTCGAGCGCTGGCGAGAGTCGGGACTTTATCGCCAAGACGGGGGACTTATACGACAAAAACGGTGTCAGCCCTTTTGCAACCTATGTAATACGCGAACGAGGTAAGCTTGAGGTCGGTGAGGTATCTTGTGCGGAATGTCATAGCCGAGTTATGTCAGACGGAACGGTTATCGCGGGCGCACAAGGCAACAGGCCGATAGAGCAGGTTGCGTTTTTGGGGTTTGCAGACGATGCGGCCAAGGCTAAGGACAGGGAGAAATTCCTCTCAAATGCACGGCGCGCCGAGCGGGCGAACTTCGCTGCGCCGTGGCTTCAATCCGATCCGGCTGCGCGGCTCGAACAGTTCTCCGCGGCTGACATCGAGGCGCTTCATTTCGCGGTTCCCGCCGGCGTATTCTCACGACAGGGCACGAGCCCCTTTTCGCCGGCTAAGCTTCCTGATCTGATCGGAATTAAGGAGCGCCGTTACCTGGATGCGAGCGGGCTGGTGCAGCATCGGGGCATCGGCGACCTGATGCGCTATGCGGCTCTCAATCAGGGTATGGACATGCTTGCGCGCTTCGGCGATTTCATCCCGGCGGGGACCGATGATGTCCGGCAATCGCCTAGTGTTTTCGCTCAATTCGCTCAGGCTCGTTACAGCGATGAACAACTCTATGCGCTTGCGCTGTACATCTATTCGCTCAAACCTCCGCTCAATCCGAACCGGCCCAGCCTGATGTCCGAGCGCGGCGAAAAGGTATTCCAGCGCGAAGGGCTGTGCCGTTTGCCATACACCGCCACTCTACACGAACAACAAACTGATTCCTGCGGACGGCTTCAAAGTTCCTGAGAGTCACCGCGGGAGATTCGATATTCTGTCGTTGGCGATCGGCACGGACTCGACCTTAACGATGACAACACGGCGGGGGACTGGCTATTACAAAGTGCCCTCACTCAAAGGGGTTTGGTATCGTGGTCCGTTTGAGCATAGTGGCTCTGTTGCAACGCTTGAGGATTGGTTTGACCCCCGCCGCCTTGGCGATGATTATGTGCCCACAGGATGGCGAGGCTACGGCGTGAAAACGCGAGCGGTGAAGGGACATGAATTCGGACTGCAGCTTTCTGCCGATGACAAGCGGGCGCTAATCGCATTTGTTAAAACACTGTGAATACCGCAGGGTGTTCGTCTTGTCGGAAAGGAGACGAATTGAAAACTAATAATGAACCACCGCAGAGTGTTGATGAGTACATCGCCCAATGCTCGCCGGAAGTGCAGACCATCCTAGAGAAGATTCGCGCGATAATTAGAAAGGCGGCACCGAAGGCCAGGGAGCGTATCAGTTATCGAATGCCGGCCTTCAGTCTTGAAGGGGACTTCGTCTATTTTGCCGCGTTCAAAGGGCACATCGGCTTATTTCCCCCAGTGCGCGGAGATGCGCAGCTTATGAAGGACATCGCTCGGTATGCCGGTCCGAAAGGGAATCTTCGTTTTCCACTCGACGAGCGCATCCCTTATGGTCTGATCAGCCGGATCGTGAAGGCTCAGGTGCGGGAGAATCTGCGGCGGGCGGAGGAGCGAAAAACTAAGACTAAGCGTCAGACTGCCAGACAGAAATCGAGCGTGAAAACGCGTCGCGTTAAAAAGGCTGACTAGCGCTTTTCAATTGACGAACACCGTAGGGAGACGGCGAGGGTGCCATGGATACATATGCCGCATCAGGTCCGACAGTTTTTGATCCCTTCACAGCTGAGTTCCAGGCGAATCCATTTCCCATCTTGCGTCGCTTACGAGAAGAGGACCCGATCCACGGAAGCGCGGTCGGGTGGCTCTTGACTCGCTACGACGGCGTAAGGAGGGTAGACGGGCGATAGTCAACGAAGAAGACTTAAACAGGGGAGTGGTTGAATGGACATCATCTTACGCGGTGGCAGACCAGACGACGCTGAATCGTGTGGCCAAATCTGCTACGAGGCTTTTAAAGCGATTGCTGATCAGCACAACTTCCCACCCGATTTTCCCGAGCCAGGTGTGGCGGTTGTCTTAATGTCTCAACTTTTGTCACGTAGCGACATCTATTCAGTCGTTGCTGAAGCTGACGGCCGAGTGGTGGGTAGTAATTTCCTTTGGGAGCACGCTGTCGTTGCCGGTGTAGGCCCGATCACCGTTAGTCCCGGTGTGCAGAATGTCGCGGTGGGAAGGCGGCTGATGGATGCGGTAATGCAGCGGGCGCTGGAAAGCCGCTTCGCAGGCGTCAGGTTAGTGCAGGCCGCTTACCACAATCGCTCGTTATCTTTATACACTAAGCTTGGGTTCGATACGCGTGAGCCTCTCTCGGTTATTCAAGGTCCTGCGATTAAATTGGAAAAGTCTAGCCGTTATGTTCGCCAGGCGAACGATAGTGATCTGGAGGTGTGCAACAAATTGTGTCTCAGAGTTCACGGACACGAACGCGGGCCGGAACTCATCGAAGCAATCAAACAAGGGACTGCGACCGTCGTCGAGAAGGAGGGGCGGATCACTGGGTATGCAACAATGGTAGGTTTCCTGGGACACGCTGTGGGCGAGAACAACGAAGATTTGAAGTCGCTGATCGGCGCAGCGACAGTTTTTGCTGGGCCTGGGTTCTTATTACCAACGCGCAACAGTGAATTACTGCGGTGGTGTTTGGGCAACGGCTTGCGCGTAGTGATGCCAATGACATTAATGACTACCGGTCTTTACAACGAACCCGCGGGGGCGTTCTTACCTTCGGTCATATATTGATTGGAATACTGGTGCCGGTCCTGCGATTCTGCGATTTTTTCGCTGGGAGTTTGGAAAGGGCTTCCTGGTTACATCTCCGGAGACTAAGAATCGCAGAATCGCAGGACCGGAACCCTTCAATGAGGATTAGGAGATTATGAATAATATAGGAACCATAATAACGACTTTGGAGAAGGCTCCTGAGCTGATCATTGGACTCATTCGCGAGGTACCGCCACAGAATTTGAAGCGTCGGCCCAGCCCAGACAAATGGTCCGCACACGAGCATGCTTGTCATATTTCCAGCGCGGATACTGTTTTCCTCGCACGACTGGAGTTGATGCTCTCCGATCCCGCACCTTACATAAGATATATGAAACCATCTCCTGACGAGGAAGCCGGCTCAATGCTAAAGATTGATTTAGACGAAGCTCTCGACCATTACGTTCGAGAGCGAGCTCGACTCGTCAAGAGATTGAAGGAGCTATCGGCAGAGGACTGGCAACGAACGGCGGAGCACGAGGAGTACAGCCGTTACTCAGTGATGATAATGTTCCGGCAACTGCTGACCCATGAGATGCTTCACGCATACCGGATCGAAGAGTTAAGTCTTAAAAAAGACTGGTTGTGAGGCTGAAGAGAAGGGAGGAATAGATGGCCATCGAGTTCGATCCGAAGTCGGCGTCAACCCGACGACACGATCAGTTCGAAGTCGTCGCCGACGGGCTCGGCCGCTACACCAT
>JGI1027J12803_101451694_pt1 | contig 10328 bp, 8 predicted proteins | sample IowNatreferecore_FD_12803 | JGI IMG/M metagenome (IMG submission 12803) | reverse complement strand
TCGTCTTCGCAACCGGAGTCGTTGGGAGCTAGACGGCAATTCCATTCAGCTTCGGGTGGAACGTCGGCTGTTTCTACATTGAGCCAATCGTCGTGGAGCCAGGCGTAGAGTTCGCGGTCGCTCAGATGGTCAGTGTTGTAGAGATAGAACCGCCTGGCCGACAAGGCGTAAATTAATTCCCAGAGCCGCCCGCGAATCTGGAAATCGTCAATTGCCGAAGGAGGAACCGGTTCGTAGCCGAGGCGTCGGAGAATTTCGCGTGGAGTTCGCCAGGGGCAATCGTCGAAGGGATCCATTATGTCGAGCGGTTCGGACATAAATGATTCGCGAGCAAAGCTGCCAATTAGAAGTCCGGAAGAAAAGGAAAATGAGAACGTGACGGATGAACAGGCTATCAACTCTGTGGTCTGTCGTGCATGGCTGAATCGAGAAGATCAATAAGCATTCCGATGAGCAAGGCGTAAGTGATGGGAGACGTCTCAGCCGGCTTGAGATCCTTTGGCATCTCGTCCATTTCGGCTTTCAAAACCGTCATGATAGAGGTCATCAGGGCGGGTTGAGAGGATCGCTCGATTCGGTGCTCCAACTCTTTGGCAAAATTGGACGGCTTCCAACTGCGAAACCTCTCTACTTCGGAATCGTAAGCATCTTCTAATTCATCGAGGCCGATGTCTGGTGGCTGCGTGCCGCGGGGAACGAAGCAGAGGACGACTAGCGCGAGGGTTGGCAAAACGAAGTCGAAATCGGAATCGCTCAGAAAATCATCAACTGTTATATCAATGTCCTGAAGGAGCGGGTAATCGAGATCGTTCAAATAATCGACCAGGTCATCCGGGTTCGGAAATTCCTTCACCACTTGTAGGACCCGTTCCGCAGCTTCCTTTCGATCCCATGGGTGGTCAGGCAATGCCGGTGGCAATGGCAAGCTAAGAAATTTAAGATCGTCTTCTTGCTCTTCACCTACGAGGCCATCGTCAAAATCTGTTTCCAGTAATTCCGGACGAGGTCGCTTTGGAGGTGGCTCGAAGAGAATTTCATCGAGCTTAAGTTCGCGAACCATCCAGTTGATATCATCATTTCGTCCGGTTTCCAGGTTGCGCTTGTCGGTACCGCGAATCCGTTCTTTGATTAAGCGAACCAATTTAGGGCGTAACAGGGAATCAACTGCGGCTTGTCTTGGAGTATGTCCGTCCAACGCAGGAACATTATCGTCCAGAAACTTGATATCCTGCTCGTGCAGAAATTTGGACATGAACTCTTCCTGCGAAATCGCATCTCGTGGAGCGGAAACACGCGAGGCGGAGGTGACGATCTGTTGCGGATTTTCCATAAGCGCAGGAGGCACAAGTGTCATGTCAAAGTTTGGGTCGTTCAATTTCAATTGCTTTGCCAAATCGTCCCGCCGTTCGCCGACAAAGCGCACCAATCCCTTCATAACCGATTCAAATCGTTGCCGAAATCGTGCGAGGCGTTCAGCGCCCATTGCCTGCAAGCGCCAATTGGCTTTACCCACGAGAATACGTCCCAACGTCACATTCGGACCGAAGCGGTCGAAATCCGCATCGTCGGGATCGGCAAACCATACACGACCTTCCACAAAGCCTTCGCCTTGTTCGTCGGGATTGAGGGAATCGTTTGCAATCTGAGCGACCGTGCAGAGTCGCGCGCAGCAATCGTCAAAGGAGCCAATCAGTTCATATACTGCTTTGCCAAACTGAGCGTCAAGTTTGTCAAACATCAGGCGACGACGGGCCAAGCCAACCGCCCAGAGTGAATTTTCGAATTTTTCGAAATGCTCCTTGAGCCAAAGTCGCATGCTTGTCCCGTCAGTTCCGCCGCCAAGGTGTGCGATTATCTCGCGAATGATTTCGTTCGATTCGAACGGCGGCAGGTCTGGAAAAAGGAGGCACGCGCCAAAGAGCCGATAGAAATGTGGTGTGGGATAGATATGCGCTCCATAAGTGCCGAAACGGACGGCAAGGCTCGCGAGGCTACGATCGACAATGATGAAGGACTTGCGGGCGGAATCGAGCAGATCAACCGCTTCAATTCGCTTGTCATCCAGAATGCGATGGACTTCAAGCATCGCAGGCCGTGCTTGCAAGCGGCCGCGCATGACGATGCGTTCGTCAGCGTTCAGCCCGGTGAAATTGGATTTCGCCCATTTGCCAACGCATGTATCGCCATTGGTGTCAGTCCGATAAAAGACATGCCAGGCGATAAAGTGAAAATAGCAGTTATGGGGCTCCCTAAACATGCGCGATTCGAGGCCTGCCTCGAATTGAGACCTGTCGGCAACATTATTTGCCGACCAGTCGATGAGCTTTTTGTCGGTAGACTGCTCGATCTCACCGTATTGGGCATAGTGTGCGACGGAGAAATGATTGAACTCGCAGGTTTCGGGGCAAGAGTACGTGCCGTGACGACCAAGCGCGCATTCGAATGCTTCGATGGAGCGCCCCACAGCGGGGCAGGCGCGAAGTTTGTTTTTCTTACTCATGAAGTTTAAGATTGCGAAAGAGTTCGATTGTTACAGCAGCAAAGTGAACAAAAAAGCCGAAATCTCTGATTTGAAATTTCGGCTTTTTGAAAGGCTGGCGGCGCCCCCTGAACTGACACCAATACGGTTGACTCATGGCGAAGCCGGCACCCCAACCAAGAAGCCAGTCGTCGAGGCAAACCAAACAATTCAAGCGATCCGCCCAACCATGCGCCTTTCATCTGCGGGCGCTAGGATTTTGCGGCGCGGCCGTATTGGTTCGCAATGACCGCGCGTACGTAAGAGCGACCGCGTTGGCTGGGTCACGTTCGAGCACTTGCTCGAACAGCCTGAGCGCCTCGACGGCACGCCCTTGCTGAGCGAAAACCGTCCCAAGATTGATGCGTGCATCCAGCGACTCCGGCTGCAGGCGCAAGGCGTCCTGAAATTGCGCTTGAGCTTCCGTTCCGTGACCCAGCTTCCAAAGGACGACGCCATGCATGAGGTGTGCCTCCACAAATTCGGGTGCCAGGCGCAGAGCCTCGGCCGAATGGGGTGCCGCCTCGTCATACCGCCCGAGCGATGCCAGGCTCCGGGCGGCGCCTAACTGCGTGCGCGCGTCCGCGGAATTTAGTTTTAACGCGTCCAGGTAAACCGTGGCCGCAGCTTCAAACTTCCCGCGCCGCTGGAAGAATTCGGCCATCTCCATCAGCTCAGGTAACCGCAGGCTGCGGTTAGAGACCGCGCGGCGAAAACATTCCTCGGCTTCGGCCTGCCGGCCCAGCTTCTCGAGAACCTGGCCGAGCTGCAGGAGGGCCGGCACACAGGCCGGTTTGTGCGCCAGGATACGCCGATACTCCCGAATCGCTTCGTCCTGTTTTCCAAGCATGGCGAGTGAATCAGCGACCTCCAGGTGGGACTTAATCCCCTGCGGTCCAAAATGGAAGGCGCGACGAAACGCGGTGGCGGCCTCGTCGAGTTGCCCCTGTCGAGCCAGAATCGACCCAAGCAACGCCCAACCCTCGGAGTCGCTGGGGATCAATTCCAACTCGTGCTTCGCTGCTGCGGCGGCACCCGCAAAGTTTCCGGAGGCTCGCTTCAAATTCGCCGCCTGCTCGTAAAGCGCTGCGTCATCGGGCGCAGCCTTGAGCGCAGATTCCGCCGTTTCCAACGCTGCAGCAAGTCCCGCCGGGGTGAGCACCGCAGACCTTCGGGCCAACTCCCTTTCAAGTCGCCGCATCCGGTCAGGATGGTGAAACTGGCTGGTGAAGGGCGGATCGTTGAGGGTGGCGTGAATCGAGTTCAACGCGGCAACCTCATGCCAGGCGGAGCGACCCAACCGGTGAGCGCAACTGTCAGGCGAGGCCCAATCCGGGCCGGATTCGCGCTGAATGACCCACCCCGGAAGCAGCTTCTTTACCTCCTCCGCAATGGTCAGTGCCAGCAGGTAATTGCCAGCGAAGGTTAAATGAACATGCTCGTAGAACAACTCATCTCCCGGCAAGCCATCGGCGCTCCGCTTTGCGAACTCCCGCTGGCTGTCCGCCAGCATCAGTCGCGGGCCAGCACCGTTTGTCGCTGCACTTCGGATGAGCTCGTTCAGGCGGCTGTCGCACCGGAACCGCAGGGTGTCAAGATCGCGAGCAGCCTGGTAGTGTGCTCGCGCCTGCACAACGTTACTGCGCGCAAGGGCGCACTCTCCCTGGCGGAAGCGCAGTTCGGCAAATGTGTCATCCAGTGCCGCAGCCTTCCGGAACTGGGCCTCCGCTTCGTCGATTCGGCCAGCCTCCTGGGTGGCGCTACCCTGATGATAGAGGTGCTCCCATTTGGATTTGTCCGCGTCGGACAGGCCCAGCCGATGCGCGGAGGCAAAGGGCGGACAGTCCTTAAGATTGACGGCGACCGTGCTCAGGACGATACCGACGCCGCTGCGTTTTCCGGCCTGGAGGATGTCAGTCAGATTACATTCAAAGTTATGATAGACGCCGGCCATACGAGGATCGTCGGCGCGAATTTGTTGATCGAGAAACATCGTCATGCCACCCCAGACCGTGTCCGTATGCGATGAGTGAACGCCTTGCAAAATGGAGTCGAGCAATTGTCCAGTGCGCGTGGCCTTAGCCGCGAGGCTGGCGCGAATCAGCGGGAGTGGCTGTGATTGGGAACCAAAGATCGTGCCTGCCCCAAAGGGACCGACGACTTCATTGTTGCCCATATAAATCACCCAGATGTCCGCGCTGGCTCTGACACAATCGCGGGCAATTGGCAGGATGGCGTGGGAATTGATGGCGACCATCGCAGCGTTTACGACCTCGAAATGCGTACCGGGATAACGCAGGCTCAACATCGCCTGGAGCACCCGCGGCAGACCGAAGTCTGGCTGCGGTTCGCCGCGCGCGGCAGATTCTCCCAGCACAAGAATCCGCACGGTGTTTGTGGGTTTGGTCTGCGGAATCGAAAGAGGATAAGGCCAGCGCGCCAGGTCTCGCCCAAAGAACCGCCAACCGAACTGATTATTCTGGACGAACATTTTTTGGTCGCGGAGCGACGCCGTGAGCAGGAATGAAGTCGGGTAACCTGTCCCCGCGACTTTCAGAACCAATTCCAAAAGGCCAAAGAAAAACACCGGCGCCCCAACGAATGCGACGAGGCGAAATAGCCATAACTTCCGCCCGACCATCCGGAATTTCACCGGCTCGGCGGGATCTGTCCGGTCCGTGGCTGCGGGCCCAGCAGGGGACGACGGTCTTTTTCTGCTATTTTTCGCCACAGTGAGTTCAGGTCATGGACAACCGATGCGCCAGGATCAATTTTGGTTTAATGCCATTTTGGGTTCCTAATGCGATTTAGCCGCGTGGAACCACTTGCGGGCGCGCGGGACAAAGGTTGCGGAAATGGACCGGAAAACACGCTGCTCTTCGTGGTTGACGGTAATTTCCCATGCTGGCTCTGAAACGAGGAGCAACACGTCCACGTATGGGACAAGCCGCACCTCGTGCCTCGCGGCCTGATCCGAGCGCCGTCTTGCGTGTTCCGCGCGGGCCGCCGCAAGCCTTTGATCAGTTCTGGCTTTGTTCGCCCGGTCGCGCCGAGATACGCGCCGGGCGAGTTCACATTCATACTCGGAGAAGTAATCGTCTATTCGTTGGATTTCGCGTTGCAAATATTGCGTTTGACGGGCGCGAATGGCCTCAATTTCCGGCCCGAGTTCCGCTTCGATTGACTTTGCCAACAGAAGCCAATATTGCAGCGGCCCGAGGGAAGGCCAGGAAATCTCTGAGGCAAGGCCCGATTCTATTTCAAGAACCAGAAGTTGTTCGGCGAGACCGTCGTCCGTTTCGCCGTCTGGCAGAGCAATGGCGATTCGATGCAATGACCAACGCTGATCAATAGCCTGGATATCGCAGCGCACCACGGCCACGAGGGAAAAGTGAAATGACGGTTTCGGCTCGGAACCGACGCCAAACTGCCGCGTGGCCGGGTATTGCGAGCGCCAGAGTTTTTCAAGCGTCGCGCGGTCTGGAAGCCTTTGGTGGGCTGGGTCGCGCAAGACAATCTTTTCCAGGACAAGCGGAGACGGGCGGTGCAATTCAGCGAGCCGGAATGTAAGCGGACAGCCTGGAAACACTTCGCCCGCGGGGTCGCGACCGGAAACTGCGTCCGGCGCGGCAAATGATAATTCCTGCGAGTGCAGCAAACCATCCTCGTTCCAAAGCTTTGCCGCCATCCCTTCCGCCAAGACTTCGAGGCGATCATGCCACGTTCGTTCACAAACGCTGCCCAGTGCCGAAAGTGACTCTTCGTAAAACACCAACGCCGAAGCCGGATCATAATCAAGACGCGTGAGTTTCATTCAGACTAAAGGTCGGACGCGTAGTCGTCCGCGAACAAAGTTTGGTCGAGCTCTTTGACTTCTTCGTAAACGCGTCGGGCATTGCCCAACTCCTCTCCGAGGCTGGCGATCGCCTCGGCGACCTTGCCTTCGTTGTCGCGCCAGCGCCGCAGGACTTCTTCGGCAAACTCATCACTGTCGAAACGCTCGCCGAGCACCATGCCGGTCTCCCCAACTACCAATTCGAACAAATTCAGCTTTTCCTGGAGCACATCGAGGAGATGCTGCTGAAGCGTGCCTTGCTGGGTGAAGTTGTAGATTCGAACCGGGTGTTGTTGGCCGTAACGATGGAGGCGTCCGATGCGCTGTTCGATCTCCATCGGGTTCCAGGGAAGATCGAAATTCACGAGTCGATGACAAAACTGAAGATTGCGACCCTCGGTCCCACTGTGAGTCAAGAGCAAGGCTCCGCCCGCCTGGCGAAATTTCTCGGTGATGGGCTGGCGCTCGGCGGCCGGTGTCGAGCCGTTGATGACGAAAATGGGAGCGCCGTAACTTGATAATCGCGCGGCGAGTGCCGCCTGGGTTTCAAGAAACTGGGAAAACACCACGACCCCGCCCTCCCCTTTCAAGAGTGGTTCAAGCAAATCGCATTTCTTGCCCCAACTTTCTTCGAGTGGCGACTGTTCGCGCCAAATTCGCGCGGCTTGCCGGTCGGGAAACTTGTCGAGGGTTGAGCGCCACGCAAGCGGACTGCTGCCCGCGGTCTGGAGCAGGAGCCGTCCCCACAGACTGGCCTGGCTTGGGTTGAGAGTCTGGAGCACTCTGCGAAAGTCAGCCTCCCATCGTTCCCAGAACTCGTGCTCGCCGGCTCCGGGTTCGAAGAGGACGGTCTCAGCCCGGCGCGGTGGTAATTTGAGCCCCGCATTTGCCCGAGTATTGCGCAGCATGACTTGCCCGAGAAGCCGTCGCAATTCGTCAGGCTCGCGTGGCTGGCGCGGCTTTTTCGGATCGACAAAACGCGCCCTAAATTCCTTTGGCGGCGGCAATTGACCCGGCTGCAGTAGAGTCACGAGATTGTATAGCTCCTCGAGCGAGTTCTGCACGGGTGTGGCGGTGAGCAGCAAGAGGAATTGCCGTGGCAAAGCATTGACGGCCTGCCAGGCAAGAGATTCGCGATTCCGCAAGTAATGGGCTTCGTCCACGATCAGCATATCCCATTTCACGTGCCGCGCCACCTCCAGGTGGGCGGGCAGCTTAAGCGTGTGAAGGCTGGCAACGATGCCGCGGTTCTCGCGCCAAAACTCCTCATTCCCGGCCCGGGACTCGTTGGTCGTGGCGACGGCGAGACCAAATTTTTCATCCAATTCCTCCTGCCACTGGTCCACGAGTGACGGCACGGTCAGCACGAGGAATCGTTTGACCATTCCGCGCGTCAAGAGTTCCTTAAGCACCAGTCCGGCCTCGATGGTTTTGCCGAGGCCGACCTCATCGGAAAGCAGCGCACGGCCACGCAACGGGCCAAGCACGCGCAAGGCTGTGCGCACCTGGTAATCCAACCGCTCGATTCGGCAAAAGGGCAGGGACAGGAGAGTGTCGGTTTGATTTGAAATCCACCAAAGCGCGGCTCTTTCCTGCAGAGCGAACCGGCTCAAACTGGTCAAGGGAAATGCCGATTCCTGCACAGGCCCGTCCAGGGGCTCAATGCGAACCGGCACGGGCGGCAACTGTTGGGCGGGCGCAATCGGCAGTGCGAGCGGCGGCGGCGGTGCCTTCGCCAAGGCTTTTGACGCCAGTTCGGCCCGTTTGGCCAAGCGCTCGAGACGCTGGACTCGGGTGACCTCCTGGTTTTGTTTCAGACGGGCTGCTTCAGCGGCGCGACGCTCTTGGGCGCGGGTAATTTCAAAGCCGAGGGTCATCCCGCCGGTTCGGTTGAATTCGCGAAGGATCCGCCGAATTTGCCCCGCCAACCATTCGATGGGGGTTTTCCCTTCGGGCAAAGGCGGCGCGGGCTGGCTCTCCTGCTGGTAATGCTCATTCAGCGAGCGCCAAACTTCCACTGCCTCAAAATTCCGCCTATCGAGCGGATGTTCGGCCAACAATTCGGCAAGACGGCTGCGAATGGCGGACTCGCTCGTGTGCGAAATCAGGGTCTCCTCTTTGCGTCCGCGGCGGATGGTCCATCGCAAACAGTTTTCGTCTTGAACCTCCGCCACGATCGAACTTACAGGACGATTTCCATCAGGCCGCAACCAGTTGAGAACCACGTAAGCATCATTGTAATGAACCGTCGCGTGTAATCTGAGTTCCGAATCCAAACCACTCATGTTCCGCCAAAGTCTAACTTGCGGGCTTTTCCTGATTCAAGATGGGATTCTCAGTCCAGAAATGCCGCGCGCTCAAAAAAGCATTGGCCATTCGCTTCACCGATAAAGCTCCTGCATGGCGGCAATGGCATTGCGGGTCTCAGCGGAGAATTGCTGGAATTCCTGGTCCGTGATCAGCTTTCGGGAATGCAGCTTGGCGATTTGCCAGAAAGCCGTTGAACGCCGGTAATCGTCGAAGACATCAGTCATCTCTTTATCGCAGCGCTCGATAAATTTGTATATCGCCATGTAAGTTTCGTGAGAACTCTTCGAGTTGTCTTTCAAAAGAGCCACCGTTTCGTCAAGCACTCGCTTGGCAAACCGGTCGAGGGCAATTGGATGAAGTTGCTTGAAGACTTTCCAATCCGACTCTGGGACGCTTCTCATGTCAGATCCGAATTCGTCAATCGTGGATTAATGTGCCCGAAAATCCCAGCGAACGGAGTTTACGAATAAACTCAGGTCTTTTGATGGGGTGCCAGCCTGGCATGGGACGGTTGGTTAAGGTCAATTCCTGCCAACTCCGGCAACGTATGTCCGAGACGGAGGCCGACCAGAATCCAATCTTCCAGCGTTGAACGAAGCTCGCGCTCGCACTGCGCCAGAGTTTTGCCAAACGCAATCACGCCGGGCAATTTCGGAATCTCTGCTGAGAATGTTCCGTCCTCGATCTTGTCGTATCGGGCAATCTCCATTGCGGTTTCGATATAGGCCGTGAGTGGATACGTCATGCGCAAAGAATAGCTGTTCCGGGGCTGTTTGCCACGCCGAAATCTCTTTCCAAATCTTCGATGTCCATTTGCAGAGGGGAGACGCGATGCTCATATAACAAATCGAAGAACTGGCCGCGCTTCATGCCAAGCATTTCTGCCGCCTGACCTTGGGATAGCCGCCCCTCTTGAAACCACTGAAGCACGGCGGCTATGAGCATGTCTCGTCCGAGTCGCCGCGGGTCCTCGCCCAGAACGCCGAGTGACTCATCCGGTATCTCGACTGTGACGGTTTTCACAACAATGCGAATCTAAACGCAGCCTGATTGCAGTTCTAGGAATTGAGACGCTGCAAGTGAGCGGCCTAGGCGTTCATCAATTGCGAGTAATCAATACCGCTCGGCCCTGATCGAACAATACAGAATACAGTGAACGAGACCGGTTTACTCGTACCGAACTGAGTGCGATTCCGAAAGGTCATTTCGATTTTGCTGCCGTCCGGATGTGAGCGTTGGGCAAGGATGATCTTGTGGGGAGGAACCACATTGGTGCCCCATTGCTTTTCATCAACCTGCACAACGACGAGAAAAGATCCCCCAGCAGCCCACGCTTCGTCGGGAAACATGCCGACAGTTACTTGCTTCCGCAAAATCTCCTCACGCACTTCTGGTGCCAGGTCCGAGCGTTCAGCCACGTAGCGTTGGTTGTAAGATCGACAACCGGCGCAGAGCAGCGCGCCGGAAAGCAACACCAACATTCTGATGAGAGACATGCCTTGTGATGGCCTGTTCGTGCCCTAATGTCAACAAAACCATTTGACTGGCCAACAAGTCTATTTCCCTCAGTAAAAAAGCCGAAACTTCGGAATGAAATTTCGGCTTTTATGAAAGGCTGGCGGCGACCTACTCTCGCGGAATCTATAAGACCACTACCATCGGCAA
>JGI1027J12803_100340884_pt1 | contig 10334 bp, 5 predicted proteins | sample IowNatreferecore_FD_12803 | JGI IMG/M metagenome (IMG submission 12803) | reverse complement strand
ATCAGCGATATGGGGGATAACCCAACGGCCGGAGGTGCCGGCGATGTAACCTGGACACTAAAACAATTACTTTCCAGACTGGAATTTAAGTCAGATAAGGGACCCTCGGTTATTTATGCTTCAATCCCCGGTCCCGACCTGGTACAAAATGCAATTAAAGCAGGCGTGGGCTCTCCTGTAGAAGGACTGGCAGGAGCAATGGTGGATTCAAGATTTGCCCCACCATTACAAATTTCAGGAATAGTTGAATCCATAGAATATGGCGATCGTGATGCTGAAGTCGAAGTGGTAGTACGGGTAGGATCCATCCATATTATTGTGACCAAAAAACGCAAACCGTATCACCGGGAAATTGATTTTACCAGGCTGGGTCTTAATCCACGAAAAACTGCTATAGTGGTCGTAAAAATCGGTTATCTGCAACCCGAGCTTTATGCCATGAGAGCCGACTGGATCATGGCACTGACACCCGGTGGTGTCGACCAGAACCTGGAAGCCCTTGAATACAAAAGAATTCAGCGTCCGATGTTTCCAATTGACAGGGACATGAAAGACCCCGATCTGACCGCCCGGATGGTTCCACGGTCGCAATAACAATTTGAATATTTGTTGTCCGGTGAACGTCCTGCTACGTATCTTATAATGTGCAAAATACCTGATCTTTAACCAGCTCAGGGTCATATCAACATTAAAGAACCTGGATTCTTCTTGAAAGCAGTTTTATTAGTCTGTTTTATTGGTATCCCCTTGTTTGGATGGCCTCAAACCTTTCCCGCAAAGGGCCAGTTCCCCTCAACGGCTTACCCAATTTGCGGTACAGATACATTCAGACAGCTGGCCCTCCCGCTGGGATTTACGACAACGATTCGGGTTCCGGGTTGTGACCAGTATCCGGATACAAATCCATTTTTTTACGATTTCACTTGTTATCGTTCCGGCACCCTCGGATTTGATATTATTCCAAACAATCCCCTCGACGATTATGACTGGATGCTATTTGATATAACAGGATTTCTTCCGGGGATTATTTACACGGATACAACAATTATTGTAAATGGTAACCGGTCGGCGATGCCGGGTCCAACGGGAGCCAGAAATGGTGGAATTTTCTCTGCGGAATGCAGTTCGGGACCGTCGGATAATGTTTTGACATATACGAAGTTACTGTATGTCACTGCAGGACACCGATACATACTGTTGATAAGTCATTCTACACCTTTGCAAAGCGGATACGATTTAAGTTTCAATGGTACGGCAGTATTGAACGATCCCTCGGTGCCTCAGATATTATCGGTGGTTGTGAGATGTGATAAAAAAACCCTGACAGTGGGTATCACTAAGTTTGTCCGATGTAATAGCCTGGCCTCAGATGGATCTGACTTTGCAATCGTTTCTTCTTCAGGATCCATCATACAGGCCACCGGCTTGAACTGCAGTCCCCAATTCGATTTTGATTACCTGGAACTTTCAGTATCAGATCCCCTGCCTCCCGGAAATTATTCATTGATTCTTAAGAACGGGAGTGACGGTAACACATTGCTGGATGATTGCGGCATTCAGGCACCTGACGGCAGTAAATTTGATTTTACAGTATCCGCAGTTCTGCCAGTCCTGGATAGTATAGTTCCGCCAACCTGTCAATCGGTAAAGCTGGATCTGGTTTTTTCAAACCCGGTAAAATGTAGTTCAATTGCTCCCGATGGATCAGATTTTAAGATCTCGGGTAGTTCAACAGTCGACGTAATTCGGGCGGAAAGTGATTGTGCGGGTAGTCTCACCAGTCAAATCAGACTGACGCTGCGTTCACCAATCGTAGTAGACGGTAACTATCAGGTTTCGATGACAAGAGGGACGGACGGAAATACAATTACCAACGAATGTGATTCAACCGCACCATCCGGTTCAACTATTTCCTTCGAAATTAAAGGATCTGTTTCGGCTGCTTTCGATTACAGTATCGGCTACGGTTGTATTTATGATACGATCAGCCTGCATTTTGTACCCGCAAATGGAGTGAATCAGTGGTTATGGATGACAGATTTTCTATGGACCAGCACATTGCCGGATACCAGCATACTGGAAAATATTTTCGGATCAAAAACCATTCAGCACATTGTCTCAAATGGTTTTTGTAGCGATACGGTGTCCGAAACCATCAACCTCGATAATATATTGACTGCAGCATTCGAAGCGCCAAAGGAAGTTTGTCCAAAGAATTTAGTCACACTTGCTGACCGAAGTGCCGGTAAAATTATTTCCTGGCTATGGGATTTTGGTGACGGCACTTTGAGTTCAGAACAAAACCCGCCGGGTCATTTGTATCCCAATACCCGCGAAAGTTCCACTTACCGGATCAGACTGATTGTTGAAAATGACCTTGGCTGTGAGGATACATCCATCGCGCAGATCATTAAACTGCAGAGTTGTTATATCTCCGTTCCCAATGCATTTACTCCCAATGGAGATGGGAAGAACGACTGGCTTTATCCACTCAATACATACAATGTTTCCAATTTTGAATTCCGTGTTTACAATCGCCTCGGACAACTTGTTTTCGAAACCAGGGACAGGTCAAAAAAATGGGATGGTACTCTGAATGGACGTGTACAGGAATCCGGCGTCTATGTGTGGATGCTCAATTACATGGACGAATCCGGAAAGAATTCATTTTTAAAGGGAACAACCGTTTTAATCAGGTAAATCATTTATTCTTTGATCCACTAACCGCCGGCACAGTTATTCACGAGCCTGTTGTGAAGCAAAAAAAATGGATTATCGGGAAAAAATTCTACAGTCTGGCAGGATCTATAACGGGTAATGGCTGGCATTATTTTGGGCTATACTCAGGTAGGGCAACATTCAATTTTCAATAAAAGAAGGTTATGAATAATCTTAACATATCAAGTCCGGCTTTTTCCGCATGGGAGGAAATACCAGAGAAATATAGTTGCAAGGGTGAAAATATTAATCCACCGCTTCTTATTGAATCTTTGCCGCCAGAGACAGCTTCTCTGGCTATCATACTGGAAGATCCGGATGCACCATCCGGCGTGTTTGATCATTGGGTTTTATGGAATATTCCTCCGGTTAATGAAATTTCCGAAAATATAAAATCAGGTATATCGGGATTTAACAGTAAGAACCAAACCGGATATACCGGTCCCTGTCCACCTTCGGGGACACACCGGTACCTGTTTAAGATTTATGCTTTGGATAGCATGCTGAATATGCCCGCCGGAATTCATAAAAAAAACCTCTTGGACTCCATGAAAGAACATGTCCTGGCAGGAGGCGAACTGGTTGGAAGATTCAGCAGCTCGAAAGTTAAGGTGTGAGTAGGGTAAACTCTTCCGTGCTCACTAAGAACTAAAGCAATTTATCCCAGCTGGATTTATCCTTCAGCAATAATTCCCTCAACAAACGTATCGGCGGCATACCATTGTCCAGCATCAAATCGTGGAATTTTAAGAGCATGAAGTTGGAGCCTTCCTGCTGCATATAATCAGCGCGAAGTTTCAGGATTTCCAATTTACCAATTGTGTAATACAAGTAACCGGGATCAAAGGTACCCCTCAGCGCTTCCTGCCTGGAAGGCTTGTCGCCCTGATACCAGTTAGACATCAGAAATTTGGTGGCGTCATCAATGGACATTCCCTGGCAATGGGTTTTAACGGACACGCATAGCCGACATACTCGAAGCAATGCGTCACCCGATTGTGCCAGGCGGAATTTGGCAGCACGAATAGGGTCTCCGGTATTACCGTAACCTTCGTCAAGCATCATTTTTTCACGATAGTGTGCCCAGCCTTCAATAAAAGCATAACTGCCGAATATTTTCTCAATCCGCGTCGCAGAAGAAGCATTCAGATGTAAAAACTGCGTGTAGTGCCCCGGATAGGCTTCATGAATGGTTACAACATCGGTAGTAAAATAATTAAACTGCTTTAACCAGTCTTCCTGTTGGACGGCAGTCCATTTGAGATCCACCGGTGTGATATAATAGTAAGATTCCGTAGCTTTTGTTTCAAAAGGACCCGGAGTATCCATGGAAGCTGTGCTGGTTTCACGGGCATATTGAGGGGTTTCTTTCACCTGAACCCGAGTCTCCGACGGCATGCTCACTATTTTTCGTTCAACAACAAAATGACGTATTGAATCCATTGTTTTACTGGCATCCGGAAGGAGATTTGCTGCTGTGGGATGTTCTTTTTCCAGGTCATTATACACATCAACAGGATTTTTTTTGGAATTAATAATTCTGGCTGCCGAATTAAATGACTTCTGTTCTTTTTTTAATTCTTCCATTCCGATTTCCAAAATTCTTTCAGGTGACAGTGTGATGCCTTCATTGTATAATAGCATCTTCTGGTAATTTTCACGACCGATGGCATAATGATTATGCGCTTTTGGTAATTTTTCTTTTTCCAGATAAGAAGCAAAACCATTGATGGCATCTATCGCCTTCTTATTCGCAACCTTGAAAGCAACCATGAGGGAATCGTTTTTCAGGTCCTTTAAGGCGGTTACCATGTCAGTGCTTAAAAAGACGGCAGAGCCCCTGGCAATCCGGATGGCCGTTTCTATATAAGGTCTGGCAAGAGAGTCTTCCAGGTTGGCTTTCGCAAAATCAAACGACTGTGGAGCTTGATTTTCGATAGCTATGATTGCGCGTACCCGGTCTTCAAGCGGCGCAAAATTTCGTTTCACATATACGTTTACATCGATAATGTCGGCATATTTCATTGGGTTTTTGTAATAGTAACCCAGGTCCTCAATATTAAAAATCTCTGTTTTAATGGCACTTCGAAGAATGCGGTAATCATAAAACATTTTTTCACTCAGAGCATTCGTATCAGTAGCTGAAAGTTTTAGATCATACTCGTGAAGACGATTTAGTTCCGACCGGATTGATTTTTTACTTAGGTCGGTTAGTTTTCCATCATATTCATGCAGTCCGAGATTGACCGCCTGCTGTGGTCTCCAGGCCAGGTAACCGGAGATAAAAGAATCCGACAACAGCTGGAAATCAGGATCGGCAGCGCCTTTTTTTTCATTTGTACTGACCTGATGGCACCCGGCCAAAATGAACAGAAGGCCCGCCAGTAGATATATTTTCATGAAGTTATTTATAGTATTCGCCAAAATAATAGAAAAAGTCCCCATTCGTAATTACCGCCTGTAAAGTAAGGTCTTTTCGAAATATCAGATTTTTGTGGGTGCCTGACATTCCACTGCAACTTTTCCAATTCCGGGAAGAACCAGTTTTTCATTTCCCGGTGATTTTAAGGGTTTCAGGCAATGAATTACCAGCCGTTAGAAAAATCTTGCGCTATATCCAGTTTATTCCGTCGAAGGCGAGATTTATTAATGCCAAAAAGACTGATCTTTAAAGCGGTTCGTGGCAACGTTTATAGGATGCCGGCTGTCTTATACTATAATTGTGAAAACTGCTTTATCTGTTTTATTGATATTTATATGGAGTCAAGGATTGACGCAGGGATTTCCGGTTACAGGTCAATTGGCTTCATCAGCATTTCCGGTATGTGGCAAAGATACTTTCAGACAGGCGACCGTACCCCTGGGTATAACGCACAACCTGGAGGTTCCCGGCTGCACGATGGACGGTGCAGCTTACCAGGATAGGAATCCCTTTTGGTATTCATTCACCTGTTATGAAAGCGGAAGTTTAGGATTTTTGATTACGCCGAATAACCTGGATGACGACTATGACTGGATGCTCTACGATATTACGGGTCGTAACGTCAATGAAGTATATACCAACAGTTCTTTAATTGTCAGCGGGAACTGGGCGGGAACTTACGGGTTGACGGGCGCCCGGGCCGGCGGCAGTGCCAAAATACAGTGTGCTTCGTTTCCTGCGGATAATCATCCGACATTCAGCAACATGCCAACCCTTAAAAAAGGGCATAAATATCTATTAATGGTCAGCCATTTCACAAACACCCAAAGCGGCTATTCATTGACGTTTGGAGGTGGCTCGGCGATCATTACTGATACTGTTCAGCCGCATTTAAAATCGGCAGACATAGCATGTGATAGGAAAACTATAACTGTTGTGTTGAATAAACAGATGCGATGCAATAGCTTGGCCGCAGATGGCTCAGATTTTTTTATTGACTCCAATCCAGTGGCGGTTTTAAGTGCCTCTGGTGCTAACTGTGGTCGCCAGTTTGATATGGATTCATTTAGCATAACCCTGAATGCCCCACTGGATCCTGGTACTTATTTCCTTAAATCTAAAATCGGTACTGATGAAAATACACTGCTGGATGATTGTGGAACTTTACTGTCAGAGAACGAATCGGTTTCGTTTACCGTAGTGCCACCACATGCCACTCCGATGGATAGTCTGACCTCGCCGACCTGTGCCCCAATTGTGTTGCAATTGGTATTTTCAGATCCGATACAATGCAGTTCAATCGCGCCGGACGGATCAGATTTTGCCATATCCGGATCTTCGGCAATTGGGATTACCAAAGCAGCAGGCAATTGCATCGGTGACGGATTAACCAATATGATAAATGTTACGCTGAGTTCGCCAATCGTTAACGCGGGCAACTACCAGATAACATTAAAATCCGGTACGGATGGGAATACCATTATAAATGAATGTGGACTGGGGACACCCGGCGGTGCGACGATTTCATTCAGTATAAAAGATACCGTATCGGCCTTCTTCGACTATAGTATCGCTTATGGATGTAAGTTTGACACGATTGGACTTAAATATCAGCCGGCGAATGATGTTACTCAATGGCAATGGATAGTTGACAGTGTATTTGCGGGTTCTGACCAAAACCCCTCGATAGCAGAAGGAACATTCGGACCTAAGCAGGTGCAGCATATCGTCAGTAATGGATTTTGCAGTGATACGGTTACCCGCGTGGTAAACCTGGATAACATATTACAGGCTGCGTTCCAGGCGCCCCGGGAAGTATGCCCGAAAGACAAAGTGGGTATCAGTAATATCAGCATTGGAAATATCGTATCATGGAACTGGGATTTTGGCGATGGTGTATCCAGCACAGCCGAAACACCCGATGACCATCTGTATCCTAATACCGCTACGGGAAAAACATATGAGGTTACACTTTCCGTAAAAAATAACCTGGGATGTCTGGACACGGCCAAGGCTTTCATTACCAAATTGCAAAGTTGTTATATAACGGTACCGAATGCATTTACCCCAAACAATGATGGCAGAAATGACTACCTGTACCCCTTGAACGCTTTTTCCACAACCGAACTGGAATTCATGGTTTATAACCGTTACGGGCAACTGGTATTTGAGTCGCATGACTGGTCCCGTAAATGGGACGGTACTATTTCCGGAAAGCAGCAGCCGACCGGTACCTTTCTCTGGACCCTGCGATATACAGATGCCTCCGGAAAGAAATTCTTTTTGAAAGGTACCAGCGTCCTGATCAGATAGTTTTCGAAAAATCCTGATCTTTGTCTGTTTGTGCCACATGATTAAATAATACCGTGATAGATTGAGTACGTTCAAGGTTGTGTTGATTTCTTATTTGATGATTCATTCAGGATTTGCGTGGTCGCAGTCTTTTCCGCAGCGCGGCCAGCAACCGACAACTGCTTTTCCGGTATGTGGCCAATCTACTTTCAGCCAATCTAAAGTTCCCTTTGGGGCAAATGGCCCGATAGATTATGCAGCTTGTCACAAGCCACTTGATTTTTGCCCGTTTTATTATTCATTTACCTGTTACGTTGCCGGAACACTGGGATTTGTAATCACACCGGATAGCACCGATACAGATTACGACTGGATGCTGTTTGATATCACCAGTCATAATCCAAACGATATTTTTAAAAGCTTACTAGTTGTGACAGGGAACTGGTCTGGTACCTTCGGTTTAACCGGTGCAAAAGACGGGGGCAGCACGCATTTTGAATGTGGATCAGAACCGGCCTTAAATCATCCTACGTTCAGCACTATGCCGACGCTGATCAAGGGACATCAATATCTTCTTTTGGTAAGCAATTTCAGTGAAACCGAATCGGGATATAAACTTTCATTTAGTGGCGGAACAGCCGGGTTGAATGATCCCGTACCATCCCATTTGCAATCGGCCTTCATGGGATGTGATAAGACACGAATAACTGTTGTGCTGGATAAAAAAGTAACCTGTGCCAGCCTCGCTTCCGATGGTTCCGATTTTTTTCTTCCTTCCGTGTCAAATTCAGTGATAGGCGCTTCAGGCTTGAATTGCAATAATCAGTTTGATATGGACTCCATACAACTGACGCTAAGCGCGCCGCTGCCGCCCGGGAATTATTCCGTTTCAACCAAACAGGGAACGGATGGGAATACATTATTGGATGACTGCGGCACACCACTGGCGTCTGGTGAAAATTTAGCATTCACAACCCTTGGCAATCAGGAAACGCCGCTGGATAGTATTAATCCGTTGCAGTGCGCCCCAAAAATCATTCAGCTTGTATTTTCGTCTCCCGTGCAATGTGCTTCGCTGGCTGCTGACGGATCGGATTTTAACATTAACGGTAATGCGCCAGTTGAAATAATAAAAGCATCGGCCGATTGCGCTAATGGTTTAACTAACACGATAAACCTTGAACTGAATTCGCCGATTGTAGCAGGTGGAAAATATTTGGTAACACTAAACACAGGCAGCGATGGCAATAGTATTCTGAATGCCTGCGGCATTGCCACGCATCCCGGCTCATCCATTTCCGTGCAAATTAAAGATACTGTTTCGGCTGCTTTTGATTACAGTATTGCATACGGATGCAAATATGATACGATTAATATTTTATATGAGACCAGGAACGGTGTGAACCAATGGCAGTGGCAGAATGATGGACAGAACAGCAGTTCGTTGCCGGAGCCTTCTTTTGCAGAAAGCGGTTTTGGAAGCAAACGCATTAAGCACACGGTCTCCAATGGCTTTTGCAGCGATACCGTCTCGCAATCTGTTGAATTGGATAATGCACTCAAAGCTGGTTTCCTGTCTCCCGGGGAAGTCTGTCCTAAAAAAGAAATTGCATTTCAAAATGTCAGTTCTGGTAATGTGGTTGCATATTATTGGGATTTTGGGGATGGAACTACCAGTAATCTCGAGACACCCCCGGATCATTTATTTCCTGACACCTGGGCTGGAAAAACTTATGATGTCAGCCTTGCGGTCAGAAATAGTCTGGGTTGTTATGACACCGCAGTCAGACAAATCCTGAAAATGCAAAGCTGTTATTTGACAGTTCCCAATGCGTTTACGCCGAATGGCGATGGAATAAACGATTACTTGTACCCACTGAATGCGTTTTCAGCTACCGACCTGGATTTTCAGGTTTACAACCGTTATGGACAGCTCGTTTTTGAAACCCATGACTGGACACGTAAATGGGATGGCACTGTTAGCGGTGTGGCGCAGGAATTTGGAACCTATATCTGGGTCCTGAAATACACCGATATCATCTCCGGGAAGAAATTTTTACTGCGGGGGACCAGCGTTCTAATAAGATAATACCGGAATGTAACATTAAAATCGTTCGGACGTCCTACGAAGTCAATAAACTGATCCGGCGATATGAAATTTTTCTCGACAACACTTGCCCTGTTTTCTGCATTGGCATCTCTCGCTCAACCTGACAGTCTAACCGGCGTCGTTCTTGATTCCAAAAACACGTGAATCCCTTGCAGGCGTAAGCATAACTGGGAGGATATTGGAAAAATTCCAGGTGGTGGTTTTACTACTCGTTGAAACAATAGGCAGAAAAATGCATGTATAAGTTATAATTTTAGGATAGGGAGAAGGCTGGGCAACCTGGCAATATATTCCGAAAGGGATAAAAATAGAAATAAAAAGGACCAGGATGCCGAGTCTTCTATATATGGTGGCAGATTCAGAGGTTAAATTTTACCTAACTGTATATTGATCACAATCACTGAACAATACGGGTGTCAAAGTCTCAGCATCTATTATCTGAAAATGTATCCGGAACTCTGTTCCTCTCGCAATGGCTGTAATATCCCGGAATAAGTTTGCCTGGCCGTTTCCTTTATTATCAGTATGAATCGCTTTTGGTACAAGGCCTTCGCCCAGAGTCAACCACATCGTACTTGTACAATCCGCATCTGTGATGGGATTAACTGCCCGTTGCAGCTGGTAATCATGATTGGGTAGGAGGTTAACGACCCAGGTATCCAGGGTTATAATCCTTGCTGTATCCGGATCCTGGCGAAACTTGACAAATCCAAAACCCGCACTTGGTTTTTCTTTATCGGTATTTGGCCGGAGCGTCACATTTATATTATATGGCTGCAGGCTATCGTCACC
>JGI1027J12803_100971300_pt1 | contig 10338 bp, 9 predicted proteins | sample IowNatreferecore_FD_12803 | JGI IMG/M metagenome (IMG submission 12803) | reverse complement strand
GAATAGTTTTGAAGATACCCTTTCTTCCTTTCACCCATGCAGCTGCTTTTCTGTTCCAGGGAGAGACCAACCGGATGCCAAATTCGTAAAGCCTTAAAAAGAGGTTGTATAAAAGTATAGTCAAAGCAGGGTTAATGAATTTGGAGACAAATGTAATCCTTTCATTGTACCGTTCATAACTGATTGAGTCATTGCATAAACGATTATTTTGGCGTAGGTTTGTGCCCTTTAATAAAGAGCATATGCGGCCAATTCAAATGGTGGATCTGAAAACCCAGTACAATGGTATCAAAAATGAAATCGATCTTGCTATCCGCGAAGTTTTGGAAACAACTGCTTTCATAAACGGAAAGGCTGTGACTGATTTTGCCCAAAGCCTGGCGTTGTACCTGGGAATTGATCAGGTGATACCCTGCGCCAATGGAACAGATGCACTGCAAATTGCCCTGATGGGACTCGGTCTTGAACCTGGCGACGAGGTCATCACCCCTTCATTCACCTTTATTGCAACCACGGAAGTTGTGGCCCTGCTCAGGCTAAAGCCTGTTTTCGCAGATGTGGATGCAAAAACTTTTTGCCTTGATCCGGTTTCTCTCGAAAAGCAGATAACAAATAGAACCAAGGCTATTGTTCCGGTTCATTTATACGGCCAGTCTGCACCCATGAAAGAAATCATGGAAATCGCTGAAAAGTACGGTTTAAAGGTAGTGGAAGACAATGCCCAGGCCATCGGCGGCGACTATACTTTTCCCGGGGGAAAAAAATTTAAGACAGGTACTATTGGAACGGTTGGTACCACATCTTTTTTCCCTTCTAAAAACCTGGGCGCATATGGTGACGGAGGTGCGTTATTTACTAAGGACGATGCACTGGCGGATATTTTTAAAATGATTGCCAATCACGGACAGAAAAAAAGATATTATCATGAGATCGTCGGCTGCAACAGCCGTCTTGATACAATACAGGCAGCCATCCTGAATGTCAAATTACCTCTGTTAAATAAATATATCGATCAGCGCAGGGCAGCAGCGGCCTATTACGACAGGTCTTTTTCCGGGCATCCGAAAATAACCACGCCTTTCAGGGCTCCATACTCAAATCATGTTTTTCACCAATACACATTATTAATTGAAGGGGCTGATAGAAACAAACTAAATGAATTTCTTGCTTCGAGGAATATTCCTTCGATGATTTATTACCCGGTCCCGGCCCACCGGCAGAATATGTTTTCTGCCTTTCAGTCCGGCCTGCAGAAGTTAGAGGTAACGGACTGGCTTACCGAACGGGTAATTTCTCTGCCCATGCATACAGAACTCGACGAAGAACAATTGAAATTTATTTCTTCCAGCGTCCTGGAATTTCTGAACTAAACTCTTTCCAAGAAAAAACTGAAGTATAATATGAAAATTGCAGTAATTGGGACAGGTTATGTTGGTCTTGTAACAGGTACCTGTTTTGCAGAAACCGGTAATGAAGTAATATGTATTGATATTGATGAACAGAAAGTAAAAAAACTTAGTGAGGGCGAAATAACCATTTACGAACCGGGCCTGAATAAATTATTTCTACGAAATCTTAAAGAGGAGCGGCTGAAATTCTCGACAGATCTGACTGAGGGCGTTAAGGATGCCGTTATTATTTTTATGGCACTTCCCACGCCGCCGGGTGCTGATGGCTCTGCCGATCTGCGGTATGTACTGGGTGTCGCCGGGCAACTGGGACAGCTGATGAAGGATTACAAAGTGATTATCGATAAGAGTACGGTACCGGTTGGAACAGCTGAAAAAGTCCGGGAGGAAATCGCCAAAAACTTCAACGGCGATTTTGATGTGGTTTCAAATCCCGAATTTTTAAGAGAAGGTGTTGCGGTGGATGATTTTATGAAACCAGACCGGGTGGTAATCGGTACATCATCAGACCGGGCCAGGAAACTGATGGAAGAATTGTACAGTCCCTTTGTGCGACAGGGCAATCCGATTATTTATATGAATGAACGGTCTGCTGAACTTACCAAGTATGCTGCAAATTCATTCCTGGCAACCAAGATCAGTTTCATGAATGAGATTGCACAATTATGTGAACGCATGGGCGCGGACGTTGATATGGTCAGACGTGGTATCGGCAGTGATGAGCGCATCGGCAAACGTTTTCTTTTCCCCGGCATTGGCTATGGGGGTAGTTGTTTTCCAAAGGATGTACAAGCCCTGGTGAATTCATCCAGAGAGGTGAAATATGACTTCAAAATCCTGAAATCTGTTATGGAAGTAAACGAGAACCAGAAAATGCATCTCATTCCAAAAATCAAAAAATATTTTGAAGGAAATCTTAAAGGCAAACATTTTGCGCTTTGGGGCCTGGCTTTCAAACCGAACACAGACGATATCCGGGAAGCACCGGCTCTTTATATCATTGAAGCACTAAAGAAGGAAGGGTGCACAGTTGCTGTCTACGATCCCGAAGCTATGACGAATGTGAGAGAGCAGATCGGCGACCAGGTTAAATACGGCGAAAACCAGTATGATGTTCTGGAAAACGCCGACGCGCTGATCATCGCCACTGAATGGAACGAGTTCCGAACACCCAATTTTCTAAAAATGGTGACATCCATGAAAAATAAGGTGATTTTTGATGGCAGGAACCTTTTTGATATTAATGCCATTCGTGAGTTAGGGTTTTATTATGAAAGTGTCGGACGTGCCACTGCGATCCCATCCAACAATCGAGTTCACAAAATGCAACCATGAGCAAGAAACGGGTACTCATCACAGGAGCAGCCGGTTTTTTAGGCTCTCATCTCTGCGACCGGTTCATTCGCGAAGAATTTCATGTAATCGCTATGGACAATCTTATAACCGGCGACCTGAAAAATATCCAGCATCTATTCAAACTGGAACAATTCGAGTTTTACCACCAGGACGTGAGTAATTATATTCATGTACCCGGCCCGCTCGATTACATCCTTCATTTTGCTTCTCCCGCTTCCCCGATTGATTATCTGAAAATTCCCATTCAAACACTTAAAGTTGGATCATTGGGTACCCATCACTGCCTGGGATTGGCAAAGTCTAAAAATGCACGCATACTGGTGGCTTCTACTTCAGAGATTTATGGTGATCCATTAGTGCATCCACAACCTGAAGAATATTGGGGCAATGTTAATCCCGTAGGACCCAGGGGTGTCTACGATGAAGCCAAAAGATTTCAGGAAGCCATGACAATGGCTTACCATCGATTTCATAAACTCGACACCCGAATTGTGCGCATATTCAATACCTACGGACCAAGAATGCGTTTAAACGATGGTCGTGCCTTACCCGCATTTATTGGTCAGGCTCTGCGAGGAGAAGACCTGACCGTGTTTGGAAATGGCAGTCAGACCAGGTCTTTTTGTTTTGTAGATGATCTGATTGAAGGCATCTACCGTCTGCTGATGAGTGATTATACAGATCCGGTTAATCTCGGCAATCCTTCGGAAATTACCCTTAAAGAATTTGCAGAAGAAGTAATCGCGCTTACCGGCACAAGTTGTAAAATAGTATATAAACCTCTTCCTGCGGATGACCCCAGGCAGCGCAAACCGGACATCGGAAAGGCAAAAAAAATATTGAACTGGGAGCCGGTTACCGACAGGAAAAAAGGCCTCAGTATAACTTACGAATATTTCAGGGCCCTGCCTCCTGAAGAGTGGAGCAAACTACCCAAGGAATTTATAACCAGATAAACAAATTAATTTTGGACATTTCGAGATTGGATATTTAAAATTCTGTTCTGCGATTACACCAATTTCAACATTTCATGACTCCAAATTGCAAACGATGAGTGAATATAAAAAAACGATCATGATTACCGGGGGTGCAGGGTTTATCGGCTCCCATCTGTTGCGACTTTTTATAAAAAAATATCCCGAATACAAAATTGTAAACCTTGACGCCCTTACTTATGCCGGCAACCTTGAAAATTTAAAAGATGTAGAGCCCTACCCGAATTATATATTTGAAAAAGGGGATATCACAGACCAGGAGGCCATCCACGCCTTATTTGAAAAATATGCTTTTGATGCAGTGATCCACCTTGCAGCTGAAAGTCATGTTGACCGTTCTATTGCTGATCCGCTCGCGTTTGTAAAAACAAATGTGATGGGAACCTGCACATTACTGAATGTTTGCCGAAAATATTGGAACGGGCATTGGGAAAATAAAATTTTCTATCATGTTTCCACCGATGAAGTTTATGGCTCGCTCGGGAAAGAGGGATATTTTACCGAGTCGACTCCATATGACCCGCGATCACCATATTCGGCATCAAAAGCGGCGTCAGATCATTTTGTAATGGCCTATCACCATACTTATGGATTGCCGGTTATCATCTCCAATTGTTCCAACAATTACGGCTCACATCATTTCCCGGAAAAACTGATTCCGCTGATGATAAACAATATTAAAAATAACCGGCCTCTCCCGGTGTATGGCAAAGGAGAAAATGTCCGAGACTGGCTATATGTTGATGATCATGCCGCGGCTATAGATATTATTTTTCACCGGGGGGAAACTGGAGAAAAATATAATATTGGCGGATTTAACGAATGGAAAAATATTGATATCGTCTATTTACTTTGCGATATAATGGATAAAAAACTGGGTCGTCAGCAGGGTGAATCCGCCAAACTGATCAGTTTTGTTAAGGATCGGCCGGGACATGACATGCGTTATGCCATTGATGCAACCAAATTAAACAAGGAACTTGGATGGAAACCTTCCCTGCAGTTTGAAGAGGGCCTTGAGAAAACTGTTGACTGGTACCTGGAAAATGAGTTATGGATCAGACAAGTAACTTCAGGCGAATATCAACACTATTACGAAAAACAATACCATAAATAATGCCTTTCACCGCTACCTCCCTGCCGGGTGTTATGATATTTGAACCTGCCGTTTATCCCGATGAGCGCGGATTTTTTTTCGAATCCTATAACCAGCGCCTGTTTCGTACGAATCAAATTTTAAATGATTTTGTACAGGATAACCAATCTTATTCCGTGTATGGTGTGATTCGCGGATTGCATTACCAGCGGGAACCTCACGCCCAGGCCAAACTGGTCAGGGTGCTGCAGGGTAAAATACTGGATGTTGTAGTTGACATACGGACAGGCTCGCCCGGGTTTGGCAAATCCTATAGCGTTGAATTATCATCAGAAAACAAAAAACAAATTTTTATTCCCAAAGGGTTTGCACATGGTTTTTCGGTATTAAGCGAAACGGCAGAAATATCGTATAAATGTGACCAGTTTTATAATAAGCAAAGTGAAGCTGGCATTGTGTATAATGATCCAAAATTGAATATTGACTGGGGGATACCGGCAGAAAAGGCATTAATTTCTTCAAAGGACCTGCTCCTGCCCCGTTTCGACCTCACTTCGACGGAATTCAGTTTCAATGCATAATGACTCAGCAATCACCATATCGTGTGGCCGTAACCGGTAGTAACGGTCAAATGGGAAAAGAATTTGCAAAACTTGCCGATATTCACCCCCGGTATCAGTTCACTTTTTTAGACCGGGAAATTTTCCCATTAGATGATCAGGAAAAAATAGAATCCTGGATCCATAATCATCCTGTTGACTATTTTATTCACTGCGCCGCTTATACTGCCGTAGATAAAGCAGAATCCGAAAAGGAAAAAGCGTTTCAGGCAAATGCCGCTGCCCCGGGACTGATTGCCGAACTTCTCTCAAAGAACAGAACTAAGCTCATATATATATCTACCGACTACGTTTTTGATGGAACTTCAGCTCAACCGTTAAAAGAAGATGCAGTTACAAACCCTGTTAATGTTTACGGATCATCCAAGCTGGAAGGTGAAAAGCTGGTTTTAAGAAACAATCCCGATTCGATCGTGATCAGGACTTCATGGCTGTATTCTTCAGAAGGAAATAATTTTGTAAAAACCATGATGCGGCTTATGGATGAACGGGAAAAAGTTCAGGTAGTGCAAGATCAGACTGGTTCTCCAACCTATGCCGCAGATTTGGCAAGCTCAATACTACAAATTCTTGAATCCGGCCTTTTTTTACCCGGAATCTATCATTACAGTAATGAGGGGGCAACGACCTGGTATGAATTTGCTTTGGAAATTAAAAGACTAACCGCCAGTGCCTGCCAGGTATTGCCAATCCCGGCATCCGGATATCCTACTCCTGCGAAAAGGCCGGCTTATTCTCTTCTGGACAAATCTAAAATCAAGAAAACCTACGATCTGAAGATACCAACCTGGCAGTCCAGCCTGGGTATTTGTATAAATCTCTTAAAAAAACGTTGAATGTAAAATTTGCTATAGGATAAATATTTTATTTAGCCAACTTGGTTTGTTTCATACTCTCAGGTTTCAGCCCGATAACAGGTGTTTCACTTAGATTGCTATTTACACCATAAAGCAGTTCTTCATTCAAATCCAACACATCTTTTTGAAGACCGTAAATTTCGTGCGTAAGTTTTTTTACCTTTTTTTTCCCGATCAGGTAACCAAGTGAAAATATAAAAAGCCCGGCGATCATCACTTCCAGCATATTAAGCTGGATGGCTTTAAGCAAATCGATGATAGTTTCCATAAGTTGAATTTTAGATAGGATTGGATTAAATATACTTTAAAAATACCTTTCGATCCCGAGACCTACAACGTAAAAATACCTCCGTTTATTCTCCGTAATTATACGGGCACTGAATCCGATTTAATCCTTCCTTTATACAAAACACTAAAAACCAGTCTTTTTTTACCTGTACAATATTATAAACATGGGATTCCCCTATTTTCCTTAGTTTCAACATTTTAAATACTGATCAGTCATGAAACCAGTTCTTGTATTTTGTCTGTTTACGTTTCTGTTTCTGCCTGCCTGCGACAATCAGATTCCAAATAACGACCGCCATCCTGAAGAACAATTCACAGCATTCGAGACACGTTTTTTAGATCATTATTGGAAAGAATACCCATCTCAATCCATTACCATCGGATACGGTAAATATTATGAGAATCTGGTAATCCCGGATAGTGCGGCATTTGCCGGTCATGTCGATTTCTCGAAACAATGGCTCGATTCCCTGAACACCCTGGATTTCCTGAGATTGAGTGATAATAATAAGATCAGTTACAATATCATAAAAAATCAATTGGAAAGTGATATCTGGTACCAGTCCAAATTTAACCAGCATCAATGGGACGCTTCTATATATAACCTGAGCAATGAATGCTATTACCTCATCCATCAACCTTATGCTCCCCTTGATGAGCGTTTGAAAATTCTTTCAAAACATATAGAAAATGCCGACCGCTATTATCAGTCCGCTTTCAAAATATTGCATCAGCCAACCCGCGAGAGTGTAGGATTATCAATCATGCAAAACCTTGCAGGAATCCAGATTTTTGAAAAAGATCTGACAGATTCCATTAAATCCTCTCACTTAACGAATCTGGAAATTGATACCCTGAACAATAATGTTAAGAAAACTATTCTTGCGATCCGCATTTTTACCGATTCCCTGAATGGTCTGTTGAAAAACAAAAATTATTTTTTCAAAAACTATGCTATCGGGAAAGATTTATACAAAGAGAAATTCAAATATGATCTTGCAACCAATTTCAGCCCGGAGGAAATCTATGAAAAGGCCAACAAAGAAAAGAAAACGGTAACTACCCGGATGGTGCAGATCGCGGAAAGTCTCTGGCCCAGGTATCTTAAAAATACACCTAAGCCGAAAGACAGTATTGACCGTATTCAGGCAATTATTGACGTCGTCTCACTGCAACACGCGAAGGCTGAAAATTTTTTTGATTCCCTTCGGAATCAGGTTTATCAATTGAAGAAATTTGTTATTGAAAAGGATCTTTTCAATTTCGACACTTCTTACCCTATTATTATTCGCTGGATGCCTGCGTATGAAAGGGGTTTTGCCATGGCCAGCGCAGAATTTACGCCACCCTACCAGAAAGAAGGCGATACTTACTTCAATATTGATGATGTTACTAAATACCCGAAAGAAAAACAGGAAGGCGTGTTGAGGGAATTCAATAATTATGCTTCACAATTACTTTCCATTCACGAAGCTGTTCCAGGTCATTGTTTGCAGGGTATTTATAATAAATTAAAATCGCCTGATGTGCTGAGATCAGTTTTCCAGAATGGCGCAATGATTGAAGGATGGGCTGTTTATACCGAAACCATGATGCTCGAGAATGGATGGGCAGGCAATTCCGCTGAAATGCAATTGATGCATGGCAAACTTAAGCTCCGGGAATTAGGGAATGTGGTAATAGACTATGAAATGCAATGTCTTGACAAATCAAAGGAATCCATAATGGATTTTTTAATCCGGGAGTGTTTTCAAACGCGGGCCCAGGCTGAAGAAAAATATCACCGTGCCACTTTGTCCCAGGTCCAATTATGTTCTTATTATACCGGTGCCAGCGCCATTTTTGCCCTTCGGAATGAGTATAAAACAAAAATGGGCAAAACCTACAGTCTGAAACAATTCCATGAAAGTTTTCTGGGTTACGGAAGTTCACCGGTCAAATATATCAGTGAAAGGATGCTCCAGTAATGAATCATTAATTCGACGGCTTACCGCTCGTTCCGATTACGATATTGTTTCTAAGTAAGTAGCTGCCATCAGCGTTTCTTCCCTGTACCGCTAAGGGAAGCGGCTGCCGGTATTCTAAAGGGTCCCGAATAATCAGGTACATGGTATAGGAACCGGGTTGAAGGCTGGCTGGCAGATTAAACTTGTCCCGACTTACCGTAGATTCTTTACCCGGTAAAAATAATTTTAGCTTAAAGGCAGATTTTCCTGACCAGACAATATCATTTTTGGTATTCCTGAGTTCAAACATCACATTCCAATTTTCATAAGTCGGTGCAACTCCCACATTCTTCCAATTCAAAGAAATAGTAAAAGGAGCGCCCAAATTAAGTGTCTTGGTCATGTTTCCGTTTACCACCACCAGGCGGTAGCCCGCCGTTTTTGAAGCTTCCCGATATGCAAGTCTGGCATCTTTATCGTTCACCGATTTATCCAGATTTCCATTCCCAAAGCTTTTGGCATGTGCTGTTTTTATCTGATTGACAAGATCACCGAAATTCACTCCTTTGTATATGGCAAGTCCCAAATCAGCAGGCTCGCCGACCACCTGCGCATACTTATAACGGTTAGATATTTCATCACCAAAATTCAACCCGTTATAAACCGTGTGATTTTTGGTGGTAAAAGAAAATATATAGTGGTCTGTCCAGCCCCAATTATCCCGCCTCCACCCTATTTTGCCGGCATTATTGCTCCTGGTTAAAGCATAATATCCTATTTCTGCCGGCACATTAAAAGCTACAGGCAGTTGTTGAGCCTCGTATGCGCCTATTAGAATAACCAGGGGGAAATCCTTAAAATAATTAACATGAGCATCAATCAATCGTTTTAAAGATTGCGTTGTTGCGGCTGTTCCATCCGGAAAGTCTGACCAGTTTTTAACTATGTATGAGTGATGCCATTCTCCCCAGTTACCATAATGACGGATATCAATATAACCGATTATATTATTATAGGAAACACCTTTGTAGGATGAAGTTTTTATGTGATTGTTGATGGCGGAATTGAGATTCTCCAAAGCAGACAGGTATGCATTACTGTTCCAGTTTGGCACCCATAATCCTGACATGGAAGAACCCCAGTCATGAATTTTTTCCGCCTGCATCTGATTATGCAGATATAATGGGTACTGCAATATAAAACCATCGAGTTTCGTTCCTCCCCCACAGGAAGAGCATATGGTCATTATTCCAAAACTGAATCTTTGGCCTTTTGAAATTGCATCGTTAATCTGAGTGTCAAATGCTGTGAAATCGTATTCATCCGGTTTCGCGCCATACGGTTGAAATTGCAGCCAGTTAAATCGATAATACGCGTCTAATCGGGGCGTATTAACTCCTTCCACCGGTATATTAACCGTATTCTGACCTATCCATTGTTCGGCACCGGCGCCTGGCCTGTTAATGTCAGAATCCATCATCGGAGCAAGATTTATCGAAAATAAATTGTCCTGGGAAAAGCCGGAACTACAGCCAATTATTAGAAAACAAACCAGTGAAAGCAGCAATAATAATAGTTTCAAGATGGGGGTTTAATCTTATTTAAATTTATCCGATACAGTCACTAAAATACTATTCTTAACCGCTGACTTATATTTCTGCCTAATATTAATTCCTTTTCGGGAGGTTTTTAAAATTTTGAGATTAAACGACTCAATTACAATCAGTTATAACGGACGGTTTCATTCTAATAAAAAACCCCGTCCAGCGGG
>JGI1027J12803_100502489_pt1 | contig 10339 bp, 9 predicted proteins | sample IowNatreferecore_FD_12803 | JGI IMG/M metagenome (IMG submission 12803) | reverse complement strand
TGTTTTCCACTTCCGCAACGGTTCGGCGGCTGGATGTTCGCAAGAGAACATCATGGTCGAAGTAGTTTCGGCCGAATAGATGGGTGGTAGAGCGGTTCGCTACCATCGCAGGTGATGCAAAGCGTGATGCTCGGAGCTCCTGGTCCTCAACCTCAACTCTGGCCAACACGCGGTGTCATAAACACTGCACAGGAAACTTCTGTCTTGACACAGCCTTCGTCCTTATAGATCTCGTTACCGTAATCTAACTCAGGTTGAGATACTTACCTTCCACCTTATCCTCCAAGAAATCGACATGGAAATAGATTACGAACTCGCATACTACATTGTTCGCTGTCACTGTCGTCTAATGACCTCTGTTGAAAGGAAAGCTCAGACTCACTTGTTTCGGTGCGATGAAGGCGACTTTGGGATGCAGCGACGTTAAGGCCAAATGGAAGCAAAGGAATCGAAGGTCGTTTGTGTGGCAACAATTGGTATGAAACATAGTTCGAGAAATCGCGTTTCGTCTGGCCTTTGAATTCGGTCCGCGATTAAACGATTTCGCCGTGCCTTGCACCCACCCCCTGCCGTCCAGGCCGCCCCATCTCCACCAATCCGCGTCGACCATTTCCTGTGAATTCGCGCTCTCGCCTGTCAAGTAGGTACATTTGGATCTAAACCATGCATTTTCATAAATTTACAAACGCACTTCCCCCTAACACGAAAACAACAGGTCGCAAAAGTTGGGGGAGGGATTGGTGTCGGCAGATGCGGATGGCGTCTTTCAGAGTGCGGTTCTCGGCTCCCGCCAGCAACTTTTCCCCTACTCTGGGTTCATCCTTGCAGTACAGTTCGTCCCAAAGCGTGGGAGACGTATGCGATCCAGGCGGAAGCGACAGAGCGCAGCCATAGTGCTGGTAATACTGCTGTTGACCCTTTCCACAAACTGGCTGATTGCCGGTGACAAGAAGAGAAAAGGCAGCGCAGCCGAAAGTCAGATGGTTGAACATCAGCGCGCCATCCACGCGCTGAACCGGTTGACCTTCGGACCGCGCCCTGGAGACGTCGATCGCATAGCCGCCATGGGCGTCGACAAGTGGATCGACCAGCAACTCAATCCCTACAAGATCGATGACGCTGCGCTCGAGGCGCGACTGGCGCAGTTCCGAACTCTGAAGATGCAGCCCAAGGAAATGCTCGCCAACTTCCCTCCTCCGCAAGTGCTGAAGCAGGTCGCCGATGGCAAGATGGCCATGCCCAGCGATCCGGAGAAGCGCGCGATCTACGAAGCCGCCGTCGAGCGATACCAGAACAAGCAGGAGAAAAAGCAAAACAAAACTCAACCGGTGAACGCCGATCAGCAGGACGACGCGCAGAAGATGGACGAGATGACACCGGGTGAGAAAGCTGAACGGCGTGAGGCGCGTCAGCGTGCGAAGCAGGAAGGCCAGGCGTTACTGGACAAGTCGCCAGATGATCGCATGGATGCGATCCTGAAGATGAAGGCGGATGATCGCGCGATGCTGGTGCGAGCGATGGCTCCGGAAGACCGGTTGAAACTGCTCAACGGTATGTCTCCGAAGCAGAAGGAAACGCTGGTTGCGCTCGCGAATCCGCAGGGCGTGATCACCACCGAGTTGATGCAGGCAAAGCTCGACCGCGCGGTTTACAGCGAGCGGCAGCTCGACGAGGTAATGACCGATTTCTGGTTCAACCACTTCAATGTTTTCATCGGCAAGGGACCGGATCGTTACATGATCACCGAGTACGAGCGCGACGTCATTCGTCCGCACGCGATGGGCAAGTTCAAGGACCTGCTGATGGCAACGGCGAAGAGTCCGGCGATGCTCTTCTACCTGGACAACTGGCAAAGTGTTGGACCGAACTCGGATGCGGCGATGAATCGCACGCGCATGGCAAATGGGCAGTTCCCGCAGCGGCGGGGCGGGCTCAGACGGGGAGGTTTCGGTGGTCCGACTCCACAGCAGAAACAGAAGATACAGCAACTGGCTCAGAAGGCTCCGAAGGGACTGAACGAGAACTACGCGCGCGAGATCATGGAGTTGCACACGCTGGGCGTGAACGGCGGCTACACGCAGAAGGACGTAACGGAGCTTGCGAAGATCCTGACAGGATGGACGATCCAGCAGCCGCGTCGCGGCGGCGGATTCGATTTCAACGGGCGCGTGCACGAGCCAGGAACGAAGTACCTGCTGGGCGAGAAGTTCAAGGATGATGGCGAGAAGGAAGGCGTGAAGGCAATCGAGATGCTCGCAAAGCATCCTTCGACAGCGAAGTTCATCTCGCGCAAACTGGCGATGCGTTTCGTCAGCGATAATCCGCCGGACGCGCTGGTGAACCACATGGCGGAGACGTTCAAGAAGAGCGACGGCGATATTCGCGAAGTGCTGAAGACGATGTTCAAGTCACCGGAGTTCTGGGCTCCACAGACTTATCGCGCGAAGGTGAAGACGCCGCTGGAGTTTGTGGCCTCAGCGTTGCGCGCTACGAATGCCGATGTACAGAACGGGCTGCCGCTCATCCAGCAGTTGAACAAGATGGGCATGCCGCTTTACGGTGCGCAGCCACCGACCGGATATTCGATGAAGGCGGAGACGTGGGTCAATTCAGCGGCGCTGCTGGATCGAATGAACTTCGCGCTGGCGTTAGGAACGGGACGGCTGCCGGGAGTCATTGTCGATGTGCCGAAAAACCCCACACTATCGGCCGCCGCGGGCGACAAAGGTAGAGCACCCTCATCACAGGCACAAGATGCGGAGTCGCCGGAGATGGTGCAGGCGTTGCTGGAGAATTCCCTCCTCAATGGCGAGGTTTCAAAGCAAACGCACGACACGATCGAGAAGCAGTTGAACGATCCCCAGGTAACAGGACGCAAGCTGGATGACTCGCCGCGGCCGGTAAATATTGGGGCGTTGGCGGGATTGATATTGGGGAGTCCGGAATTTCAAAGGAGATAGCTGCTCAGAGCCTCAGCTGCAAAGCAAGGAATGCTGCTGAGACCTTGAGGAACTTAGCAGCATGCTTATGGCATTTACTAGGCGGGCATTCATGAGGGGTGGGGCGATGGCGGTGGTGGGAACCGCTGCATTGCCGAGTTTCCTGACGCGAGCGGCGTTCGGCGCCGAGACCGAGGGTCGGAACAAGCGGCTGGTCGTGATCTTCCAGCGTGGTGCGGCCGATGGGCTGAACATCGTGGTACCGCATGGCGAGCGCGCGTACTACTCGATGCGTCCGTCAATCGCGATCCAGCAGAAAGAGGTCGTCGATCTCGATGGATTCTTTGGCCTGCACCCGTCGATGCAGCCATTGAAGACGATCTGGGACCAGGGACATCTTGCGATTGTGCATGCGGCGGGCTCGCCGGATCCGACGCGCTCGCACTTCGACGCACAGGATTACATGGAGAGCGGAACGCCCGGAATGAAGAGTACGGAAGACGGCTGGCTGAATCGGGCGTTGCAGGTAGAGACGAGTGACGAGCACAAGGAACCGTTCCGGGCGATTGCGCTGGGCACGAGTTTGCCGCGAATCCTCTCTGGACCTGCGCCGGCGATTGCTGTCAGCAACGTGAGCGATTTTGGAGTCGGCGGAAGAAGTACGGCAGCGCAACCGTTGTCGAATACGTTCGAGGCAATGTATGCGGGGAGCGTGGACACGGTTCTGCATGGTACAGGGCAGGAGACCTTCGATGCGGTGAAGATGTTGAAGTCGGCAGATCCGAACAAGTATCGGCCGGCGGCGGGAGCGAATTATCCGCGGGGACGATTTGGCGACGCAATGCGTCAGACAGTACAGCTGATCAAGGCGAATCTTGGAGTGCAGGTTGCGTTCACGGATATCGGAGGGTGGGATCATCACGTGAATGAAGGAAATACGCAAGGACAGCTGGCAAATATTCTGCGCGAGTTCTCGCAGTCGCTGGCGGCCTTCTACGTCGATCTTGGCGAACTCGCGGAAGATACAGTTGTCATCACGATGAGCGAGTTCGGGCGCACGGCTCGGGAGAACGGCAATCGCGGCACAGATCACGGACATGCGAATGTCATGATGGTGATGGGCGGTCCGGCTCGCGGAGGCAAGGTATATGGCAAGTGGCCAGGGCTGGAGAGCCATCAACTCTACGAAGGACGCGATCTGGCGGTGACAACGGACTTTCGGCAAGTTGTCGGAGAAGCTATTTATCGGCATCTTGGGAACAAGCACTTGACTGAGGTATTTCCGGGATATGAGAACAGTCCTTCGAAATTCCTGAAGTACCTTGGGTAGAAGGGTCGGATGCAACAAGGCCTCGCGTTTCAGCGGGGCCTTTCCTTTCGGAGAAGCTACTTCTTCTTATCCTCAGGATGCGGCCAGACGCCGACTTCGAGACTATTTTTCGTGCCGCGCTTCACCGCATACATCAGGTGGTCAGCTTCGCCGATCATGTCGTCGGTGGATTTCGGCGCCTGCTCGAAGGTTACGAGGCCGATGCTGTAGGTTACGGGCCAATTGCGTTGCTTCGAGAGGTCGAGAAGGATGTTTCGAAGTTTCTCGATGGCGGCGCGAGCGGAGGGTGCGTCGGTTTCCGGGAGCAGAATCACAAACTCGTCGCCTCCCATGCGGGCTACCATGTCGATGGCGCGCAGGTTCTTGCGCAGTTCGTTGGCAACATCCATCAGGATTGCATCGCCGGCCGAGTGACCCAGCTTGTCGTTTACTTCCTTGAAACCGTCGAGATCCATGTAGGCAACACTGATGCACTGCCCGTAGCGAGCGGCGCGAAGGCGCTCCTGCTCGGCGACGGCGAAGAATTCACGACGATTCGCGAGGCCGGTGAGGAAATCGCTGCGCGAGGATTCGCTTGCAGAGAGGTAGGCTTCGCGCAGGCGTCCCAGCAAAATAGTGGTGAGCAGAAGGAAGCAGAGGCGTGCGAAACGGTCCCAGTCGAGCATGGGCGACCGGAGTAAGGATTCGTTCGATCGAAAATCAGCACCGATGAGAGCGACCATCGCGAGGCAGGTCATGGTGACGCCAGGCACCATTCCGGCGAACCAGGTCAGGAAGTAAATGGGAGCAAGGTAGAAGAGGGCGATGGAGAAATCGGGCGCCGTCACGAAGTCGAAATAGACGACGACCCCGAAGACGGAATAGCTGATCAGGTAAATGGCCCAGCGAGGTAAGACCTCAACTCGGTCACGAAGTAGCATTCGCAATATCCAGACGAACGAGGGTCCGACCTGGGGAAATCGGCGCAGAGAGCCGGTACAATCCTGGCCAGAATCCAGCTACTCTGCTGCTGGAGGATAGCGCAAAACTTGAAATTCGACGAAGAAATTTGAATTAGGCTTCGACGAAGACGTCGTCACCTTCGACGGAGATCCGGTAGATGGCGACTCCCGCATCGGGGACCTGGATGGCCTGGCCTGTGGCGGGATCGAACTGCCATCCGTGCCAGGGACAGATGAGTTTGCCATCATCAATGATGCCGGTCCCGAGAGGCCCGCCGCGGTGGGGACAAACGTTGTCCATTGCCGACAGTTGACTGTTTACATGCGCGACGCAGACAAGTTTGCCGGCGCAGTCGAATTCCTTGGCCTGGCTTTCGGTAGGAAGATCGGCGACGGAGCCGATGCGAGTCTTCATGAGAAAAAAATAGCACACAGTCGAAACTGTGGTTCCGGCCGGCAGGCGGCCGGCGCTCCTTAAACAGCTAGGCGCGGGGCTGCATGGTTTGGGCCACCATCACTTGGCGCTTGAAGGTCTCGATCATGTCTTCGTTCAGGCGAACTTCAGTGGGGCGCTTGGCGATGGACATGTTGTCGATCTTGTCCTGGAGTTTCAGCAGAGCGTAAAAGAGGTTCTCCGGGCGGGGCGGACAGCCGACGACGTAGACGTCGACGGGAACGATGCGGTCGACACCCTGCAAGGTGGCGTAGGTATTGAATGGGCCGCCGACGGAGGAGCAGGCGCCCATAGAGATGACCCACTTGGGCTCGGGCATCTGGTCGTAGATTCGCTTCACAACGGGAGCCATTTTCAAAGTCACGGTGCCGGCGACGATCATGAGGTCGCTTTGGCGAGGACTGGGACGGAAGACCTCTGAGCCGAAGCGCGCGATATCGAAGCGCGACGTTGAGGAGGCGATCATTTCAATGGCACAGCACGCCAGGCCGAACGTCATCGGCCAAATGGCGGACTTGCGGGCCCAATTGAAGACGTAGTCGACGGTGGTGACCAGGAAGTTCTTTTCGAAGCGGTTTTCGATCCAGCCCATGCAAACCCCTATGTTCATCTCTGACAGGCTAGTCTCACCTACCGTCGCACCGGGAGGCTGTGATTGTCATCACAGGTCAAGAATACTCTAGTCCGAAGGTGAATGACTCATATCTGCCAGACGCGGCAGATATGGAGCACGGAAGAGCCTCCAAAACTAGAGTCTCTCCTTTGGTAACTATTCGGGGTGAGGGTTTCGGGTTACCATCTAGCCACTACCTGCCGTTTGTCAGCTCCGGAGGGATTTTGTCAGCGGATACGAGCAGCCTGGGCCAAAGTTCCCAAGTGGCAGTTGAAAGCCAACCGGCTTTTACCAAGCAGGTTTTCACCAAGTTGTCGATTATTGTGCCTGTCTACAACGAGCGCCAGACAGTGCTCGAATTGCTGCGGGCGGTGATGTCACAGGAAGTCGGCCTGCGGAAAGAACTGATCGTAGTCGACGATTTTTCAACTGACGGTACTCGCGAATATCTCCAGAAAATGGACCTGCCGGGGCTGTTCGGCCAGAACGGCGACAGCGCTCGGCTGGTTCTCCATGATCGAAACCGTGGAAAAGGGGCTGGGGTTCGGACGGGACTGGCCGAAGCTACGGGAGAGCTGGTCCTCATCCAGGACGCTGACCTGGAATACGACCCTTCGGACTTCCCTGCATTGCTAAAACCGATTCTGGATGGACGGGCCGATGCGGTGTTCGGGAACCGCTTTCACTATGGCACGCATCGGGTTCCGCGCTTCTACCGTTACGTGCTGAACCGGATATTCTCGGGTCTGTGCTGCTCACTGACCGGGCTCGCGCTGCATGATGTGACGGCGTGCTATAAAGCCTTTACTCGCGAGGTCCTGGGCCGTATCCACCTGCGTAGCAATCGCTTCAGCTTCGAAACCGAGATCACGGTAAAGTTGGCGAAAATCGGAGCTCGGATCTATGAGGTCCCGATCGTCTATTACGGCCGAACTTATGCCGAAGGCAAGAAGATCAGCTGGAAGGACGGCGTCGCGGCTCTTTATCATTTATTCAAGTACAGATTCTTCGACTAGCAGTCGAGTATTCAAGTACAGATCCTTCGACTAGCAGTTGAGCAGACACTCCACCCAAAATACCATTCGACCGTTCGTCCCTTTGCCCCTAACCGGGGAACCTGCCGCCTGTCCAATTCGTATAACCATTTAACCCCTGCTACGTCTAAACGGGCAGCGGAGGAGAGCTATATGCAAATGAGTCGCAAGGCTACTCTTTGGGGAGTCCTCTTCGGCGTGTTCACGGCCCTGGTCGTCGCGGTGATGCCTGCGCGGGCCGAGGTTCGAGAAGAGTTTCACAAAAGCTATTTGCTGAGTGCGGACGGACGAATCAGCCTTAGAAATCTGAATGGTCCAGTGACTATTTCCGCATGGGACAAGAACGAAGTTCAGCTGGACGCGATTAAGGTTGGCGATTCCAAAGAGCGCCTTGACGAAGCGAAGATCGAGGTGACGTCGGGCTCCTCCGCGATTGATATCCGCACGCACTACCCGGAAGACATGCACAACTATCGCGGGGCGACAGTTGGATACACGCTCCACGTTCCACGCAGGGCACGGCTCGACAAGATCGAACTGGTGAATGGGCAGATACAGATCGATGGCGTGCAGGGCGGAATCCATGCGTCGTCGGTGAACGGCGCCGTGGAAGCCCGCAACTCAATGGGCGAGATGAACCTGCACTCTGTGAATGGTCGAGTGGTCGCAGAATTGCAATCAGCAGGGAGACTAGTCGACCTGGGGACGGTGAACGGTCAAGTTGCGCTGAAGCTGCCCTCGAATGCATCGGCAGAGATCAACGCCAGCACCGTGCATGGAAACATTTCAAACGAGTTCAACATTCCCGTGAATCGCGGACGCTTCGCACCGGGAAGCGAGATGAAGGCCCGGCTTGGTGACGGCGGGGCGCAGATGAAACTCTCGACGGTAAATGGTGGGATTGAGATTCAACGAGTTCCGGACGGTAAACCTCTCAGCAAAGTGACGAACCTTCTGCCCGAGGATAAGAGTCGCTTTTACTGAGACCGTCCGGTCTTCCGGTTCGCCGGAAGACGCGTTCGGCGCCACACGCTAGTGCGACGCCGAATACCCAGGACCTCAAACGCGCCCCGGCGCTGAGGGGGTCCAAAGAGGCCGCCGGTTCCTGCCCGAGCCGGCGGTTTCGCTTTCCCGCTCCGAATTTTACAGGACTTCTATCGCGCGCGGTGGAGAGTTTACGTCTTGCTTCTGCGCGATCAGCAGCAAGGCTCCGATTCGCTTGAAATCCCGTAATTCGTCGGCGTTTTTGAACCACTTGCCGGAGTAAGTCGCCGGAGTAGGTGTCTCATCTGGAATGCGAATGGCTTCCACATTCTGAAAAGTGTGTTTGCGCAGCAGGTCGAAGTATTCCTGCTCGCCCCGAACCTGCACCGGGACTCTGAGTTCGTCCACCCAACGAAGGGAGTAGTGATTCTCCTTATAGAGGTTGATGAGGATGTAGAGCTTCGCTTTAGGGGCCATGACCCGGAATAGTTCTGCTAGCGCGAGATCCTGGTCGGCGTAGTAGTAGAAGGATTCGATGGAGAGAATCTTGTCGAAGAAATTTTCTTGCCAGGGAATCTTCTGAGCGGACCCCCAGACGTACATTACGTTCTCGAACTCTTTCGAGGCCGCCCGGGCGCGGGAGATCATCTCATCGGAGATGTCGAGACCGACGACCTGACCACCTCCTTCAACGCTGTCGCCGACAAGGCGTGCGAGAATTCGGGTGGCCCAGCCCACGCCGCAGCCGAGGTCGAGCACTCTTTCGCCGGGTTGAAGGTTCATGCGGCGAATGGTCTGCTCGGCGATGCTGATGTGGTGCTGCTCCATCTCCTCGCCGCGGCCGGCGGCAGCCCAGTCGTTGAACTCCTGTCGCAATAGCTCGTCTGAATCTTGTCGTCGCATCAATCGGTGCTCCCGGTCAGCTCTCTTCGTTTCCATTACTATGCTACCGTTAATTCATGTCTGCCAACCAGCCCACCCCAGGTCCTGGAATACCGCTCTATTGTCCTGAGTGCTCCCGAGAGGTTGATGATCCCCTGACCTGCGGCGATTGCTCTGCCGTGATCTGCAGAATTTGCGGCACGCCGCTCGAGTCCGCCGACGACCTGGCTCACGGGTAAGAACTAGTAACTACTTTCGTGTATGTTATCTAGCGGTTTCGGAGACTGCCATGGCGAAGCCCTTCCTACTCGCGAAACCAGAAATTGAGATCATCATGCTGCCGCAGCTCTCTAACCGGCACGGCCTCGTGGCTGGCGCTACTGGAACCGGGAAGACGGTGACGCTGCGCGTGATGGCGGAACACTTCAGCGAGTTGGGAGTGCCGGTGTTCATGGCCGACGTGAAGGGCGATCTTGCGGGCATGGCCGACGCGGGGCAGGATCCGAAGATGACGGATCGTGCGAAGAAGCTTGACGTAACCGACTTCTCCTGCAAACCGTATCCGGTGACGTTCTGGGACGCCTTCGGCGAGCAGGGACACAACGTGCGCGCCACCGTCAGCGAGATGGGGCCGCTGCTGCTGTCGCGAATGCTGAACTTGAACGACACGCAAGAAGGCGTGCTGGCGTTGTCATTCAAAGTCGCGGATGACCAGGGATTGTTGCTGCTCGACATGAAGGATCTGCGCGCGATGTTGCAGTTTGTCGGCGATCATGCTGTGGCTGCTTTCGGAGTTGTACGAGACTCTGCCTGAAGTCGGGGACCCGGACAAACCCACGCTAGTCTTTTTCTTCGATGAAGCACATTTACTGTTCGACGAAGCACCGAAAGCGCTGCTCGAAAGATCGAACAGGTCGTGCGGCTGATCCGTTCGAAGGGCGTGGGAGTTTACTTCGTTACGCAGAATCCATTGGATGTGCCAGACGTCGTTCTCGGGCAGCTTGGGAATCGTGTGCAACATGCGTTGCGTGCGTTTACGCCACGCGATCAGAAGGCAGTGCGAGCGGCTGCAGAGACGTTTCGGCCGAATCCGAAGGTTAACGTGGAAACCTCGGTTGGCGAGTCGGCAGTTGGCGAAGCGATGGCAAAGAGCGCGGCGCGC
>JGI1027J12803_100975748_pt1 | contig 10347 bp, 6 predicted proteins | sample IowNatreferecore_FD_12803 | JGI IMG/M metagenome (IMG submission 12803) | reverse complement strand
AAGCCAGCAGCTGGACATGATTCGCGGCTGCGAAGACGTTCAGCGGCTTCTCCCGGCATTCAATGCGGGTGAGCTTGCGGCAGGCCGCGCCATGGTCGTCGAAGCGCACTTGCGTGACTGTGTATCGTGCCGGTCGCGCTCACGCGGGCTGGCAAGCGAGGCAGTGAAGTGGGCTCCAGCGCCGACGGTTCAGAAAACGCGTGGATGGAATCCGTTCCTCATGGCGGCAGCGGCAGCGGTTCTTGCGATCTGCGCTTTCTTCGTCAATAACGCATACTTCGCGATCCCGGCCGGTGCGCGGGCGACGGTGCAATCCGTTGATGGTGTCGCTTACAAGGTCATGCCTAATGGCGACCAATTGCTGGCGGCGGGCACGCAATTGAATGAAGGCGATCTGCTGCGTACTACGGCGGGCGCGCATGCGTTCGTGAAACTCTATGACGGCTCGGTCGTCGAGGTCCGTGAGCGCAGTGAATTCTCTGTGCAGGCCCGCGGCAAGGAAGCAACGATTGCAATGGGTCGTGGCGCGGTGATCGTGCAGGCGGCCAAGCGAACCTCGGGACACCTCTATGTGAAGACTCCTGACTGCCGAGTGGCCGTTACCGGCACGGTGTTCTCGGTGAACTCCGGGCTGAAGGGCTCGCGTGTCTCTGTTGTTGAAGGGACTGTGGATGTCTCGCATGGTGGTGCCGATGACATCCTGCATGCCGGAGATCAGGTCTCGACCGGCAGCAACATGGAATTCATTCCGGTACAGCAGGACATCGCATGGAGCCGCGATCTTCCCAGGCATCTTGAACTGCTAGCTCAATTCTCGAAGTTGCAGCACAGGCTGGAGGCAGTCCAGATGCCGGGACCTCGCTTCCAAAGCGCGCTGCTGGATCGTATGCCGGCCGATGCTGTTTTCTTCGCCAGCCTGCCGAATGCTGGACAGGCGCTCGAAGATGCAAACCGCATCATGCAGGAGCAGATTCAGCAGAGCCCGGAGTTGCGCGAGTGGTGGAGCCACGGGAATCCGAATTCGACGGCTGAGATGAACGAGATGGTCACGAAGCTGCGCGCACTCAGTGACTACCTGGGTGACGAAATCATAGTGATCGGACTGCCTGGACAGAAGGCCGGAGTTGCAGTGGTGGCAACGCTTCGGCGCAGCGACATCCAGAGTTTCCTGCAAACGCAATTTGCCCAGATCGGTGGAAACGGCAAACTCGACGTCATCACAGAGAAAGATCTTCGTGGCGTTCCTGACAACACGCACAATCCGATCGCGCTGGTACGCCAGGACGTAGTTGTATTCGGAGCGGACCGCAACTCGCTGGAGCGTGTGAATGCTCAGCTGAATGCTGGTGGCGGCGGGCTGTCCTCGACCGAGTTCGGGCAGCGGTTGAAAGAAGCTTATGATCGCGGCGCAGGGTTCGTGATTGCGGCAGACCTGCACCGGATTATCTCGCATGAAGCGAGTTATGGACGTGGTCGCGCTCGCAGGCATGATCAGGATCTGGATCGCTCCGGCTTCGGCGACATGCGGTATCTCGTCCTTGAGCACCGTGAAGTAAACGGTACACCTGACAACCGCATGGTCATTGATTTCGCTCGCGAGAGACGGGGAATGGCTTCCTGGCTGGCTCAGCCGGCTCCGATGGGTTCACTGGAATTCATCTCGCGAAGTGCATCCGTTGCGGTCGCCTTCGTCGGCAAAGATCCGCAGCTCATGATGAATGACATCCTCGACATGGACATCGGCGACAAGGCGAAGCAGCAGGCCGAAATCGCGGATGCCGAGGCGAGGCTAAAGCTGCGAATCCGCGAGGACATCGTGGCTCACTTCGGTGGCGATGGAGCCTTCGCCCTCGACGGTCCAGTACTGCCAACGCCTTCGTGGAAGGCCATCATCGAAGTACATGACGCACCGGGACTGGCGGAATCGTTGACAAAGCTGACCGAGGCTTTCAATGAGCAATCGGCAAGCAAGAATCATCCCGGCGTGGATATGAAGACCGAGGACGTGAACGGCCAGCGATATTACACGGTCCAGGGACGTGAGAGCAAAGCCGAGCCGATGTATTTCACGTTTGCTGCCGGTTATATGATCATCGGGCCAAACCGGGCTGTGTTGATGAACACGCTTCACACGCGGGCCACCGGTGATTCGCTGGCGCGCTCGCCTGAATTCAAGGCCCTGCTGCCGAAGGACCAGAACGCGAACTACTCGGCGCTTGCTTATCAGAATCTCGGTCCGATCCTCCAGCCGCTGCTATCGCAGATGTCTGGAGACCAGGCCAAGGTCGTACAGCAACTGGCTGCGGATTCGAAGCCGAGCGTGATTTGTGCCTGGGGACGTCAGAACCAGATAGAGGCGGTAACCAATAGCCGACTCTTCGGGTTCGACTGGATGGCGGTTGGAAGCCTACTGAATCCGGGAACTAGTCACCGGCGGAATCCGTAAGAGACTACATGGCAGTCATAGAGCTCAGTGGATTAGAAGTCCGATTGGCGAACCGGGTAGTGCTCGACGGCTTGAACGGAAAGCTCGCCGGAAAAGCGATCGGACTTCTCGGCCCGAATGGTTCCGGAAAATCGACCCTGATCAATACGTTGCTTGGATTTCATGCGCCGTCCCACGGGACGGCGCATGTTTTCGATCTCGACGTCAGAACCCACAGCCGCGAAATTCGCGCCAGCATCGGGTATATGCCGGAGAACGATTCGTTCATCGGCAACATAAGCGGCATCCACTTCGTGCGCTACATGGCAGAACTTGCGGGCGTTCCCGCGAGCAATGCTCTCGAGCGTGCGCACGAAGCAATGTTCTATGTCGGTCTCGGAGAAGTTCGCTACCGCAAGATCAGCACGTACTCGCTCGGCATGAAACAGTTGGTGAAGTTGGCGCAGGCGATCGTTCACGGAGCGCGACTGCTTATTCTGGACGAGCCAACGAATGGACTCGATCCGGTGGCACGTCAGCGCATGATCCAGTTGATCCGAGAAGTACGCGATGCCGGCGACGTGACTCTGCTGATTTCATCGCACCTCCTTCGCGACGTGGACGAGACTTGCGACGAAGTCCTCATCCTGAAGAAGGGGCATATTGCCGCGATTTGCAATCTGGAAGAAGAACGACGCGCGAACCGACGCTTCATCGAGCTGGAAACCGTGGCGGCGCAAGAAGCGTTCGGGGTGGCGATCCGGCAGCTTGGTTGCGAGTGTGCGTTCTTCCCGGGAGAGCGCTGGAAGCTGGTGATGCCGGAGACAGTGGAGATTCGAGACCTGTACACGATCGCGGCACAGCAAGGAGTTCAGATCCGGAAGATGAACTACCGTCGCGATTCGCTGGAGGACATTTTCCTCACCGCGATGGATAGCAAACTGGGGGTGGCCCGTGTCGGTGTTTAAGAGAAGCTACAAGCGATACACCGGCCCGATTTCGAACGAGCGCTTCCGCCTCGGGGTTCTAATGCGTTACGGCGCGGCCGATCTTTGGAGTTCCCGGATCACGAACGTGGTCTTCGTGCTGTGCATGATCCCGTCACTCATCTCGATGACCGTCATCTACATCATGAACAACGATGCGGTGCGGCTATTGCTCTCGAGCCAGGGAAGCTCTACGCCGAAGATCGCTATGGACGAACGGTTTTTCTTCGTGATGCTACAGGGGCAGTGCTGGCCTGCGCTGATTCTTATTGCCTGGATCGGGCCGAAGCTCATCGCCGGGGATCTCTCGAATGACGCGCTGCCGATCATTCTCAGCCATCCGATTTCGCGAGTAGAGTATGTCGTTGCCAAGCTTCTTGTGTTGCTTGGCTTTCTCTCAGCAGTGACGTGGATACCGACGTCGATGCTCTTTGTATTCCAGTCATATCTTTCAAAGACGCCCTGGGCAGCAGAGCACATTCACATTTTTATTGGGATGTTTATCGGTTCCATGCTCTGGATCATCCTGCTCTCGTTGATTGCGCTGTCAGTCGCGTCGTGGGTGAAGTGGAGGATCGTTGCCACTGGACTACTATTCGCGACAATGTTCGTGCCTGCGGGAGTTGGAACGGTCTTCAATGCGGTGATGCGAACGAAGTGGGGCAATCTGATCAATATTCCGGACATGATGGAAACCCTCTGGATCCGGCTGCTTCAAGTCAACATGCCTGGCTATTTCATGAGGAACGCGTTGCCGACGACGGCATTATTGATATCCCTGGCCGCAATGTGCGCTCTTTGTGCCAGTGCTTTGAACGCCCGCATCCGGGCTCGCGAGGTGGTGCGCGGATGAACGGCGAAATCATCTTCGACGAAGTATCGAAGTTTTACGGGGAGGTCCTGGGCGTCAACCGCGTTTCGTTGTCGTTGCCTACCGGTATCACCAGCCTTGTGGGGCCGAACGGCTCGGGCAAGACGACGCTGATGAACCTGATGACGGGCCTGATTCGTCCCACCCACGGTTCCGTCAGTGTGATGGGACTCAATCCCTCCAACGCTCATGAGTTCTTCCGCGCGGTTGGATATTGCACCCAGTTCGATTCGTTCCCGCGCGGTATTACAGGCTGGGATTTCGTCTACGACGGTCTCCGCCTGCACGGTATGAATCACAAGCAGGCTGCTGATCTCAGCGTGGAAGCGCTGACGCGAGTGAATCTCGGCGAGGCCGCCCACCGCAAGATCGCAGGCTACAGCAAGGGCATGCGGCAGAAGGCACGGCTGGCGCAGGCGATCGCGCATCATCCTTCGGTCCTAGTGCTCGACGAGCCGTTGAACGGCCTTGATCCGATGGCGCGAGCGGAATCACTAGCCCTGTTCTACGAGCTCGGCAAGCAGGGCATGCATGTGGTGATCTCCAGCCATGTTCTCGAGGAAGTGGATCGCATTTCCGATCGTGTCGTACTGATGACAGGCGGATATGTCATCGCCGTCGGGAATATTCACCAGGTTCGGCAAGAGGTTCGCGAGAAGCCGATGCAAATACTAGTTCGGTGTGGGAATCCCGAGGTGCTAGCGTCGAAGATCTTCGAACTGGATCACTGCGTTGAAGCCAAGCTGCATGCGGACGGTGCCGGGGTCTTCGTGCGAACCCGCGACGTCGATCAGTTCTATACCGTGATCAATCGGATCGTGAGCGAGGGCACGGTCAAGATCGAAGCGATTTCGCCGGCCGACGATGATGCAAATGCAATCTACCAGTACCTGATCGGCTCCGATGGAGGGATGGTATGACTGCGGAAATCAATGGGCCGAAAACGTCGCTCCTGCAGAAGCCATGGCGGCTGTGGTTCACGCAGATCCGCAACATCGTCGTGCTCGAGACTCGTCGAAATCTATTTTCGTGGCGCTCGTGGTGGGTGTACTTCCTGGCGTTTGCGCCTGCCGCCATCATCCTTATTCACGCGATTTTTGATCGAGGGCACGGCCGCATGGAAGAAGACACGCTGGTAATGGCCGGCATCTTCCAGTTCTATTACCTGCGGTTGGGAATCTTCTTTGGGTGCCTGGGAATCGCGATGCGGCTGATACGCGGCGAAATGGTGGAACGCAGCCTGCATTACTACCTGCTGGCGCCGGTGCAGAGAGAAGTGCTGCTGCTCGCCAAGTTCTTTGCGGGAACGGTGCGCTCGATCGTGCTCTTCGGCGGAGCGGTGCTGGCGTCATTTCTCTTGATGTACGCGCCGTACGGTTCGGCGGGGCAGCAGTTCATGGCGGATGCCGGGAGATCGCAGCTCTATGCGTACCTGGGAATCACAGTGCTGGCGTGCATGGGATACGGAGCAATCTTCCTTCTATTCAGCATGCTGATGAAAAACCCGACCCCCGCGGCACTGATCCTGATGGCCTTCGAGTTCATCAGTTCGGTACTTCCTCCGTTCATCCAGAGATTCAGCATTGCAGCGAACTTGCGGCACCTGCTGCCTGTCTCGATTCCGGCAGAGGGCATCTTCAATCTGCTTACAGTTGCAACGGAGCCTGTGCCGGTGTGGGCGGCCGTCGTTGGCGTATTCGTGCTTACAGCAGCCGTATTAGTCTTGTCCTGCTTCAGAATGCGGGTTCTGGAAATCAGCTACACGACGGAATAGTACTTCGCGAACCCAATAGAAAAGGGAGGCCGAACAGGCCGTTACGAAACTCTAACTGGTAATCCACAACGGTAACGGCAAGATGCCCTCGCCGAGAGCGAGGGCATTTACATTGGCGTACATAGAAGGTGAAGCGCGCGGGCAGCACACGCTGTTCCCAGCGACGCTGGACGACCTGATTCCGGCGGATCATGTGTGTCGGCCAGTTCCGTAACAGCCTGCGAAACCTCCCTTTTCAGTTCCTAACGAAGTTACTTTACGTTGATGACTACGTATTTCTTTCCAGCGTACAGACGGTAGTTGTCGCCATCGGCTGTGATCTTTAGAGGGACTGGGCGTTTCAGCGATTCGTCCATCTGCTGATCGGCTTGGAGCACGTCGTTGCCACCGACATCCATGATGCGGAACTTTCCACCCGAGAATCCGAATCCATACTGGCCGGGAGCGAGCTCGGAGGTACCGATCTTGAGCTTCTTCTCGGTGATGAAATAGCCCTGGTATTTTGCGGCAACTTCCGAGGAGTATCCCGAATTGTCGACAAGTCCGGCCTGAAAAATTTTCCCGCCTTCCAGCCGGACGGCACCAGAATTACGAAGCTGAACCGGCGCAACCTGGCCATCGTAATAATAGTTGGTGGGAACGATCTGCTTGAGGTCCGTCGGGTCGACGAGTCCGGTCTTTTTACCCTGCTGTGCGAGTGCGGACAGCGCCAACAGCATGAGCAGGCTTGTGACCGCGATTTTGCTTGCGAAAGAATTCATAGCTCTCTCCTATATTCTATTCATTTCTGAGGCGACCGAGTTTACGCCGCCCAGTGATAATGCGCTACCATCTGCGACCACCCGACTACTTTGCGGCGCCGGCTCGTTCTGCCGCCGGAAAGGCATCCACAATGTTCCGAATCTTCAGAACGCGTTTGACCTGCTCCACGTCGGCCCTGCTCTGCAATTGGATCGTGAGTGGCTCTCCTGGAATCAAGTCGAAGTAGTTGTCGGAAACCTCTACGTCCGTATCCCCGAAGCTGAGATAAACATGCCGCGCCAAGATCGGCGACTCCAGTGTTAGAGTGAATTTGCCACCACTACCGCTGATCTCCGACTTGATGGCTGGTGCTGACAGGTCGAGGTTCCGCGTAACGTCGAACAGATAGACGTTGCGCGAGATCAACTTGCCGCCGCTGCTCAGGTCGAACAGGGCAAAGGCGTGCTGCGCGTCGGTACCCTTCAGCAAGTCTGCCCGCGAGATCGTCGAGAAGACTTTGCTGGAGAGTTCCGGAACCGTGACGCTCTGCTTGTTCTCGAACAGCTGCTTGCCGTTGAAGTCGAGGACGCGGATGCGAAGTTCTGCCGCTGTAGGCTGCGTTTTGTCAGAGACAACGTAGGTTGAGATTTTGCCGTCTTCCTCGAAGGGTGAGACCAGCACTTCGTCGTAGAAACGCCGCGCATAGTAATGAAGGGCCTTCCAACGGCCGTAGTAGTCAATGCTTGCCCATGATGCCACCGGCCAGCAATCGTTCAACTGCCAGTAGAGCGATCCCATCGAGCGTGGACGCTGACGACGCAAATGCTCCGCGCCGACCTTAATAGCTTCCGCCTGCAAAATCTGACTTACGTAAAGGAACGATTCGAAGTCCTTCGGCTCGCGATACTCGCGCAACATGTAGGTGCGGATGCGCTCGTTGCCTCCGACGTTCTTCTGGTGAACCTGCATGACCGGCGAAATGATGTCGAGGTCCTGGGGTTCCGCGAATTGCCGGACGGTGCGAATCTCCGGGAAGGACTGGAATCCGTACTCCGACATGAAGCGCGGGAACTGCTTGGCGTAGTTGGAAATCGGTTCCAGGGCGTGCCAGACGGCCCAGTAGTGCATGTCGCCATTACGCTGACCGCCGGGATCATCCTCGAAATTCGCGGAAGGGGAACTTGGCCAGTATGGAGTCGAGTCGCCGTATTCTTTTACGACGCCCTTGATGATGTCGTGGAAGAGCACGACGTAATCCTGCCAGACGCGCTCGCGCTGGGGAGGCGTGATGGTTTCCTTGAAAGACTGTCGATCGCCCCAATATTTCCACCCGGTTTCGACCTCGTTGTTGCCGCTCCAAAGCGCAAGGCTTGGGTGATCGCGTAGTCGTTTCACCTGCTCGATGGCTTCGGCGCGGACGTTTTCCTGGAAGGGAAGATCACCGGGGACCATCGCGCCGCCAAACATGAAGTCCTGCCACACCATGATCCCGAGTTCGTCGCAGATATCATAAAAGTCGTCGGTTTCGTAGTATCCGCCGCCCCAGTGGCGCACCATGTTCATGTGCGCATCTTTGGCGGATTGCAGGATGTTGCGATGCTGTTCGGGCGTGACTCGGGTCGCGAAGCTGTCAAAGGGAATGACGTCGGCGCCCTTCATGAATACTGGAATACCGTTCACTACGAACTCGAAGCTCTTGCCCCATTGGTCCGGCTGGCGCCGCAATTCGAGCGAGCGTAACCCAGTCTTTACTTCCGCGTGGTCTTCGGCGGTCTTGCCGCGATTCAGCGTCGCGGAGAATTTGTACATCGTCTGCGGACCATATCCGTTCGGATACCAGAGATTTGGTTTCGCGATGTGGAATGGAATGGAGACGTGGTTCTTGCCGGGCTCTAGGCGGGCCTTCTGGTCCGCCGCGGGAGTGTCCTTTCCCTGCGAGTTGTCGTGGCGAACAGTCAGTGTAACGTCTGTGCTCACCGCCGACACGATGTCGAACTCTGCCGAGAGTTGCGCGGCGTCCTTGTCGATTTTGATCTGGCGAATGTGGAAGTTGTCGATGCGGGCGTCGTCCCACGCGAACAGCTTCACTGGTAGCCAGATTCCTTCGGTGACATACCGCGGACCCCAATCCCAGCCGTAGTGATACGGAGCTTTGCGCGTGTAGGGATCGGTGGCGATGCCTTCTTCGCTGACGATCTGCACCTGCCCTACCGTGGGGAGGTGATACGGCATGGCCTTCACCTTCGGCAGCATCAGCTTCACCGGGGAGTAAAAGACGACGCGCAACGTGTTCTTTCCGGCGTGGAGTTTGTCTTTCACCGGAATGCGCCAGTGGCGGAACATGTTGTCCGCCTTTAGGATCTCCGCGTCATTCAGGTACAGGTCGGCATAGGTATCGAGACCAGCGAAGAGCAATTCGAGATGGCCACGCTGCAAAGTAGCGGCGTCTACGTCGAATTCCGTCTGGTACTCCCAATCGGTCAGTCCGATCCATTGCAGCTTGGACTCGTTATCACGATAGAACGGATCGGGGATCAGTTTGTTCCTGAGCAGGTCCATCTGGACGAGTCCAGGAACTTCGGCGGGGTGCCACTGCTCGAGGTCGGGATGTCCACTGTTGTTGATTGCGCGGAAGCGCCATCCTGTATGAATCGGAGTTGTCGTAGGCTGCATGGCTGAGGCACCTGTCACGAATAAGAAAGTAAGGAGTGCGAACAAGGTAAGTAGCCGGAAAGCAGAAGAGGTTAGGGCACTTCGGGCGATGGGCATGTTTGCTCCGGGAGCGATATCTAGAGTGCCGAGCTTCGCGCGGATTATAGCGGTGCAAGGGATGCATAGCAAAATCGGTTTGGCAGAGGATTGCTTTGTTGCCCTTTAGGTGGAAATCAAATATCCTCGCGCAGATTCGGTTCTACAATGCAGGAGATGTGTCCCTAAACGAACTACTAGCTCAAGCCCACGGGGTATCCATTCCATGCCTAGTACGTCAGCACCGACCTCAACACCCACCAGCGCCTCGACTCCTCAACAGACGAATTACAGCGCGATGGCGATGGTGACCACGCTCTTTTTCGCGTGGGGATTCCTGACCTGTCTGAATGACATTCTCATCCCCCACCTCAAGAGCATCTTCGATCTGAATTATGCGCAGATCATGCTCGTTCAGTTCGCATTCTTTGGCGCGTACTTCGTCTTCTCGTTTCCGTCTGGAAAGATCATTGATTATCTCGGCTACAAGAAGGCCATGGTTATCGGTTTGATCACGATGGGAATCGGCGCGGCCCTGTTTGTCCCAGCTGCCAGCGTTCCCTCGTATCCTTTGTTCCTCGCGGCTCTCATCATCCTGGCCGCGGGAATGACAATCCTCCAGACCTCTGCGAATCCTTACGTGGCGGTGTTGGGTCCTGCGAAGACGGCCTCGAGCCGGTTAAATTTGACCCAGGCCTTCAACTCTTTCGGCACCTTTATCGCGCCCTACGTCGGAAGCGCGTTAATTCTTGGCACGGTGGCCGCGCCGATGGCGGTTGAGAAACTACGAGCGTTACCGGCA
>JGI1027J12803_100038018_pt1 | contig 10350 bp, 13 predicted proteins | sample IowNatreferecore_FD_12803 | JGI IMG/M metagenome (IMG submission 12803) | reverse complement strand
AAAGGGTTTGACACGTTTTGCAACGTTTGCTGAAACACGCGCACATGAAAAAGGCAGCGGTCCTGTTGGTCGCGGTATGCCTGGCGTCGAGCGCATTCTCGCAGTCGCCGACGCCCGGGCGCGGTTTTTTCAATCGAATCCTCCATCCGTTCGGCTCTTCCAAAAAGCCGCCAAAATACCAGGACGCGCGTTTGCGTGGTCTTTTATTGGAGCTCCAGGTCCCGGCCGAACCGGTCAGGCTGTCCGAAGTTCGTCAACTCCATGTGGTGGCCAAACTGAGCAACCTGGGCGGCTATCCCATTACTCTCGATTTTCCCACTTCGCAGCGCATCGAAATTCAGCTTCTGACTTCGGGCGGCGAAGTCTTGACCAGGTGGTCGGAGACGCGAGCCTTTAACCAGGAGACCGGCACACTCCTGATCAATCCGCACGAGCAAATTATCTATGATGAGACGATCGCGACCCGGGAATTGCAACCGGGCAAAGTCAACACTGTGGAGGTGTTTTTTCCCAAATATCCGGAGCTGCGCGCACGGCAAAAATTCATGACTGCGCCGTGAGCGGACGACTCATCGCCGACTATCACACCCATCCTCAGGGACACCGCGTCCAGCGGTATTCGCGGGAACTGCTGCAGCCATGGATTGTCTCTGCCCGCGCCCGCGGAATCACCGATTTGGCCTTTACCGATCATGATCGCTTTCACGCGGGCATAGATTTCGATGAATTAGCCCGGCTGCGGGAAAACAATTCCGATGTAAACATTCGAGCGGGTATTGAATTGGATAATGACCCTGCAACGAGCGCAGCCGGCCGGGATTGGGTAGAGCGAAATTGGGAAAGGCTCGATTTTGTTCTCGGCTCAATTCATTACCTGAATCGAGCTGACCAGATGTTCGACACTTTGCCAGCAGGCGCCGAACAGTTCAGTGATCGCCCAATTAGCGAGATATATGCAGATTACTTTAGACGGGTACGCGAGATCGCCGCGACCGGTTTAATCGATTGTTTAGCTCACCTCGATCTCGTCAAGATCCACGGGCACCGGCCTGAAATTGCAATTGAGGGCCTGATTGAGGAAACGCTCGAGGTCGTGCGGACACATGACCTCGCTATTGAGCTATCGACCGCCGGTTTGCGCAAACCGGTAAACGAGGTCTACCCGAGCGATGAGATCATCAAGCTGGCTCAGAAAAAGGGAATCGCCTTTACCATTGCATCGGACGCGCATTCGTGGGCGCAACTCGGAGACGGTTACCATCGTCTTGGGGAAAAACTGCGCGCGCTCGACATCACAGAGATCAGCGTGTTCGAGAAGCATCGGCGAACCGTTCGATCAATCGCTTTGTAATTGCCCCTATTCGAGGTTGTCGTCCCCGGATGCCGCGCGCGAGCGCTATAACCCCAGGCCCGGCATACCCAGGTTGCCTGTGATCTTTGACAGTTCGGTACTCGCCAAGTCTTTGCCTTGTGCGATCGCTTGTTTGACCCCGCTAAGCACAGCCTCTTCCAAAAACTCGACGTCCTCCGGATCCACGATCTCCTTGGCGATTTTCAAGCTGACGACATCCCCTGCGCCGTTCGCTACCACTGTGACTTTTCCGCCGGCGGCCTGCACTTCGACAGTTCTGCTCTCCAACTCAGCCTGCGTTTTCGTCATTTGCTCCTGCATTTTCTGCGCCTGTTTCATCAGTTTGTTGAGGTTCATCTCGTCTCCTTTCTGATTTCGCCCTCGAACATCTCGAGCGCTTCCCGCACAAGCGGGGGCGGCTCCGGACCCGGATCAGCGCCACTATGAGCTGTTTTGGCGGGCAACCCTTCCTTGACGGAAAATTTTATCGTCCATTGTTGACCGCTTATCTCCTGAAGCAATCGCTCCAGGAATTCACGGTTCGACCGCGACGACAAATGTTCCATCACCACTTGCTGCTCGAGAGGAAAGCCCAATTCGAATGAACGACCATTCGCTGCCAACGGATGAGCTTCATTAATCCATTGCTTGATAAACGGCCGACGCTTTTCAATAGCTGCAACCGCCTTTCTCCAGATTTCGTCGATATCGATCTTGGAGCTTGCGTTCTCGGCGGACGGCTTTGTGATTGTTTGCGCCGGATTTGTCTCAACGGCGCGAGCTGCCCCTGGCTTTCTCGCCGGAGCTTCAGTTCCTTTCATCGGAGACTTCTCAAGCGCCGGGCCATCGCGTAGTGCCGCCAAATTCTCTATCACCTCGTCCAGCGTCGCCTGGTTCAGGGTTTGGATGGCTTTGATCACCGCGACTTCGAAATGCAGTTTTTTGTTCGGTGCCCATTTCATTCGGCCTTCCGCGGCCGCGAATTGGTCAATCAACTCCAGTATCCGATTCGTTTCCGCTAACGACACTTGGCTCGCGAATGCGGCTCGAACCTCGTCGCTCACATCATCGCGCAAGGCGTCAGGTTTGACCTTAAAGACGAGCAGATCGCGCAAATAGGCGATGGCATCGGACATTAATTTCATCATGTCTTTTCCAGCCTCGCACTGGTCGTTTAGAAATTTTAGCGCCGCGCCTGTTTCGCCGCCCAGGATGGTTCCAATGAATTCGGCTACCGCCTGCTGGCTGCTGAAGCCAAAGATATTTAACACATCTTCTTCAGTGATTTTCTCGCCGCAGAATGCGACCAATTGGTCCAGCATCGATTCGGCATCGCGCATTCCTCCTTCGGCGCCGCGTGCGATCGCGTCTGCCGCCGCCGACTCAAGCGTAATTCCTTCCTTCTTGGCAATAAAGCGGAGGTGTTGGGCGATCAAATTGGTGGCAATTCGATGCAGGTCGAATCGCTGACACCGGCTGAGAATGGTTGGAAGCACTTTCTGGGGCTCCGTCGTGGCAAAGATGAATTTCACGTGTGGCGGCGGTTCCTCCAGCGTTTTGAGGAGGGCGTTGAACGCGGCGGAGGTGAGCATGTGCACCTCATCAATGACGTAGATTTTGTAGCGTGATTTCGCCGGCGCGTAGCGGACGTTATCGCGCAGTTCGCGTACCTGTTCGACGCCGTTGTTGCTGGCGCCATCGATTTCGAGCACATCGAGGCTATTGCCGGCCGCAATCTCGCGGCAGTTATCGCAAACACCGCATGGCGTAACAGTGGGGCCGTGAATGCAATTCAGCGCCTTCGACAAAATCCGAGCGGTGGATGTTTTGCCTGTGCCGCGTGGGCCGACGAAAAGATAAGCGTGCGCCATGCGATTCTGCGCCACGGCGTTCTTCAACGTGCGCGTGACATGTGCCTGCCCCACTACATCATCGAAGGTCTGTGGCCTGTATTTGCGCGCGAAAACTTCGTAGCTCACGTCAAAACTTTAGCGTTTCCTGCATCGCGCGAAAGGTGAAACTCTGCCAGATTTCGCTCGTGATTGGGTTCTCCAGGTCGTGACTGAAATCACCGGCGATCAGCTCGCCTTTCTCTTCCTCGCGCAAAATGAACAGACGGCGGACGCAGTGCTGTCACGGCTGATCGATTTTATGTCGGCGGCAAAGCAATCCCTCGACCTCGCTCTCTATGATCTGCGATTAAGCGAGCCGTTAAAGAATCGCTTCATAGCCGCGCTAGCCGAACGGGCGAGGGGTGGAGTTCAAATCCGAATTTGCGTCGACGGAGATAAACCGCTCAATCCTGATCTCGCCGCCGGCCAGGATCCGGCTCCGCCCGGGACAAGCGCGTTTGTGCAATCGCTTGGTTATCCCTGGAAACGGATTGCAGGGACAAAGTTGATGCACCACAAGTTCGTTCTGCGTGATCGAGAAGCCATTTGGACCGGTTCGCTTAATCTGACGGATGACGCATTCACCTTAATGGAGAACAACGTGGTTCTGGTCCGGTCGGCGCAATTGGGTTCCGCTTATGCAAAGGACTTTGATGAATTGTGGCGCAAGGAAAATTTCGAGAACACAGGAACGACTGGCAGCGGCAACGTGCCGTTAATATTTGACGGTCGTCCTGCCAGTGTGCGTGTCATGTTTTCACCTGGTTGCGGCCTCACCATCGACAAAGAGATCGCGCAACGTGTGCTCAACGCTCGGCGGCGGGTGCGGATTTGCAGTCTTCTCGTCAATTCCGGCAGCCTTATCAGTGCTGTCCTCGGTTTATTGCGCGTCGGCCGCGTGAAGGTGGACGGCATCTTTGACCGCACGCAGATGGAGGAAGTCTATCACCAATGGGAAATGGTACCGCAAAATCGCTGGAAAATTCAGGCGTTGCAGGAAGTAATCGCGCGAGCGGGTCTGGTGGGAAAGAATTCAACGCCGTATAAGCCAACAGCACTCCACGATTTCATGCACAACAAAATCCTGGTGATTGATGACAGCGTCGTGACCGGTTCCTATAATTTTTCCCGGAGTGCGCAGTTCAATGCCGAAAACATTCTTTTCATTGATAGCGCCGCTGTCGCGGAGTGCTACAGCTCCTACATCGATCATCTCGTGCAAAAATACCGAGGCGCTGTTCGCGTATGAATGCCAGGTCGCTCATTCTATTTCTCGCGTTGACTGCCGGTGTTCTGGCGCGCGAGCCGATTTCTCCACCCCCAAAAATTCAAACCGTCTCAAAGATTGGGCGTGCCCGTGATCTCGGCATCCCATTTGACGGTAAACCGGGAAAGTTCAATGCGATCACGGACGTTCCTGGTGTGGAAGTCGGTTATACAACTTTGATTGAGGGCAAAGGAAAGCTGGAGGCCGGTAAGGGGCCGATCCGGACAGGAGTGACTGCAATAATGCCCCGTGGGCACGAGGCCATGAACGACCCCGTTTTCGCCGGATCGTTTGCGCTCAATGGCAACGGAGAAATGACTGGCATGGCTTGGGTCGACGAAAACGGTTTTCTGGAAGGACCGATCGTTCTGACCAATACCCACAGCGTCGGAATCGCTCGCGATGCAGTGATTGCGTGGCGTCTCGCTCACGGTGGGCCGGACGCCCAAGGTTTCGCCTGGAGTTTACCCGTTGTGGCGGAGACGTGGGACGGTTGGCTAAACGATGTCGATGGATTTCACGTGAAGCCGGCCGACGTGGCGCATGCGATTGAAACTGCCCATAGCGGCGCCTTGGAGGAGGGAAGCGTGGGCGGCGGCACTGGCATGATTTGTTATGAATTTAAGGGTGGGACAGGTAGCGCATCACGATTGCTGAAAATTAAGGACCACGACTATGTAGTCGGTGTCCTTGTTCAAGCGAATTGCGGGCGGCGGCCCCAGTTAACTATCACGGGCGTTCCGGTTGGGAAATCACTGCCCGGTTCGGTTTATCAAGAGGAAACTGGTTCCATCATCATTGTGATTGCAACGGATGCGCCGCTGATGCCGCATCAACTGAAGCGACTCGCGCGTCGCGCGTCGCTCGGCCTCGCTCGAACCGGGAGCGTCTCGGGAAATGGCTCGGGCGATTTGTTCCTGGCGTTTTCAACCGCAAACCCGCATGCGGCGGATGCCGACCGACTGCCAGGCTCGATACAAACAATGCCTAACGAATTGATGGACCCGCTCTTCACCGCGACGGTGGAGGCGAGCGAAGAAGCGATTATCAACGCGTTGGTGGACAATCACGACATGGTCGGGCGTGACGATCACAAAGTGGAAGCGTTGCCTCACGATCGTGTCCGCCAACTCTTGCAAAAATATAACCGACTCGTCGATTGAGGTGCCCGGCGATTGTCCGATAACTCGTCAACACTTCTGCGCGGAAAAGAGGTACAGCCAGTTCTCGCACGGCACAAAAACAGCTACAGATTCAGGCTAACCCAGAGGAGCCACTCAGCAGATGTTTTCAGTATCTCGAAAATCAGAAAAATCAGAACCCGCAGCAGCAGCGGCGCCGGAACCGACCAAAACCGCCGCGCCGACGGAGAAGTTCTACAGCACATCAGTCCCGACACGGCCTGGCAGTGTCCTTTCGGAAGGTGTGTCGATCAAAGGGTCAGTGAAGTTTGGCAAGGCGCTGGTGATCGATGGCGAGGTAGAGGGCACTATCAGCTCTGGCGGCACGCTCACGATCGGCCAGCATGCGCAGGTTCGAGGGGAGATCAGGAGCAAGTCAGTGAAGCTCCAGGGAACGGTTGAGGGCAACATTTTCGCCACCGAACGCTGTGAACTTCACGGAGCTTGCACTCTTCGAGGAGATGTTGATGCGCCGCGTCTGGTGGTGAACGAGGACGCGACGTTTTTGGGCAGCGCGAAAATCGGACGGCTCAACGACGCCTCAGTGCCGAGCCCAGATCTCGAGGGAGATTAGCCCTCGCTTCATCGTCCACAAGGTCTACGGTAATCGTCTCCGACTATCGACGTTGACGGTTCTCATTTCCTACCTTGCTGCTGGCCTGGTCGGAGGGGTTATCGGGGTAATCGTTGTTCTACCCATCATCGCTCCCTACACGATTGTGAGCGCATTTGGCTCAGGCCTTGTCTGGGGATCCGAGACTGTGCAAAAACATGGGCGCTTGGACCACGAGTGATTCTGGAAACCGCGATCGCTTAACAGGCGCTACTGCACGTTAAAAATTTCCAGGATACCCTGACCTCTGCCTCCGCCGATGCCGCTAATAATGGCGGTATAACTCCCGGGCGAAAGATTCATGAAAATAGCGGACTCACGATCAAAACTCGGCTCCAGTCCGGTTGCTTCAATCTGGGCCTCCTGCGTGTCTTTCCAATCGTCATTTGAAGCGAGGAGCGTACCATTTGCGTCGAACAACGAGAGAGTCGGATTTAACAACACCAGTTCACCGGCAATTGTGAATCGAAGCAGCGATGGTCCGATACCGCGAACAACAACCCCGGTCGGTGCGCCGCCTCCTATTATGAATCCGCCGATTATGACGTTCTCACCGCCGCCTACAAAGCCGCGCGCGCTGATGTTGGTGAGGTGAGACTGGCTTGCTGAATCAATATCGTAAATTTCAAGCAGACCCACTCTCAGAACGCCCTCATTCGCCGACTTATCGAGCGCGGTCACAGTATAAGACCCCGAAGGAAGTGTTAGAACAACCGCCGATTCTAAGTCGTCAGCCGGGGCCAATCCTGTCGCTGCGATCAAGCCTTGCTGGCTGTCTTTCCAGTTGTCGTTGCTGGCGACTATATTGCCAAAGCTGTCGCGCACGATGATAAACGGATTGGTGGCGGCATCATTTGCCAGCACTCCGCTTAAGCTCGGCCCGAGCGCCCGGATAAGGACTTTCTTGCTGTCGGGACCATAAACGATGAAGCCCCCGATCATCGGCAGATTGTTGACAGAGGTACCGAAAAAACCCCGTGCCGAAATGTTTACTAGCTGACCGAATACCGGTGGAAACTCCGCGCGTGTCTCACTAGCGATATTGCCAGAGGCTGAAGTCGCCCTGATTTGCGCGACGCCGCTGGAAAGGAGAGCGACCAGTAAACAGGCGACCCATTTGAGAGTACTGCCTTGTGTCAGAAACATGCGCACGCGTTGTGCGAATTTTCTTTTGTAGCTGTCTCTGGCTACGCCTAACGACAATTGGCGTTGCGTCATCATATGTCCTCGACCTGTTGTGCGAGCGTAACCCCTGGCTCGCGGTTTGCCCGGTTGCAAGAAGGTCAGGTGATTAACAGAAGTCGCCTGGCGGACTTGTGTAAGTCGGATATTTCCGCAAATGTGATCACAAGTCAAGCCTGTCCTCACATCCATTATCAAAACCGTGCCGGCCGAAATATAGTTCCTGCCTGTCACTGCATCGTGATCGCCCACCGATCAGTTGGCTATAATTCAATGGCGCCATTCGGAAGCGCTCGGTTCATGGCAGCGGGAACGACAACAGTTTTGGCTCAATACCTATCAGGCGTGCAAGCGCACGCGGGCGCAAAACTTCTGCCGACCCGAGCGCGACGCTGAATCAACCTAATGCTTGTGCAAATTTTTCCCCAGCGCGTTTTGATCGCGTGTATCCATCGTGAAATAACCAACCGCGCTCCTCAACTCAACACCAGGAATTCCTGAAACAACTCGGCGTCGACCATGCGATCGATTACACCACGACGAAGTTCGAGGACCTGGTCAAAGACGTGGATGTCGTGCTCAATGCCGCGCGAGGGCGATACTCTGGTGCGCTCGTATGGGGTAGTGAAGAAAGGCGCCATCATCGTGTCGATTACCGATCCACCCGATCAGGCCGAACTAGATAAGCACGGTATTCGCGGCGCTTCCATGATGGCGCATCCGGACGCAAATGTGCTGGAGGAATTGGGACGGTTAATCGACGCGAAGAAGATTACGCCGAAAGTATCGAAGGTGTACCCGCTGGCGGAAGCAGCCAGTGCCCATGAGCAAATCGCCTCTCGCCATACCTTGGGAAAGATCGTCCTCAAAGTCGCTGACGCACCGGCGAGGGAATGATAATGCTGCTTTCTGAACGACCATTGCTGGCTACGTCTCATTCCTTTTGTATGCTTCGGTTTAAGGCTATCTAAGGTCTCAAGGCTTCGATGACTTTTAGGCGAAGCGTTGTCGACGCCGATTCGATTAGCCTTATTATCTAATATCATCAAAATCATGAAACCGATGCCGAGGCGATGAATTGGGAAGCTATCAATGCCACCGCACAGATCGTCAGCTCCCTGGCGGTGGTAGCGTCACTCTGGTATCTGGCTGTTCAGGTCAATCGCAGCACGCGCATCGCCAAGCTTACTGCCCATGACGCCGCCGCCACTGCGCTGCGGGATGTGACAAAACAGTTCAGCGAAAATGCGGAGATCGCCCGGATCTGGCGTATAGGTTTGGAGAATCTGGATGCGCTTTCTCCCGATGACCGGGCCCGCTTTTATCATGCCGCGTTCCAGTTCCTAAAGGCGATGGAAACGATCCATTTCCATTACATTTACGGTCTGATGGATGAGCAGATTTGGCGTGGTTATTGGAACTTGTATCGTCATTATTTAGCTTCGCCGGGGCTGGAAGATTATTGGAGACGCAGGCATGAACTGTTCTCGGAGCGGTTCCGGACTTTTGCTGAATCGCTCGACCGTCCAAGTCAGCCGCTCACGGTTGGCAACCTGTTGGGCGAAGAAAGGGAACAAAGAACCCAGCTCAGCTCAAGCTGACTTCCCGCTCATCTATTTAACCGCGCGATCGCTTGCTGAATAGCGTCGAGTTGGATGCGCATGTCGCGCGCGTCCAGACTATTTTTGTAGGACATCACGATCAGCTTCACCGACACAAAGAAGACGCCAGCCTCGAGAAGGAGATCGTGGGTAAATCCTTTCTCGAATAATGCCAGAACAAAAAGCAAAAAAGTGACGCTGATTATAGCAATTGTGCCGAGGTCAAGAATTCGGTTCTTCATTATTCCTCACCATCGAAGTAGTCCAGCGGTTCCGAGCGTATAATCCGCCGCTCTGGCGATCGGACGAGCCATTTCTTAGTGTCAGGATAGTAGCTCGACTCCCCAACTGGATTGTCAGCGACGACACAGATGACGAGATCTTCTGAAGTGTCATTGAACAGCTGATGAGCTTCCCCCGGACCAAAGATGAAGGCGTCGCCAGTTACGATTGGTGTATTTCCTGTTTCATCTCGAACGGAGCCGGTTCCCGAGAGGACGAAATAAAATTCCCACTGGGCGCTGTGAGAATGATAGAGATACGGCGTCTGGCCTGCAGGAATTCGTAATATTTCAACGTCGAACGGATGGTTGTGTGATGCACCGTCCGAACCACTCGCCTGGCGTAAGGCGATCGAAAGCTCTTTTCCGGCGCCGACGAATTTTCCCTTGGGAGATGACCAGTGTTCTTCCGCGAGATCGTTAGCGTTGACTTTTTTCATAAGACCTCCAAATACGTACCCCAATTGAGGCGTTCCTAGTATTCAGCAAAAGCCTCGTCGACGAAGCAATAGAGCCACCGTTCACCGGGTTGGGCTGAAGCAACGACCGGATGCGATGCGGCGCGCGCGTGTTTACTAGCGTGGCGATTAGGGGAAGAATCACAACAGAGGGTAGCGCCGCACGTCTGACACGTCCGCAGATGGACCCAACTACCCCCGATCTTCACACATTCCTCACATTGCAGGAGCTGGGGATGCTTTACTGATTCAAGCGCGGCGAGGTGCGGGCAAGCTTCGGCATTCATTGACGTTCAATCTCGGCGAGTGTGACAACGACTCAATACAAAATCAGAAAGAGTCGAGGCCTGCAGTGCCATTCGGATTCGGCACAATGTCTGCTGAATTTTCGCGGCGATAACGTATGCATTCGCTGTGCGCTAATCCACGTTCCGTTTTGATTGGTTCTCTGGTATTTTTCCTCGTAGCCGCGATCCCCCTCGGCAGAGCGATCGCGGAATCGGACCTTCTCGATGGTTCGGTGG
>JGI1027J12803_100028196_pt1 | contig 10369 bp, 7 predicted proteins | sample IowNatreferecore_FD_12803 | JGI IMG/M metagenome (IMG submission 12803) | reverse complement strand
CCGCGGCTACTTCTGTTTTAAAATTTCAAAACGAGCCGCTCCTTCGCTTACAAGGTTCAGCAGAACGCCTTTCGCGAGATCCGCTTTTTTGAGCGCGTCATGGAATTGTTTGGGAGTGGTAACCGCCTGATGATCGACCGATGTGACAATGTCCCCCTGGTGCAACCCCTTGCGAGCCGCAGGCGAGTCCTTTTCGACTGAAGCAATGAGGACACCGTCTGTGGACTCGGCGCCAAATTGCGATGCTAATTCAGGCGTCAGTGCCTGGACGGTGAGACCCAAACCGGCGGAATTCGTCTCGGGCGCGGAATTATTCCTGGCTTTGGTTGCGACGGCTGCCGGCTGAACCCATTCCCCTGGGCTCACTTCGACTTTGATGAGTTTGTCTTTGCGGAAGACGTCAAAGGTGACCGGTTGGCCGATCTTCTTGCCGCGAATGGACGCGCGCAATTGTTGCGGCGTGACAACCTGGCTGCCGTCCACAGAAACGATGACATCACTCGGTTTGAGATCGCTTTTGGAGGCAGGACTGTTCGGCACGATTTTTGAAACTACCACGCCGTCGGCGATGCCTTTAACCAATTCGCGTAATTCAGGATCGTCCCTCAACCCTTGCATGAAAATACCCAGGTAGGGTCTGATAAACTTACCTTCGCTAATCAGTTGCTCGGCAATTTCACGGGCGAGGTTGCTGGGGATGGCAAACCCGATGCCGGTATGCATGCCCCGAATCAGAGTATTGATCCCGATGACTTCTCCCTCGAGGTTCACCAGGGGGCCACCGCTGTTCCCGGGATTAATGAGAGCATCCGTCTGGATAAAGTCCTGGTCCATCGCAGCCCCTTCGTACCCATCGATCACGTTGGCCCGGCCTTTGGCGCTGACATGGCCGAAGGTCACGGTGTAATCGAGGCTAAACGGGGCTCCAATCGCAATGGCGAATTCTCCGACGCGCGTTTTGGATGAGTCCGCGAGAGTCGCGAATGGCAGTTTCTCCGCATCAATCTTGAGTACGGCCACATCGGACTGAGCGTCGACGCCGCGCACTGAGGCTTTAAAAGTGCGCCCGTCCTGAAGACGAACCTCGATACTTTCCGCGCCTTCAATGACGTGGCGATTGGTCAGGATATAGCCATTGGTCCGGATAATGACACCGGAACCCTGGCCGAGCATCTGTTCGGGACGTTTGAACTGGTCGTGAAATCGCTTCCAGAAACCCGGCGGCATGGAGTCAAAGTGGCTATCCTCTTCTTCGTCTTCCTTCGAAGAAACCGCTTGCACCACATTGATGACCACAACGGTGGAACTGATTTTTTCGGCAACGTCAGCAAAAGCGGAGTTAAGCTGCCGCGCGATATCGAGTCCCGGGGCGGTGCTCTCGGCGGGGACGCTCTTGGCGCAGGGAAAAAGCGCCGCGAAAACGAGCAAAACGAGCACGATATATTTCATAATGTTCTTCAATGCGGCTGCCGCAGAGAAAGGCCATGCGAACATAGCTCGAGTAAGCCAGGCTTGCTACAAAATGATAGGGAATTTATACGGAAAGGCTTCCGGCTTGGCCGCACTTGACTGTACGAAGTGCTCCTCAGAAAACCACATTTAGCTCCTGCGGTTTGGAATCGTTGGGGAAACGAATCCACAACAGCCCATCCGGGGCAGAGTATTGGTAGTCGTTCAGGGATTGGCCTGAGAGGGTGACTGTTCGAGGAGCCCTCTTTGCGGCATCGAGGAGGACAATCGAGGGCGTTCCGGCTACGCCTTCGACCGCCAGGGAAAGAGTCCCAGGGCTTGACGTGGAAATGACTTTACAGGCCGACGCGAGAACCCGGGGTTGCTTTCCTTTCACCCGATCTAGATCAAGAAGGAAAAAGCGCGAGCCAGGCGACAATTGAATGTTTTCAAGTTTGGCCAGTTGGGGATCGAACAAGTTGACGAAGCGACCTCGGATCTTGACTGGCTCGGTCGCAATCGATTCGTCCAAGCCCGCTACGACAACATAAGGTCCGCGCCGAAGCAGCAAATGATTCGACTCACGCCATTTTAACCCTGCGGCGCCGGCGGCTTCCTTTACGATCTTAATCAAATGCCCATCGCCTTCCGAATTGGCCGCGAGGTGAGCAGGACTCTCATGAAGCCAGGTGACCATTCCCTTGCCAACCTTTCGAGGCTTGTCATTCAGCTCAGAAGTTTTTTCAGACAGACCGAGTTGTTCAAAGAGATGAGCCCGAGGGGTCGAGTAATTCAAAGGCGCGGTATTCCACCAATCGCGCACGGCGTTGTAAGGATCGCTGTCATCATCCACGACGACCAACACGCCGCCACGTTTTACCCATTGCGCAAGAACGGAATGAACTTCTGGGCTGAGCGGCTTCATGCCTTGGTACGTCAGCAGCAGCAATCGATACGAACCCAGGTAATTGAGAGCCGCCGGCAGGTTCTCAAGCTGGACGGGTGTTACGGGCATGCCGCGTTTGAGCAGCGGCAGCGCCAAGCCATAGATGTGACTTAAGTGTGAATCACTGGGAGTCGGTTCGCCGCGTTCGAACATGAGTGAATCGCTAACTACAACACCCAATCCAGTAGTGCCGCAATCCCACTCGACGGAGGATTGCTTGAGGTCGTTGAGAGCGTTCATGACGATCTGCAATTCGGTGGCATAAGCGGGTGGGATGGGTTGGCGATCCTCCGGCTTGGCGCGGCGCGGGTATTTGCCAGCAAAGATGCGCTCAGGCCAGGGAGCGACTTCATACTGCCAGACCTCAGGCTGAAACAGCGAAGCGGTCAAAGTCGACTCCCAGTTTTTGCGGTAATCCTCCCAGTCATGATTGGGATTATCTTCGACGGGATCATTCAGGTACCAAACCCGGCGACCGGTGGAGCGAACGAGATTCTGCATCGCGCCGTACTCGAGAAAGGCGGTTTCGAATGTGCGCTCCCGCAGCTCGCCGCGATAGAGATTGGGCGTGCGTGAGGTTCCAGTCCAGACCTGCGCAATGTAACCGTCGCAACCATTCAGGCGCGCGAGGCTCGATTCAGGACTGACAATCCGCCAGTGAGCATAATTAAGGAGGCTGTGGGTGGGCACGTAACAGTGTACCTGCCGGCCAGTGCTGCGGTCGTAGTCCTGAACATAATCAAACACCTGCTGAAGGGCGCGCCGATAAAGAAAATACTTCAACTTCGAAGCACGCCACTGAGCGTCCACCGAGCTGTGAGGAGCCTGCCAGTCCTCTCCGTAATAGGCACGCCACTCGCGTTTGAAGCCCTCGGAGTAGCCGCTGCGGACCCAGAATTCCGGCTCTTCAAGGTGAATGGCTTCGGCGCCGGCATCCAAGGCACGTTGAACCCCGACGCAGAGAAACTTTCCGTAGTTTGTACCGGGACACATGTAGTACACATCGCCGCCGTGACTTACTCTATGGCCGTCACGATCGGTCTGGGCCTCATCTTCATGGTTAATGCCGTCGAAACGACCATAGAGATAATCCTGATAATGGCCCCAGGAAACTCCGGTCATCACATGGATACGGTAGCCATGGTCGCGCCAGGTCTGGATGCGCTGAGGCAGACCTGGATCGATCCTATAAACGATAGCCACATCCGAACGCAGGTTTCCAGCCGAGCTCCAGGCCTGGCCAGTTTGGAAGCAAGTGCGTTCGAGCGCCTGGTTTGGATCTGGCGGTAGTTGACCGTCAGCCCACAACAAGGCTGACGCGAAGAAGAGAAGTGGTGCAATGGTGCAACGAACAAAAAGCATGCAGATTGGATGTCCTAAACCGCGCCAGGATTCAACACCATTTGTCCCGCGTGATTCCATACTTGACTGCGCGGCGTTCGTCTTCGCTCCATCCTGGGCATGTGTCTTGCCCGTAGAAGAACTCTACTTGGAAGATAAGCCTGCACTTTTCCATGACCCGGCGCGAAGCGAGGTTGCCGATAAGTGTGCGCGCGCAGACGCTGGTGTGTCCCCAGTCTCCGAAAGCCTTGTTTAGCAGGGCTGTTGACCCCTCGGTCGCAAATCCTTGACCCCAATAGTTCCGCTTCAGGCGGTAACCCAGTTCCATCTCTTCGGGTTCGAGTTTGTCTATGCGCAGATGAAACCAACCGATGAACTCTTCGGTGGCGACAAGGTGAGCCGCCCAACAGCCCTGTGATGGAATGCGGGTGTAATAGCTCAGGATACGCGGTAGGATCACTTTTTGTATTTGTTCCAAGGGTGTCGGCACGCCTTTTGTGATGAAACGCATTACTTCCGGGTCGCTATCCAGTTCGTGCAGCAAGTGATCATCTTCGAGTTGAAACTCCCGCAGATAGAGGCGCCGTGTTTTTAGAATGTACCTTTTCACTTCTTCTTGCCTCGTCGAAAGGGCATCAAGCCAAAATGGAGCACCAGCCAAATGGGAACAGCAAAGAGAATAATCGCGCCTAACCGTTGCCAATTCCAGGGTAACTTGTGCGCTTGCATGGGAAAAATAGTGATCATGAAATAATTCGCAAAGCGGGTTTGGCCCAGGAAAGAGCCGTATTTTGGAAATCGGCGCCGCAGCCCACAAAAGAGCGCCAGGGCGCCCAGCGCCAGGACCACGAAAGTGACAAAGAGGTTCACTGGCAAAAGCCAGCCCACATTCTGAAAGGAACCAGCGCGATGAGGAGCCCAGTAAGCGTAAAGCCATTGCGCTCCGGCCCAAAGAAAACTGAACCCGGTCTGGATGGCCGTGCGAAAGTTCGCTTTCGACGACGTCAGCTCGTTGAGCAACAGGGCGAAATAAAGAGGAACGATTCCCCAAACAAGAGAAAGATCCTGGAAAGGGATAGAGACCAGTTCAACAAACGTAGTCCAATAAGATAACATGGGTGGACAGGTAGGGCGCGTCACTTCGTGCGCGCCCGGCTAGGCATAAATTGAAACTGCGACGAGCACGGAGTGACACGCCCTACCAAGACATCTGAACGTTACGCAAATTGCTAGACCTCACCCAAACGCACCCGTCTAAGCACGCCGTTCTTTGATCGCCTGGAAGATGTCAGCAAGCACTTCTGCCTTTGGTTTCGCGCCAAGGCTTCCCTTGCCATGCACGCGCACACTTACGGCATTGGCTTGCAGATCGCGCGGGCCAATCACCAGCATGGTGTGGACCTTAGCTTGCTCCGCGCGTTGAATTTTGCCGTTAATTTTGTCTGGGCCGAGATCAGCGGCCGCTCGCACCGTGTTGGCACGCAATTCCCGGACCACGGCCTGGGCATACTCCACCAGCGGGGCTTCCTCGCCGATTGTCAGCACGCGCACTTGCTCCGGCGCGAGCCAAAGCGGGAAGTTGCCGGCGTAATGCTCGAGCAAGAACCCGATAAATCGTTCGTGCGTTCCCAGAGGCGCGCGATGGATGCAGAGAGGGGTCTTCTCCGTGTTATCGCGGTCGCGATAGACCAGGCCAAAACGACGGGGAACGGCGAAATCCACCTGGTTGGTCGCCAGGGTGAATTCGCGCCCAATAACACTCCACACCTGCACATCTATCTTGGGCCCGTAAAATGCCGCTTCATTGGGCACTTCAACGTAGTTGATTCCGGACTCTTTTAAGACGCGCCGAACCATGTCCTCGGTTTGTTTCCACAGCTCCGGTTCGTTGACGAATTTCTGACCGAGTTTGGACGGGTCGTGAGTGCTGAACCGCATCACGTACTTGTCGATACCGAAGATCTTGAAGTACTTCAGGTACATCTCATTGACCCCGTTGAATTCCTGGGCGAACTGCTCCGGGGTACAGTAGATATGCGCATCGTTCATGCTGAGCGAGCGCACACGCATGAGGCCAAAAAGCTCTCCCGACTGTTCATAGCGGTAGCAAGTGCCGTATTCGGCGAGCCGCAATGGCAAGTCACGATAACTGCGCGGCTCCGCCGCAAAAATGCGGTGGTGATGCGGGCAGTTCATGGCTTTAAGATAGTATTTCGCGGAAGCCTTATCCGGCTTGTCTCGCTTTGAACCGTCCTCTTCGACGAGGTCAATCGGGGGAAACATCGATTCCTGATAGAGCGGAATGTGACCGCTGGTGACATACATCTTTTCCCGTGCAATGTGCGGTGTCTTGACCCGAACGTAGCCGGCAGCAAACTCGGTCTCCTTGGCTAAATCTTCCAGCACCTCGGCGATCGCAGCACCCTTCGGCAGCCACAGCGGCAAGCCTGGACCGACGTACTCGGTATCAATCGCGTAGAGGCCCATCTCCGTTCCGAGTTTTCGGTGATCGCGCAATTTGGCCTCTTCGAGCATCTTGAAGTACGCTTCCAGCTCGGCTTTCGTTTTAAAGGCGGTTCCATAAATCCGTTGGAGCTGAGGATTACGCTCGTCGCCTTTATAGTAGGCGCTTGCCAGGCTGGTCAGTTTGAACGCGCCGATGTTACCCGTGCGCATGACGTGCGGTCCGGCACACAGGTCGATAAAATCGCCGTTGCGATAGTAAGAGATCGGCTCACCCTCCGGGATGTCTTCAAGATTCCCTAGCTTGAATTTGCTCGGGGCGGGCCGTTCCTGCAGCGCCCCAAGCCGGCCGCTCTGCGAATCTTTTATCGCCTGCTCGCGCGTCACCACCTGCCTCTCGAACGGATGATTGGCTTTGATCTCCTTCCGCATCTCTTCTTCGATTTTCAGGAAATCCTCGGGCGTTATCCGGTGCGCCAATTCGAGGTCATAATAAAAGCCGTTTTCCACTGGTGGCCCGGAAGCAAATTGAGCTTCCGGCCATAACCGAAGGATGGCGGTCGCCATCACATGCGCGCAGGAATGACGCAAGCGTTCCAGGTCGCTCATCTGGTGGCGCTCCTCAAGGCTCTTTCGCTCCGATTGATTGTTGTCGTTTTCTTCCATACAAAAGACTCGGTCCGCGTTGACGCTCTACAGATGGTCTTAACGGGACGAATTGAGGTTGGCCTATTCAGCACCGCTGATCAAGCCGAGTGATAAGGTGTCAATCAGGCCATGAACGAACACGGCGCCGCCGCAACCGAATAGCCAGCAGGCAAGAGTTGATTAGCCAAGGATCGAGCAACAGCAAGACCTGGGAAATGTTTTTTAGTTTGACCTGGTTTGACTGGGTTTGACGTGGCCTGACTGTATCCGGGAGGCGGGGATTGAGCTGTTCGCGGATGCGGTAGAGCAGGAAGGCAATTTTTACATTACACATAAGAGTATTTTTTGCGGAGGATGATAATCGAGGGGGAGTGCCAAAGACGGTCACTTCCCGCAAAGTACGGATGAACTCGGAGTCATCCAAAATAGGACCTCGGATGGACCAGGCGCGGCACAGCCGCAACCGAAGATGAAGGATAGAGGATGGAGAATTGAGGATGGACCCGATTATGCACGCGCAAAAGAAATTTGCGCAAGCCGCGAAAAGTTTGGGGGATAGTAGTATGGCGTGGCGGACCATTCGTGGTTTGGAAGTGCCGAGCTGCCTACGCCTGAGTAGGCAAAAAAGGCCGGGCTTTTGCCCGGCCTTGAAGCACTATTGAGGAAAACAGCACTAAATTGCCTTCGGCATTTCCGTCCAGGCACCCTTCTTTTCGCTGCTCTTGACGGCGGTCTCAATGAAGGCCAGCCCTTTCCAACCATCTTCAACGTTCGCGTATTTGGACCCGTCGCTGTTGAACGGCTCGCCGGCTTTCCATTTGCGCACATCAGCTTCGAAACAACGATGAAGCCGAGCGTAGGCGTCGTGGAATGCTTCAGGATGGCCAGAGGGGATGGTCGGTTCGGCCATTAGATCCGCAGGCACGTCTTTTGGCAGGAAACCATCCCCCGGGGTAACCGCTCCGCGCCAATAGACGCGGTCCGGTTGATTGGACAAATGAATCGTAATCGACTCCGGTTCCTCCTGGCGCCAACGCAACGTCCCTTTCGTCCCGGCCACCTCAATGCCCAAGTCATTCTTATGCCCGATGGAAACCTGCGAGGCGCGCACCAGGGCTTTGCCACCATTGCTCAATCTGCAATAGACAGTGAAGTGGTCATCCAAAGGACGGCCTTCGACAAATCTCTCGAGCTGTCCGGAAAGTTCCTCGACCTCCAGGCCAGTTACGTAGCGCAGTTGCATGAGCGCGTGTGTGCCGATATCGCCGCCGCATCCGGAGCCGCCGGCGAGCTTGGGATTGGTCCGCCAGGCCGCTTGCATCTGACCCGTTGCTTCCAATTTCGTGGCGAGCCAGCCCTGCAGGTAATAAGAATCCACCCAGCGCACCTCGCCCAGCAACCCCGCGCGCACGATGTAACGTGAGAACCGCGTCGTCCAGTGCCCCAGATAAGTGTGAGCCACACCGAACGGCACCTTGTGCTGGCGCACTGCCTTGACGAGGTCATTGGCTTCGTCGAGATTCAGGCACAGAGGCTTTTCGCAAAACACTGCAATTCCTGCCTTAATGGCTTTTATCGCCGGGTCGTAATGCACATGGTTAGGTGTCACGATGACTATATAGTCGAGCTTCGGATCGCCATTGCGCCCGCTGGAACCCGCGGCGATCATTTCGTCGTAAGAACCATACCCTTTTATCGGGTATGGCCAATTAGCTGCCTCATCCAATGCGATTTTTGGGTCGGGAAAAAGCGCGGCGGCGACCACACGCCGAGTGCCGTCAAAGTGAATCGCTTTTTGGTGCGGTTGTACAATAAAGGCGCCTTTGCCACCGCCAACCAAACCAACATTAAGGGGTATTTTGGACATACTGAATGCTCCTGGTTTCGGATTAATGTTTCGATCTATGTTTGTTTATGGGCACTGCCTTGCGCTCGGCCGCAGCTCTTCGTCACGTAAAAGTTGGGATTTGAATTAGGTCCCGCCGCCTTTATAGTGAGCCCTGTTTGCCACGTCAATGAGTTATGCCGTTTACCGCTGCTGAAATTGCCGAACTCCTGGGAGGGGAGGCCATCGGCGATGCCTTGGTGACTCTCAAAGGCTTCGCCCCGGCTGATCGCGCGCAACCGGGCGACCTCACCTTCGCTGAAAACGAGAGTTACTTTACCCGCGCTGATCAAAGCGCCGCTGCTGGCATCATTATCGACGGCCCGTGGACCTCGAAGCAAAACAAACTGTTGATTCGCGTTCCCAATGCGCGTGTGGCGTTCGCAAAGGTATTGCCACTGTTCTTCCCGGAACCGACTTTCACACCCGGCGTTCACGCCACAGCAATCGTGGACGGCTCCGCACGGGTGGATGCCACCGCCTATATTGGCCCTTATTGTGTAGTGGGGGCGGGAGTGCGTATTGGACCACGCTCGGCGCTGCAGGGTAGCAATCACGTCGGCGCCGGTTGCCGCCTCGGCGAAGAGGTAAACCTCTTTCCCAACGTCACGCTCTATCCGGGCACCGAAATCGGCAACCGCGTCCGGATACACTCGGGCGCGGTGTTGGGCTCAGACGGCTTCGGGTACGTCCCCGATGGCGGCACGCATCGAAAGGTGCCGCAAATCGGAAATGTGATCATTCGCGACGAGGTGGAGATTGGTGCCAATGTGACGATCGATCGCGGCGCGCTCGGTCCCACCATCATCGGATGCGGCACCAAAATCGATAATCTGGTTCAAATAGGGCATAATGTTACCGTCGGCGAAAACTGCCTTATCATCGCGCAAGCAGGTGTCGCCGGGAGTTCTAAGCTGGGGAACTACGTCATCCTGGCTGGCCAGGTGGGAATCGCCGGACACCTCAAGATCGGCAATAACGTGTCGGTAGGCGCGCAGTCTGGCGTCATGCACAACATCCCCGATGGTGAAAAGTGGATTTGGACTCCGGCTCAATCCGATCGTCAGGCCAAACGCCAAATGATCGCCTTGCAGCAATTACCCGAGTTGCTGCGTCGGGTTGCAGAAATTGAGAAGAAGCTTGGCGAAACCTAAGGACAGCGGGGGACTTTAACAGAAGATAACGAACGTAAGTAAGGGCCTAACGGTTTCAAATGAGCGGAATTGCTCGGGATATTTCCTTTGACTTTCCGGATAGGCTTCTCCATTAACGAAAGGCAAATAAACCAATTCCCTAAGACCGACTGTCCATGAACTTGTTTCGCCGAAAAAGTGTAACGGACCTGCAGGCCGAAGCGCTGACGGACCAAAGTCTGAAGCGGGTTTTGGGACCGCTCAATCTCACGATGCTCGGGATCGGGGCGATTATCGGCACCGGCATTTTCGTCCTCTCCGGCAAAGCGGCGGCCGTGCATTCCGGCCCTGCGATCGTGCTTTCCTTCATCCTTGCAGGTCTCGCATCCGGGTTCGCCGCTCTGTGCTACAGTGAATTTGCCGCCCTCGTGCCGATGTCTGGCAGCGCTTACACTTATGGTTACGCCACACTCGGCGAGCTCTTTGCCTGGATTATCGGCTGGG
>JGI1027J12803_100006051_pt1 | contig 10380 bp, 10 predicted proteins | sample IowNatreferecore_FD_12803 | JGI IMG/M metagenome (IMG submission 12803) | reverse complement strand
CTCTGGTACCGAAAACATCCAAGAAGTCATTTTCATTTTTTTAATGACAACGCAGAATGGTTACAGATGGATAAAGTTGGTCATGCCGCAACTGCATACAATATCGGTACCATCCAATATGACCTTATGCGCTGGTGTGGTGTGGACAATAATACCTCCATTGCTGTTGGCGGATTAACCGCGCTTGGTTACATGTCGATCATCGAAATTTTTGATGGGTTTTCTTCGAAATGGGGTTTTTCAAAAGGAGACATGCTTGCCAATATTTTTGGAGCCGCCTTGTTCGCTGCCCAGCAAAAGGGTTGGAACCAGCAAAGGATTTCAATGAAATGGTCTTTCCACATGTCACCTTATGCCAAATACTATCCTGCTGAATTGGGTTCTAATTTTTTTTCCCGGATGTTAAAAGATTATAATGGCCAGACTTACTGGCTTTCTTTTAATATAGCCTCATTCCTTCCCACAAACAGCGGTTTTCCGTACTGGTTGAATATGAGTCTTGGGTACGGGGCGGAGGGAATGATCGGTGCACGATCTAATCCGACTACAGTAAATGGCCAGGCCATTCCCGAATTTCCGCGATACAGGAAGTTTTATTTTGCTCCCGATGCTAATTTGTTCAGCATTCCGACCAACTCTTCGTTCTATAATGCAGCTGCTTACCTTACGAAGTTTTCAAAAATTCCTGCCCCAACGCTCGGCTGGAGCAAACTTAACGGACTGAAATTCTTCCCGGTTTATTATTAGGATCAAATCTTTATAGGGGGCTTTGCAGGGATAAAACAGCGGTAACAGGGTTATTTAAAGAGTGAATGAGTCAGAAACTCATCATTCGCAAGATTTTAATACTTTTGGGTAGGATTTCAGGCGACCCCCGCCGATATGCCCCAAACCATGAGCAGCTATTTATTGCTTCGGAATAACCAGGAATCGGGTCCTTTTTCCCTGGAGGAAATAAAAAATATGCCCCTTAAGGCCTACGACCTTATTTGGGTAGTAGGGGAAAGTGCAGCATGGCGTTATCCGGGTGAATTATCTGAACTTAAGACATTCGCCCCACCGGTCCCGGACCAGGAAATCAATCCGTATCGCAAAAAACCAAATTCAGATAACCCGGTTCCGGAGTCCAACAATTCCCAAAAACAGGAAATTATTCGTGCCAGAACCACAGACACAAATGTGCAGCGGAGGGATTCCGGCCGTGCAGTGTATGTTAACCTTCCGGCAGACAGGAAACAACCCGTATTATCTTCTGCCCCCCATTCAGACAATTCTATTTTTCCGGCCATTGATAAACCGGAACCACACTACGATTTTTCTGATTTGAACAAAAAGAAATCCAACAGAGCAGTCCGGATTTCGGGTCAACTGGTTAGGTTCGGTACAATCATTTTGCTTTTCAGTGCAGGCATTCTGACCGGTTTGGTTATTTCCGACCGTAGAAAAATTTTCTCATCAGATGAAAATCGTCCGCAAAAAAATCTTCCGGTTCAACAGACACAGGGAAGCACCAAAAAAGAAATACTGAATAATCTTTCCGCAAATAATACGGGCGACCCGCTACAAAAAAGTGGCAACATCATGAGCGATTCTGCATGGGCTGTGGATCAGAATACCAAAAAAATAAACGCCATTACCAGAAAAAAGAATTCCAAAAATAGTCAGGATAAAAAAGACTCTGTCGCCGGCCAGACAGCCATTGCCCCCTCATTTAATTTAATGGACAGCATAAAACAAAATGTTATCGCGAAATCGGAGATGCTGAGTCAGAAAATCAAAGCCCATCCCGAAAACTACGTCAGCGTTGCAACCGGGCAATATTCAAAAGGAATATTTGGCGGGATATCCAGTTTTCCTTTAACCGTAACCAATAATTCAGAAGTCAGGATGGATCTTGTGATCATCAACGTCGACTATGTTCAGAATAATGAAAAAATTTTCAAAACTGAGAGTATTACCCTAAACGATCTTGAGCCGGGTGAAACAATTACCATAAAGGCGCCAAAGAGCTCAAGGGGTGTTAAAATTGCAACCCGTATCCACATTCTGAATTCACGCCAAATTGACCTGAGTTACTCTAATTAATACAAGGGTAATATCCATTTCTGCTTATTATTTAGATATTTGTGATCCTTGGCATAAAAGTTGAAACTCTGTACCCTGACACAATCCTGTGCAATGCCTGATTTCCCCTGTCACCTATGATGATACTGATACAGTGGTGGAATTTTCAAATTATTTAATTGGAAGGAAGATGCGAAGAGGAATGTTAGAACTTTGCCTCATCATTATTGTAGTAATCGGTATCCACGCGGAACGACTAATGCATAATGGTTCAATTGAAGGCAGGATATCCCCTGCCAAGGCCTCCCAGTCTGTAATCGCGGTAAGGGGAAATGATTCGGTGAAAGTAACCAGCAACGACGGCCATTTTGGAATGGAGCTCCAGCCCGGTGAATGGAATCTGATTTTTGCGGTAAATGAATATAATGGCTTTCATGGTATGAAAACCGTTAAGATTCAGGAAGGCAAACACGTCAACCTCGGTGAAATCAAATTAAGCCAATAAATTACAGTAACAGAGAAAACAGACCGGGTCAACCAGTCTTTCCCTGAAATGTTTTATCATTGAATATGAAAAACATTGTAGTTTTTGGTGCGGGTAAATCTGCTACCTGCCTGATAGACTATCTTACCGGCGTTAGTTTACAAAAAAGCTGGTCCCTCACAATTGCCGATTCTAACATAGAAAGCCTGCAAAAGAAACTAATCAAATCTCCCGGAATAGTCCCCGCGCAGGTAAATGTTGAAAATGCCCGTGAGAGAACCGCGCTCATACAAAAGGCTGATCTCGTAATTTCCCTGCTTCCACCTTCCCTGCATATCCTGATCGCGAAGGATTGCATTACTAACTTTAAAAACCTTCTTACCGCCTCTTATGTCGACAAAGAAATCCGGAAACTATCATCGCAAATAGAAAAGAACAACCTGTTTTTTCTTTGCGAAATGGGCCTGGATCCCGGAATTGACCATATGAGCGCTATGCAGATCATACACAGAATCAAGGATGCTGGCGGAAATATTACCGTCTTTCGATCGCATACAGGAGGTTTAGTGGCCCCCGAAAGCGATGATAATCCATGGCATTATAAAATTAGTTGGAATCCGGCCAATGTTGTGAAAGCCGGATCAGCAGGCGCTATTTTCCTGCAGGGTGGGCAGGTTAAGAAAACTTCCTACCGGGATTTATTTCAGGAAACAGGCCTTGTGGAAATTGAACCGTTGGGTCAATATGCCTGGTATCCCAACCGGGATTCCCTGGCCTATATACCGGTTTACGGATTGGAGTCTGCCCGCGATTTTATACGCACCACACTCCGGCACCCGGATTTTTGCATGGGTTGGAAAGATCTGGTAAAAGCGGGGCTGACAAATGACTTAACTCCGGTTCCCATGGAAATAAAAACTGTTTCTGAGTGGAGCAAACCTCTTTTGCCTTTTTTGAACAACTTTAATAAAAAACTATACGTACAGCTGGGACTTTTTAACAATGACCCTTTGCCGGAAATTCCCCGGTATTCGTCCGGGATACTTCAAACCCTGCTTGAAAAAAACTGGAGGATGAAAGAAACCGACAAGGATATGATACTCATGCTGCATGAATTCGAATATGTCCTGAACGATCAAAATCATTTTCTGCGTAGCAGCCTGGTAGTAAAGGGAGAAAATGCCGTGAGAACTGCAATGGCAAAAACAGTGGGTCTTCCGCTGGGAATAGCAGCCAAACTGATCCTGGAAAATAAAATATCCCTGAAGGGGCTTCATATTCCAATCATCAGAGAAATTTATGAACCGGTACTGACAGAACTCGAAAACGAAGGGATCCGTTTCAGGGAAGAACTCAATTAACTTCCAGGTGTTGGGTATAGAGCGTCTTGTACTGCATGTCCCGGAATATCAGGATATACAATCCCCTTCGTAAGTAAAGTGTATAAACACCATTCCCATAGGAGAAATAGGTCTGGTCTGCCGGTACAACCTGACCAGGTTTAGTTCCAAAAGATTCATATTGGTAAAAAGCCTGAACAAGAAATATCTCCCTGTTTTTTGTTTTAATAGACACAGGCTGCCTTCGATTGGAAAGAGCCAGCCAGGTCGGCCTCGCGTAGTAGTATGTTGTTTTCGGATGAATTACAGTAAGATCATAAAGCGTGGTTCCGGTTACATTTACCGGTTCATCATTGTCCAGTGGAATTGAAGGGGTACTCACCGGAAATTTTTCAACGTAAGCATCATAGAAAGCTTTACCAAATGCAAAATTGCTTTCTTCGGTCATGTCGGTCTGGTCGATTGTCAGCGGATCAATCCCCGTCATTCTTTTAAAAGCCATTCCCATAGGAATAAAATCAGGAGTGGTACTTTTTTCCGCGATATGGCCATAGGATGCATATACAAAAATTTTAGCTTCGGGATCCCGTTTCAGGATATTTGCTATGTTTAATGCCTGTATGGAATCCCGTTCAGTAGGTGTATGGCTGTTACCCTGCGGATCTTCATAAGCAACCAGGGTAAAGCCCAGCTCAATAGCCTGACGTATCAATTCTCCGGCAACAGGTTCGGTAGCGAAATGCCCGGTTTTATATGTGAGTTTTGTCAGCTCATGATCGGGCATCGGGTTCAGCATTTCCATGGCCAGATAACGGAATCCACGGTTATACAATACATCAAGCATAGAGTAAGCGAATGCCCGGTGCAATGGTTTATTATTTGCTTCATTCAGCATAATCACCTGGCACCGGGAAGCAATAAAAGAAATGAATCTTTTTGCGTCTGCGTTTTTGATATTCTTAAGCTGCTGAATATTTTTCCCGATCTGCCTGTACTCAACATCTGTCAGCGTAGTGAAATCTGATTTTTTCTGATATTCAAGCGCTGCCGAATAGTCTCCTGCAAAAGATACAGACTGGCTGAGTAGTTCGTAATATACGGGTGCTGTAAATTCCTGTATAAATTTTTTTGGGTCACCGAGCAATTGATAGAGCGGATACAAATAATTGAGGTTTTCCCCGATCACATAGTGCAAATCTGAGAAACTCGTATCAAAAGTGTTTGTCTTCACTTTTGTAATGTAGTGCTGAAGACTGATCAGGGATGAATTCGGTGGCACCAACTGGGCATCGGAGGCACCTGGCAAGGAAAACACAACGATAAGAAGGGAAAAATATTTTTTTATCATCATGATTGAGAATCCATTCCTGCCATTTTCAGGATTAACTGCCATTCCTCACTTGTTACGGGTTGCACTGACAAACGTCCAATTCTTACCAGTGCCATGCCTGCCAGTTTTTTTTCTTTTTTGATTTGTTCCAGGCTGACAGGTTTGGATAATTTTTTTAGTGGTTTTACATCTATCGCAAACCAGGCCGGATCTGAACTAGTCGGGTCGTGGTAAGCTTCTTTTGCCACAATGGCGATTCCTACAATTTCAGTGGCTTTATTGCTATGATAGAAAAACAACTCATCCCCTTTTTTCATCGATTTCAGGTGGTTGCGCGCTGCATAGTTTCTGATTCCATCCCAGCGGGTTTGTTTGTCTTTAGTTAACTGATCCCAGCTGTAAACATCCGGTTCGGATTTAATTAACCAGTATGCCATAATAACTGTTAATGATTGGTGATAGGTAGTTCAAAGATATGCGTTCCCGGATTTTCATTAATAGCGTTGGTTTTAAGATATACATAATATTCATTTAAAAAGTGAAAGCCGATACCCCGGGGTTAATTTCTTCCTGTCGTTTGATTGGAAAAATCCTTGTGTGTCAAAGGCATCCTTCACAGGGGAACGCCCGTATTATAAGAAAGGCTGTTAACCAGCCAATGTTTTGCGACAGGTTGTTTTAAGGTCACCACCCGCCTGCCTTCGTGGCATGGAGGGTGGTTTTTATTACCATCCGCTGCTAATAACATCGGCAATATGAAGTGTTTTGAGCAAAAGACCCTTATGCCGGATATATCCGTCCAGATGCATGAGGCAGGATAAATCGGTAGAGATCATATATTCTGCACCAGTTTTCAATGCGTGATTTACTTTCTGGTCAGCCATAGCGATTGAAATTGATTCAAATTTAACTGCGAAACTTCCACCGAAGCCACAACAGGTTTCGACATCTTCCATTTCAACAAGCTCCAATCCTTTTACCTGCGATAATAATTTACGGGGCTCCGTTTTTATTTTGCATTCCCGCAGGGCAGCGCAGGAATCATGGTAGGTGGCTTTCCCCTGCAAACTGGCATTAAAATTTTCTATTTTCAGTACATTCACCAGGAATTCAGAAAATTCATAAATCCGTTTTCCGGCATTTTTTACTTCTTTTTTGTACGAAGAATCAATAAATAACTCCGGGTAATAATTTCGGACAAAGCCTGTACAGGATGCGCTTGGAGAAACAATGTAATCAGCCCCGGAAAAATCTTTCAGGAATTTAACGCATACCTCTTTGGCATCCTCCCTGAATCCCGCATTGTAAGCAGGTTGACCGCAACAGGTCTGTTCCGCGTTATATTGAACTTTGCAACCGGCTTTTTCCAAAACCCGGATCATATTGAAGGCCGTTTCCGGAAACAGCTGATCAACAAAACAGGGTATGAAAAGCTGAATATTCAAGAGATTATTGTTGAAGAGATCTTGAATAAGAAATCATTTTCAATGCCGCATTGGCCGCCTCTTCTCCTTTATGACCATGAATTCCACCGATTCTTTCCTTTGCCTGTTCGATATTGTCTACGGTGAGCACTCCAAAAATAACCGGAACGGGCATCTGAAGATTTAACGCGGCAATTCCATCCGTTACGGCACGGCATACATATTCAAAATGAGGAGTATCTCCTTTGATTACACATCCGAGGGCAATAAATGCTTCCGGTCTGGTTTTTTTTGAAACCTCCCAGAATTTGCGGATGGCAAATGGAATCTCGAACGCACCGGGAACAACCAAATCACGGAATCCGATTTTTTTTTCTTCCAGGATTTTTTTACAACCGGAAAATAATTCATCCACGATCCCCGCATTCCATTCAGTTCTTACGATAACCACGGATGCGTTTTTTAATTTCGGAGAGGCTGTTTTTGATTTTCCGCTTGAAGACATGCCAGTTTATTTAACCACTCCGAGTCTGGCCAGGTAGCGGTCTATTTCAAAACCCCTTTGTGAAGAAGGATATTTACTTTTTATCAGTTTGTACATAGTTATTGCATCCTGGTTTCTGCCCATACTTTCATACAGGTAGCCTGCCCGGAAAAGATATTCCGGGGAAATAATTTCATCCTGCTCGAAATATGTTCCGGCTTTTTTGTATTGTTCCGCTGCTTCTTCTTTTTTATTTAACTCAGAATAAGCGTCGCCCAGGAGTCCAAAAGCTTTTGCCTGTACCTGAACAGCTGATGTCTTAAAATCCTTAAGGTATTTCACCGCATTGTTGAAATCACCAAGTTTCAAATAGCAACTACCTGCATAAAATGCTGCCAGGTCAGCAGCTCTCGTGCCTTTGTAGCGGGAAATGATTTTTACAAACCCTGCATTTAGTGCATCGCCGTTCAGCGCGAGGCGAATCGAGTCGGCACGGTAATAATCTTCTGCTCTGAACATAGCCTCGGACGCCTGTTTCTCTTTGGGATCCGATACAAATTGTTTGTATCCAAAATATCCCAGAATTACAATCAGTATCAGAGTCAGTGCAATACTGACCTTCTTGCCGTATTTATCCTGAAAATGTTTCCATTTGTCAACCGGGGAAATCTCACGCTCTAAATGCTCACGATGTTTAATGTCGCTCATGTCTGGGAATTGGTAAACAGGTACCTGTTTTTTTAGTCTTTAATAAAAGGATAATTCTTGTCTATGTAAATGTCTTTGTACACTTCGTCGTCTGAAGGAACGGGAGATTCTTCTGCAAATTTTACTGCAGCCGTTACGGTATCTGCCACCCGTTTGTTGATGGCATCGAGATCAGCCTGGGTGGCAAATTTCTTGGTTAGAATAGAATCGGCAACATTTGCAATCGGGTCCCGTTGCTTGTATTCTTCAACCTCTTCCTTGGTGCGGTATTTCTGGGGATCAGAAATGGAGTGTCCCTTATACCGGTAGGTTTTGATTTCCAGCAATGTGGGCCCGCCACCCTCCCTGGCTCTTTTAATAGCCCTGGCAACTCCCTCATGCACAACTTCGGCGCTCATTCCGTCGATCACATCTCCGGGCATATCGTAGGCATCCGCGAGCTTATAAATATCCAACACGTTGGAAGTCCTTTCAACAGAAGTCCCCATGGCATATTGATTATTCTCACAAATAAAAACGACCGGCAATTTCCAGAGCATGGCGAGATTAAATACTTCATGCAACATACCCTGACGTGCAGCACCATCTCCAAAAAAAGTCAGAACAGCATTGTCAGTCCCTTTATATTTTTCAGCAAAGGCAAGTCCGGCACCGGTTCCAATCTGCGCCCCTACGATTCCATGGCCTCCAAAAAATTTCACATCCACGCCGAAAAAATGCATGCTACCGCCTTTCCCTTTTGCTGCACCGGTGGATTTTCCATAAAGTTCAGCCATGCAGGAATTGGCACTTACGCCTTTAGCCAGCGCCAGTCCATGATCACGATACCCGGTGATAAACGGGTCATCAGGTCTGGTAGCTGTCATACAACCGGCAGCTATAGCTTCCTGGCCAATATAAGCATGGAAAAATCCCCTGATTTTGCCTTCCATCTTATACTTTTCTTCAGCCATCTGTTCAAATTGTCTGATCAGCTGCATGAGCTCGTACCAGTATAAGTAGGTTTCTTTGGAAAACTTGGTAGCCACTTGCTTTAATTTGAAATTAGCCGCCGGACGTCGGGCGGGGTGCAAAGATAAGGGGTAAACGGGAAATTTATTTGCAATCCATGGGTTTTGGCCACGGTTTTTTGCCTTTCCAAATCCTTAACAATTAATATTTTCCATGCAAAAGGCCCGCATTGCCGGGCCGGCGATTCCAGGTGCGGTAAGCATGTTAAAAACTATGTAATTACAAACATTCAGTAGTCTGACTAAACCGGGTTAAAAAATCCGCCGGCTAAATCTGCCACCAACGCCCAATTGCGAAAAAAACGTGCACCAGCCGCAGAAATGTCGCGGATGCCCGATATAGTTAGAAATTGATTTTCTACCCCTGAAGCTTCAGTTAAGCATGAGACCATCGGATCACCGGTAATACCTAAATTACAGTTCCGATTACCCGGTTCACCATATGTTATCTCTCAGGAATATTACTCTTACCCAATACAAAAACTATCTGCAGCAGGATTTTTCTTTTGACAGACCCGTCATTGGCATTCATGGAAATAACGGGGTTGGAAAGACAAATCTGCTGGACGCGATTTATTACCTAAGTTTTACGAGGAGCTATTTTTTCAAGTCGGATTTACAGAATGCCCACCATGGAAAGGCCGGTTTCCGCATTGAAGGGAATTTTGCAGCGAATGGAGACAACCAGCATGTCGTTTGTATTCTGCGTGAAACAGGTAAAAAAGAAGTATTGCTGAATGATGAAATTTATCAGCGTCTTTCCGGACACATCGGAAAATTTCCGTGTGTGATCATTACGCCCGACGATGCAAGAATCATTACGGAGGGAAGTGATGAAAGAAGAAGATACACCGATGCCTTACTTTGTCAGATGGATGCGCTTTACCTGCAGCATCTGATCGAATATAACAGACTTCTGCAGCAGCGCAACCAGCTGCTTCGAACTCTGGCAGAAAGAATTTCCACGGACCGTAGCCTGCTGGACGTTTATGATGCGCAGCTCCTCCGGCCCGGTACTTACATTTTCGTAAAACGGCAACACTTTTTCCGGGAAATCCTTCCCTCGATCGATTCCATTTACCGTTACATTGCAGGTTCAGATGATGGACTTGAATTAAGTTACCAAAGTGATTTACTAATGACGCCTTATGCAGAACTGTTGCATAAGTCGCGTGAGCGGGATCTGATGCTGCAGCGTTCCCATGCCGGTATACACCGGGATGATATAGACATCCGGCTCAATAGTCACCCGTTTAAAAATATTGCCTCCCAGGGCCAGCGAAAAAGCCTTCTTTTTGCCATGAAACTTGCAGAGTATGAAATGCTGAAAACCACCAAGGGTTTCGCTCCGATTATATTGCTAGATGATGTTTTTGAAAAACTCGATGCATCGCGGATGCACCAACTCCTGGAAAGAGTATCTGCACCCGGTAACGGTCAGCTTTTTATCACAGACACCCATGAGAATCGTATGCGCGGTCATCTCGATATGCTGGGTGTTGATTATTCTTTGATCGGTTTATAACCCCTACACTC
>JGI1027J12803_100070747_pt1 | contig 10388 bp, 8 predicted proteins | sample IowNatreferecore_FD_12803 | JGI IMG/M metagenome (IMG submission 12803) | reverse complement strand
GTGTTCTATCCGACGGGCGGCGGCGTGGGATTGATTGGCATGTGGAAAGCGTTTGCGGAGCTGGAAGAGTTGGGGTGGGTAGCGCCGGGGAGGCGACCGAAGATGATTGCGGTGCAAGCGTCGGGGTGCGCGCCGATGGTACGAGCGTTTGAAGAGCACGCGAGCGCGAGCAAGATGTGGGAGAACGCCGCGACATTTGCCGCGGGATTGCGCGTCCCTAAGCCGTACGGCGATTACATCATGCTGGAGATTCTGAAAGAGTCGGGAGGATTGGCGCTGGCGTTTCCGGATGCAGCGATTCTGGCATCGCTGCAGGACTGGGCAAAAAACGAAGGTGTTTTTCTGTCGCCCGAAGGAGCGGCGGCCACGGTTGCTTACGATCACTTGCTGAAGACGGGATTTTTGAAGCCCGAGGACCGCGTCGTGTTGTTCAACACCGGCGCGGGGTTGAAGTACACCGATGTTACGGCGGAGGCGGCAGGAATTCAGCGAGTGAGCTGACGTGAGGCAAAGGGCGCGCGCACAGTTCCGCACACTACAAACTGAGATTCTTCGGGCCGATTCGAAAGTCGGGCCTCAGGATAGCGGGCTCAGAAAAGAGATGCGCACCGACTAGGCGCTGCCGTGCGGGTTACACCGCGAAATGAAGGACAGTGTAGGAGCGCGCGGGGAGTTGGATGCGCGTTCGGCTGTTGGACGTGGCCGGCTTATCGAACGATTGGGGCGCGACATTCTGCGGCGCGTCGAATCCGTTGTGAGCCTTCAGGTCATTGCCTGTAAGCGCGAAAGCCTCGATGACGCGTGACGGCGCGGCATCTTCCCAGAGCAGTTCCACTTCGCGCGCGTTCGAAAGATCGCGATTAAAGAGGAAAACGGAATAGCGGCCAGCGGCTTTGTCGAAGGTCGCGGATGCGTCGACATACGGCACCGTCGCGCCGATGCCCAGGTTTGCGAAATCGGAACGGGAGTGGGTAGCAGGCGAAGAAGAAATGTCGTAGGTGGGTGATTCCACGGCGAGATTCATTGCGGCGCCGCGCGCATATTGCAAGGCCCATGCGTATGGGTAGTAGATCGTCTGCCGATACATCCCCGCGGAATTGGTCATGATGGGCGCGATTACATTGACGAGCTGTGCGAGACACGCGACTCGCACGCGATCAGAATTGCGAATGAGCGAGTTCACCAGGCCGCCGACGAGCAGCGAGTCTTCTAGGTTGTAAGTTTCTTCCAGCAAGTGCGGTGCGACTTTGCCGCCCCCGTTCACCGCCGAACCGGTACGCTCGCGATACCAGACATTCCATTCATCGAACGAGAGCCAGAGCTTTTTTGGCGAGCGCATGCGGCCCTGCACGTAGTCGCAAACAGCGGCAATCTGCGCGATCTGGCGGTCCATGGAAAGGTTCAGCGCCATGTACTTGGTGCTGTCACCGCCGGTTTCATCGGAGTTGCCGTAATAGCGATGCAGGGAGATGCCATCCACGTAGGAATAGCATTGTTCGAGGACTTCGCGATCCCATTCGAGATAAGTAGGCATGAAGACGCTGCTGGAACCGCACGCGATTAGTCTCAAAGATTGATCGACGTAGTGCATCTGACGGCCGGCATCCGCGGCCAGCATGCCGTACTGGGTGGCGGTCATGTGGCCGATCTGCCAGGGACCGTCCATTTCGTTACCAAGGCACCAATCCTCCACTTTGTGCGGTTCAGCGATGCCGTGAGAACGGCGCAGTTCGCTCCATTTCGTTCCTTTTTCGACGTTGCAGTATTCGACCAGCGCCGCGGCCATTTCGGGAGTGCTGGTGCCGAGATTCAAACCCAGCAGAGGCTTCGCGCCGACCAGCTTGCACCAGGCCATGAATTCGTTGGTGCCGAATTGATTGGTCTCGGTGGAGTTCCACGCCTTTTCCAATATGCGTGGACGGTCCTTTTTCGGGCCCACGCCGTCGAGCCAGTGGTAGCCGGAGACGAAATTGCCGCCAGGGTAGCGAACGATGGGGACGTTGAGCTGTTTGATGTCATCGGCGACGTCTTTGCGGAAGCCGCTGGTGTCTGCGAGCTTCGAATCAGGATCGTAGACTCCTTCGTAGATGGCGCGGCCGAGATGTTCGAGAAACGAGCCGAAGATGTTGCGATCGAGTGGCGCAAGAGAGCGGCGAGTGTCCAGATAAACGCGGGTCGCTGCGTTCGGAGCGGCCGGCGCGAACAGGGAATTGCGCAACAGCAGCGTAACCGAACAGCCTGCGACGGAATTGAGAGAGTCTTGCAAGAACCGACGACGGGGAATATACGCCATTGCGAGCCTCCGTGAATCGCCAAGACGAAACGCTAATGCGAAAGCAATTCGTTTTTGTGCACAGATTCCGAGACGCCGATCAATTCCGGAAGTATCTTTCCGAGAGTCGACTGCTGTGGCCGGCCCAACGCGAAATACAGCTCGCGATAAAGCGGGTAGAGGCGATTGTAGGTCGCTTGCGCAGCCGCATCGGGCTGAAACACTTGGTACGAAGGGCAGATTTTATCTTGCGCTTCTTGCACAGTCTTGAATGTGCCCGCAGCGAGAAAGGCGAAAATTGCCGAGCCGAGGCTGGTGACGCTGGAGGACGGGACGAGAACGGGCCGTCCGAGGATGTTTGCGTAGACTTGGTTAAGTACTGTGCTTTTTTGCGGGATGCCGCCGGCGTTGATGACACGCTTGACCGTGACGCCGTGTTCGGCCATGCGATCGAAAATCACTCGAGTGTGGAACGCAGTGCCTTCGATCGCAGCGAAAAGCTCATCTTGCGGAGTGGTTTGCAGGTTCCAGCCTAACGTGACGCCGCGCAGATTGGGATTGACGAGCACGGTTCGGTCGCCGTTGTCCCACGTCATACGGAGGAGACCGGTTTGTCCCGCGCGATAAGTTTCCAGTCCCTTTGACAGCGTCTGGACATCTGTTCCGGCGCGCGAGGCGATAGCGTTGAAAATGTCGCCGACCGCGGAGAGGCCCGCTTCAATGCCGGTTTGCTGAGGATGCACGCTGCCCGCCACGACGCCGCAAACACCGGGAACCAGGCTGATGGAAGGCGTGATACCGATCATGCAAGTCGACGTGCCGATGACATTGACCATATCTTCGCTGCGACAACCGGCGCCGATAGCGTCCCAGTGCGCGTCAAAAGCGCCAACTGGAATCGGAATGCCAGACAAGAGGCCGAGCTGCTCCGCCCATTGCGGCGCGAGTTTGCCGGCGATGACGTCCGACGTCGCGTAAGTGCCGCCGAGCTTTTGGCGTACGCCTGCGAGAAGTGGGTCGACTTTGACCAGGAAGTCTTCGGGCGGTAGACCACCGAGCGCAGCGTTCCACATCCATTTGTGGCCCATCGCGCAAATGCTGCGTTTGACGCTTTGCGGATCGGTGAGGCCGCAAAGCGTAGCGGCGACCATGTCGCAATGTTCGAAAGCCGATGCGAAGGCTTCACGCTCAGCGGGGTTGTGGCGCAACCAGTGTAGAAGCTTGGAAAAGCCCCATTCCGAAGAATAAACGCCTCCGCACCATTCGATTGCAGGAAGCTTTTCACGCTGGGCCGCTTCGGTAATTTCCGCGGCTTCGGATTTCGCTCGGTGATCGCACCAGAGATAGTAGTCGTCTAGGGGCTGAAGATTCTTGTCGACGGGCAGCACGGAAGAACCTGTGGTATCGAACGCGATGGACTCTACGCTGGCGCGGGCGACGCCTGCCTTTCGCACGGCCTCTCGCGTTGCCGCCACGAGCGCTGCCAGATGATTCGCATGGGACTGAGTGGCGAACTCTGGGTCTTCGCGGCGGCGATGCAATGGGTATTCGGCAGTGGTTGAGGCCAGGAGCCCGCGTTCGCTGTCCACAATGGAAACGCGGACGCTCAGCGTGCCAAAATCCACGCCTGCTACGACTGCCATTGGCGAGCTCCGCGAATCGGCAATTTCTTCATGGTTTGTCTTTTGGCTGGCCGTAGTATGCCGAGATGCCATGCTTCCGCAGAAAGTGTTTGTCGTGCAGGACGCGGCCCGCGGGCGCCGCTTGGTTATGAATCTGAATGGCCAGGTGAGCGAGCTTGGCGACAGCCTCGAGAATCACCGCATTCTGTGCAGCTTCGCTGACCGTCCCGCCCCAAGTAAATGGAGCGTGATTCGCCACCAGCACGGCCGGCACCTCGAGCGGATCGATATCCCGAAACACTCGCGTAATGGCGTGCCCGGTGTTCTCTTCGTACGCTTGCACGATTTCGTTGTCGGTCATCGGGTCCGTAACCGGCACCGGGCCGCGAAAATAATCGGCGTGCGTGGTGCCGAGGCAGGGAATGGGCCGCCGCGCCTGTGCCCAGGCAGTGGCATACTCGGAATGCGTGTGGGCCACGCCGCCGATCTGCGGGAATGCCTTATAAAGGATGAGGTGAGTGAACAGATCGGAGGATGGGCGAAGAACGCCTTCCACCGTCTTACCGCTGAGATCCGTGACCACCAGGTCGGACGGCTTCATGCCTTCGTACGGAATGCCGCTGGGCTTGATCACGACCAGCCCGTCCTGGCGCGAAATGGCACTGGCGTTGCCGAAGGTGTAGAGAACCAGTCCACGGCGCACCAGCTCCAGATTTGCCTCAAGAACCTCTTCACGCAGGTGTTGGAGAAGCATACGTCCTGTAAAAATGAGCGAAAAGTGGCAAAGTAAACGTTTACGGAACCTGCAAAACATAGAAGAATCAGAGAGGTTTGTCAATCCGCAAGACGCGACGTTAGTGCCTGGTCTGCGGCGGACAAGATTTCCGATGGTTCGCAGTAGACTGGCGGCGCCTTGAGCGTATAACTTTGGTCGAAATTCTTTACATCAGGATCAGATGATCGAATTACCGGTTTTTCGGAAATTGACCCGCGGCACCCAGCCCGATTATCTGCATCGGGAATACCGTTCATCCATCAAGCGCGCGCCTTCCCAACCGCTTATCGTAATGCCGCACACGCTCTCAGAAAGAACCGGCCCGGTTTTTGGACACACGGCAGTCGCTGCCGGCGATAGCGATTTAACCGCGCAGCACGCGGGCGCTCCGGCAGGAGAGAGAATCGTGGTGAGCGGGCGCGTATTGGACGAGGGTGGGCGTCCGGTGCGCGGCGCGTTGATCGAAGTATGGCAAGCAAACGCCGCCGGCCGTTATAGGCACAAGCTGGATCAGCACAATGCTCCTCTCGACCCGAACTTTGATGGCTGCGGGCGCGTGATCACGGACGAACGCGGTCATTACAAATTCATATCGATCAAGCCGGGCGCCTATCCTTGGGGTAATCACGACAATGCCTGGAGGCCGGCTCACATTCATTTTTCGCTTTTCGGGGCGGGTCTGCTCAGCCGCTTGGTCACGCAGATGTATTTTCCCGGCGACCCGCTCCTCGCGTTCGATCCGATTTACAACTGCATTCCGGATGAACGAGCCAAGCAACACCTGATTGCCTGTTTCGATTGGGAGCACACGGTCCCCGGGTTTGCCTTGGGATACCGGTTCGATCTCGTTCTGCGCGGACGAGAAGCAACACCTACGGAGAAGTGACTTGAGCGACCAGGCAAACCTTGTCCCGACGGCGTCGCAGACAGTTGGTCCTTTTTTTTCGATTGGATTGTGCCCTCACAATCCCAGCGACCTCGTCTCAGAACAACTACCAGCAAACGCGCGGGTGATTACGATTCGCGGACGCGTTTTGGACGGCGACGGACAAGCCGTGCCCGATGCGGTTTTGGAAATTTGGCGGGCCGACGAGAACGGTGGCTACGCCAAGCCAGGCGATACCATTTCCCTAAACCGAAGCGGTGTACCGAGCGGCTTTGCCAGGATTCCGACGAATGAACATGGCGAATTTGAAATACGAACGATCCGGCCAGGAGAAATAAGAGTCAACCAAGTTACGCACGCGCCGCACCTGTCGGTCGTGATCTTTATGCGTGGGCTGCTGCGCCACCTTCTGACCAGAATCTATTTTCCGGACGAAGTCCCTAACGAAAGAGATCCAGTGCTCAGCGTAGTGCCGGCGGAGCGAAGAAAGACCTTGATCGCTGCGCAATCCAGCGACAATCAAGGCGAACTCGTTTGGAACGTTTATCTGCAGGGGAATCAGGAAACCGTTTTTTTCGAGGCGTGACTATAGAATGAAAACTCGAATGATGAGTACATTGTGCGCATTGGCGTTGCTTGCGGCGAGTCGCGTCGCCGCACAATCTTCGCCACCCGCAGGAGAAATGTTGGCCGCGCGGCCGCCGATGGGGTGGAACAGCTGGGACGGCTACGGCACCGCCATCAACGAGGAACAGTTCAAGGCCAACACAAAATGGATAGCCGAAAACTTGAAAGCGTCCGGCTGGGAGTATGCCGTCATTGATATGGAATGGTTTGTCACGAATCCTACACCGGAAGGGAACTCCAAATCGTCCAAGTACGCCCTGGATGCGAATGGACGCTATATTCCGGCGGAAAACCGATTTCCATCGTCTGCGGGCGGCAAGGGATTTAAACCGCTTGGCGACTACGTTCACTCGCTCGGGCTGAAGTTCGGAATCCATATTTTGCGCGGCATTCCGAAGAAAGCAGTAGAAGTAAATGCTTCGATCGCGGGATCGAGCTACCACTCGGGCGACGCCGCAGACACCGGCGAAACCTGCCCGTGGAATCCCGACAATTTCGGCGCACAATCGAGTAAGCCTGCCGCGCAGGCATACTACGATTCCATCGCATCTCTGTATGCCAGTTGGGGCGTGGATTTGGTCAAGGTGGACTGCATCAGCAGCCATCCCTACCGTGGCGACGAAATTCGCATGCTAAGCGAAGCGATTCGCAAAACCGGCCGGCCGATTGTGCTGAGTCTGTCGCCGGGCGCGGCACCTCTTGAAAAGCTCGAGGAGATGCGAAAGTACGCGCAGATGTGGCGGATTTCCGACGACGTCTGGGACATTTGGCACAGCGACGTTCCGTATCTGCAAGGGCTAGGCGACCAATTTGCAAACTTACTGAAGTGGGCCGGCAAGTCGCGGCCCGGGGGTTGGCCGGACGCGGATATGCTGCCGCTCGGTTACCTTGGACCTGCGCCGGGTTGGGGCAAGCCGCGGCAAACGCGGCTTTCGCACAACGAACAACAAATGCTGATGACCTTGTGGGCGATTTTTCCTTCGCCGCTGATGATCGGCGGAGATCTCACCGCGTCGGACGCGTGGACAAAGTCGCTGCTGACAAACGCTGACGTGATTGCCATGAACCAGCACTCCACCAACAATCACGCGGCGATGGTCACCGACAAAGTCGTGGTGTGGTTGGCTGACTCCACGCAGGACATCGGCAATTACATTGCAGCTTGCAACCGAGGAAGTGAATTGGCGGAGATTCGTTATCCTTGGAAGGATCTCGGACTTTCCGGGCGCGAGTACGCGTTGCGCGAATTGTGGCGCCATGAAGATGCGGAGAAGGCAACGGAATTAACGGGAAAGTTGGAGCCTCATGCCTGCGTCCTCTATCGAGCCACAAAAGCGAACTGAACCGCCGACCATGACCGATCGAATCGACGCGCATCATCATTTGTGGCACTACGACAAACAAGAGCACGACTGGATCACCGCGGGCATGGAAACAATCGCGCGCGATTTCACGGTGACAGATTTACAGGCGGAATTGGCGCCGCGCGAAATCACGGGAAGTATCGTCGTTCAGGCTTGCCAAACGCTCCGCGAGACGGAGTGGCTGCTGGATTTGGCTGCGGACTCGCCGCTGATCCGTGGAGTTGTTGGCTGGGCGCCCATCGCCGATCGCAGCCTTCCCAAAGTTCTCGAGGCATTAAAGGCTCACAAGAAACTGAAGGGCCTGCGCCACGTCATTCAAGCTGAGCCCGACGACGAGTTCATTTTGCGCTCGGATTTCAACGCAGGAATCGGTGCGCTTGCCGGCAGCGGCTTGGTTTACGACATCCTGATCTACGAACGCCACTTGCCTGCGGCGATGAAGTTTGTCGACCGGCATCCCGAACAAATTTTCGTGCTCGACCACCTGGCGAAACCGCGCATCAAGGAACAGTTGCTTGAACCGTGGCGCACCAGCCTGTTCGAATTGGCCAAGCGCGAAAATGTTTATTGCAAGCTATCCGGCATGGTGACCGAGGCGAATTGGGGTAATTGGAGTGCCGCGGACCTCCGTCCGTATGCCGACGCCGCACTCGAAGCCTTTGGTCCTAGCCGATTGATGTTTGGCTCGGATTGGCCGGTATGTTTGCTCGCTTGCAGTTATCAGAGCTGGATGGAAACCGTCACAGGCTTTCTGCGAGAGCTTTCCCGCGCCGAACAAAATCTTGTTTTTGGCGGAGTCGCGCGCAAGGTTTATTCTCTCAGCGCGCCAGAAGCCGCCGAGCGAGCCAGGCGCGCTTAAGGAGCCGAATGCCCCTGCAACCGTCGGCAGCAATCGCCAGCAAGTCGGTACCTTCGTCCTCGTTCGTGCACGCGCTTTTCCCGACGGGCCAACTGGCTCCGTTCCTTCTCGTAACCTTCTTGTTCTTCCTGTGGGGCATTCCCAACAATCTGAACGACGTCTTGATCCGGCAATTCATGAAGTCGTTTGAAATTTCCCGCTTCCAGGCCGGACTCGTGCAGAGCGCGTTTTATATGGGCTATTTTGTGCTGGCTATTCCCGCTGCTCTGTTGATGAAGCGCGCCGGATATAAGGCCGGCCTGGTCACCGGATTATTGCTGCTTGCGGCCGGAGCGTTTTTGTTTTGGCCGGCCGCCCTCGCCGGAAGTTACGCTTTTTTTCTCTTCGCCCTCTTCGTGATGGCTAGCGGGTTGTCGTTTCTGGAGACGGCTGCCAATCCATTTATCGCTCAACTGGGCGACCCAGACAGTTCCGAACGCCGCCTAAACTTTTCGCAAGCCTTCAATCCTCTCGGCGCGATCACCGCTGCATTGGTCGGTACCGTCTTTATTCTTTCGGGCGTCGAACTGTCCAAGGAAGAGGTTGCGGTGCGCATCGCCAATCACACCTACGGTGCCTATCTGCAATTTGAAACGCTGCGCGTAATTCGCCCTTACCTGGTCATTGCTGCGGTGGCATTTATCTGGGCCGTTCTGATCTGGCGCACTCGATTTCCGCAAATCCAAAGCGAAGCCGAAGACGCCGGAAGCCACGGACGTTTCTCCCAATTGCTCGTGCATCGCCATTTTGTCCTGGCCGTGATTGCCCAATTCTTCTACGTGGGCGCACAAGTCGGCACGTGGAGCTACTTCATCAGCTACGCCCAGGAATACACGCGCGTGCCGGAAAAAACCGCTGGTTACTTGCTGACTGGCACGTTGGCGATGTTCGGCGTCGGCCGCTTTACCTCAGCCTATTTGATGCGATTCTTATCGCCCAGCAAATTAATGGGCACCTACGGCGTGATCAATGTGGTCCTGCTTTCGATCGCGGTGCTCCATCCTGGGTGGCTCGGAATGTGGTGCGTGTTCTTCACCAGCCTCTTCATGTCGCTCATGTTTCCGACGATTTTCGCACTGGGCCTGAAAGGACTGGGTCCAAACACCAAAATCGGCGGTTCGTTGCTGGTGATGGCCATTGTCGGTGGTGCCGTTCTGACGCCAATCATGGGCCTGATTTCGGAGCAGCGCCACAGCGTCGCTCTAAGCTATTCCGTACCGATGGTGGCGTACGTGGTGATCCTGTTCTATTCCTTCTGGGGAGCGAAACCGCGCATAAACGCAGGGGCGCATTCTGCCGCAAATTAGAATTGGTCCGTCTCCGAGCTGGAAAGCGCTCATCGCCGAGGCGGATAGAATCTCTGCCCCTAACGGCAGAAGGAGGTTGTCAGGCGTGGGTGCTGTCTTCCTGTTCTGCTTGGATTTCCTCGTATGGAACTTCGACGGTTTCGCTCTTCCACGTTCCGGGCCGCGTGACCTTCATGGGTAAACGGGTGCGCTTATGAATCTTGTGAACAAACAGGCTTTGGTCGGTGTTGAAGCCTCCGTGAGTGATCTTGCGACCGTCGTTCGCCCGCACGATGAAGTGCTTGTTCCCGGTGTTGTAATGCAGGGTAGCGACCTCCTCCCAGCGGATTATCTTCTTTTCGCGGCCCCACCAGGAACGCGACCCAATGCCATCCACCTCGATGGACAAAACCGACGGGTGTATGCACAAGTCGAGCGCGAGAAATCCAAGGAATAGGTAAGGCACCCACCACTCATCCGGTTTACGCAGGGCCAACCAGGACCAGAGGAAGAGGGAGGTGAACGCGAGACCGCTAAGTACAATAAGAATGTGGATGGCGCGCGTGGGCATGAAGATCGTTCGACCAGCATCAATGTTGGCGCGCTCGGTGAGCGATGAGATCCAAAGCCAGCGAAAAACGACGGCCAGAACCGCAGG
>JGI1027J12803_100524526_pt1 | contig 10398 bp, 8 predicted proteins | sample IowNatreferecore_FD_12803 | JGI IMG/M metagenome (IMG submission 12803) | reverse complement strand
GGGAAATAAAATATAAATGGTCATCCCAGTATTTCGAACCTGCTGACGGAATTGCCTATATCGGCAATCTGCCCGGCAATTCAGAAAATATTTTTGTTGCTACGGGTTTTGGTGGGAACGGCATGACCTACAGTCATATCGCCGCGAGTGTCCTGACAGCAAAGATTGTTCAGAATACCGCGCTATACGGGAATCTGTTTAGTCCCGCCCGTGTTAAACCGGTTGCAGGGTTTACTAATTTTGTAAAAGAAAATGCGGATGTAGTTTCTTCTTTGATTGCGGATCCATTTAAAATTCGCGCTGCCGAATCCCTTGCGCAAATGCCAAACAATTCCGGGGATACAGTAAAATACCAGCACCATAATATGGCGGTTTATAAAAATCAACAGGGTGCGTTGTTCACCCTTAATCCCACCTGTACCCATTTAAAATGCACCGTAAAATGGAACCAGACGGAAAGAAGCTGGGACTGTCCCTGCCACGGTGCCCGGTATTCAGTGAATGGAGAAGTGTTAACAGGACCCGCCGACAGGCCTTTAAAAAAAATTGAATTGGCAGAAGCACAAACTACACGGTGAAATGGCTTCAGGGATGATTTTTATTTGGTTCACCTAAAAGTTTTAAAAGCTCATCCATTAAACCATTTCGTGCATTGTCCAGGCGCAATTCCCAGAAAAATATTCCATTCAGTTTTTTTTCCGAAACGTAAGCTGCCTTTTCATGAATGGACCGCTCATCATCATAAGTCAGGTATAAACCATTTTTAGTATTGTACTTGTAGGGTACCATCGCAATAGAGTCCCGGAAACTGAAATACCCCTGTCGTTCCGTATAATTCAAACGAATCTGTTTCATGGAAACAAACTTTTGGAAATCGGCTGGTTGGTTTAAACCGGTATCAGAAATTTTTCTCAGCTTATAAAGTCTTCCGTAAAAAGCAACTCCGATTGCAATTTTTTCTGGGGGAATGCCCAGGGAATCCAGGTAGTGAACGGCATGATCGGCCGAAGCGACCTGCCAGGAGGTAGAATAAAGTGCGCTGTGATGTCCGGACCGGTGCACCTGGCTGCCAATCAGATCGTAGGTCATTAAATCAAACCGGTCCACATAAGGTAATAAGGACGCATACGAAATGGAACCTTCCAGGTAAGGCGAAAATCCCGCGCACAAAATGGTGATTTTTCTTCCGGGACCCAGTACTTTTCTTAATTGCTGAACCAGGCCTGACAGGTTATTCTTGTCCTCTTCGGAAAACGCATGTCCCGGAAACGCGGCCAGACCGGGAAACTCCCAGTCTATGTCGATTCCATCAGCGTGAAAATAGTCCAGGGCTTCCTTAACGGAAAGGGAGAATTCACTACGGCCCCTTTCGGTTGAAAAGACATCAGAGCAGGTTCTGCATCCACCCCAGCCACCCATGGATAAAAGTATTTTCAGCGACGGGCTTTTCAGTTTTAACGAAACCAGCCCGTGAATTGTCAGGCTGTCATTTCGGTTGCTGACAGACAGCCGGTTTCCGTGCAGGTGACAAAAGCTGAATATAACTTCAGAAAGTTTTTCAACGGAATACGCAGGAATCTGCCGCGCATTGCCAGAATAATATCCAATCAGCACCTGTCCGTCAGAACAGGCGTTAACCAGGCATAATACGATCAGCAAAAAATTATTCCTTGTCGTCCTTTTTAAAAACCTTGCGCAATTCATCCTTCGCCTTTTCCAAAACCTGTTTTTTAGATGCTGTCAGATTTTTTCCTCCACGGTTAATATAAAAGTTAAGCATGGACATCGCAGACTGGTAAGGAGTTCCTTTGCGACGGTGACTATGCACCGCAGAACGTTTCAGCGACCGGGCTATTTTTTCCGGATCACTGCCGGCAAATACTCCTTTTTCCAGGTCCAGTGCGTCACTATGTTTATTAACCTCGGCCGACCATTTTTTCTTAGCTGGCATAGTTGATTATTTAGTTGGTTCGTTTATTAAACGTGGGGCGGTCTTCATATGTTTTCTCCTGAAATTGAAAACAGACCGCACTTTGGAAACAACCGACAACGCAGCACGTTTGGCAATGTTCTTCGGATTCAGGTCCGTTTTCAGATGACGAAATCCATCTATAATTTCAAATTTTTCCCTTTCAGCTTTTTCGTCCAGTTCGGCGATCTTTTCTTCAAGTTCTGACTTTTTCATACTTCATCTTTTTATAAAAACAATACAAAATCATACCCGGAGCCGGTACCCCATGCCCATCTCTTGTCATGACGATACCAGGGCCCCCAGGACTCCAGCAGCCGGGACAAAAAAACCCTTTAGGATCGATAATAAATCTTCCGGAATGCTTAACTTGGGTATCCTGTAAAAATCCAACTCATTTCGAATCCTTTCAACGACCCCGTATCGAATAACAGACAGACTGGCATTTAACACCTAATCCGGTTTTATCAATTTAATTTAAACTCAGACGAGTCACCATGGCTGGTAATAATTCGGTTGCCCATCAAAAAGAGCGGCCTTCAATGGTCGTTGGTATTGGAGCTTCAGCAGGTGGCATTCAGGCATTAAAAGAATTCTTTGAAAATGTCACCGGCGATTCGGGCATCGCCTACGTGGTCATTCTTCACCTTTCTCCCGATCACGTGAGCAAACTTCCTGAAATATTGCAACTGGTTGCCAGGATTCCAGTGACCCAGGTCGTCGGCAAAGTAAAGGTGAACGCGGATCATATTTACGTGATTTCCCCCAATCACCACCTCGCCATGACAGACGGATACATTCGTGCATCTGAAAATTTGCAGGAAGAAGATCGCAGGGCACCCGTGGATATTTTTTTCCGGACCCTGGCCGACTCCCAGGGATCGCAGGCAGTTTGTGTCGTCCTGTCCGGCACAGGGGCCGACGGATCCATGGGTCTTAAACGCATAAAGGAAAAAGGCGGGGCGGCTTTTGTGCAGAATCCCAGGCAGGCTGAATTTGACGAGATGCCCAGGAATTCCATTGCTACAGGACTGGTGGATGAAGTGTTGCCGGTAGCAGAAATCCCGGGGAAAATACTTGGTTATAAAAACGGAATGAGCCATGTGCAGATCCACCTGGAAGACCAGGAGCAGACGGTGGAACAACAAAACCTGCTCCGGGAAATTTTTACCCGGATCCAGACAAAACTGGGTCATAATTTTTCAAATTATAAAAGACCAACCATTCTTCGCCGTATTGAACGCAGGATTAACATGCGTAATCTCCCGGACCTCGCTACCTATGTAGAGTTTATAGATCAGAATCCGGATGAGATCATCGCTTTGCAGAAAGACCTGCTCATATCTGTTACCAATTACTTCCGCGATAAGAAAGCTTTCGATATCGTGGAAAAAGAAGTTATACCCACCCTGATCAGGCAGGCAACGGGTGGAGTGCCGGTTAGAATCTGGGTAGCGGGTTGTGCTACGGGAGAAGAAGCATATTCCCTTGCGATGATTTGCGCTGAACAAACATTCCACCTGATCGACGTACCCAAAATACAGATCTTCGGAACCGATATAGATGAAGATGCAATTATGGAAGCGAGGGAAGGTACCTATACGCTCAACGATGCCGCCGATGTTTCGCCGGAAAGATTAGAGCGGTTCTTTACAAAAGAAAAGGAAGTTTATGTGGTCAGAAAGGAAATCCGCGAGATGGTCGTTTTTGCCACCCATAATTTTTTAAAGGATCCGCCTTTTTCGCGCCTCGACCTGGTAAGCTGCCGTAACGTGCTCATTTATTTTAATAAAATGGCCCAGCAGCGGGCGATGGAAACTTTTCATTTTGCACTGAAACCTGAAAGGTATCTTTTCCTTGGATCTTCAGAAACGATCGAAGGTGCAAGTGATCTGTATTCAATATATAACAGGGATCAGCACATTTTTCAATCCCGGGCGGTTCCCGCCCGCTCATATCCGCTGCCTGAAACAGTGCCTTCCTTTCGCTACGACTTCATGAGTCAGTCCGCATTCAGGAAAGAAAGAAAAAGAAAATTACTGGATAATTTTTCCATGAGCGATTTACATCAGCGGATTTTGGAGGAATATGCGCCCCCGTCAATACTGCTCAACCAGGAATTTGATATTGTGCATGTTTCCGAAAGTGCGGGACGCTATCTGCAGATATCCGGCGGTGAACCATCACAAAACATTCTGAAGCTGATCCTTCCGCAATTGAGGATCGATTTGCATACCACACTAAGCCAGGCAGTGGATAAGAAAACCACCGTCGAAGCTAGAAAACAAAAAATCGTTATCGGAGAAAAAGAAGAAGTTTTCAATATCCGCGTGCGTCCTGTGTTTCGGGAGGGAAGTACGACACAGGGCTTTATATTACTTGTATTTGAACCAGCCACACCAGACCCGGAACTGGACAAGATAATTGCCATGACGGATGAACCGGTTGTAAAACAGTTGGATCAGGAATTGACGCGATTAAAAGCGCAACTCGCGTATTCTGTTGAACTACATGAATTCCATGCTGAAGAACTGAAGGCCTCCAATGAGGAACTGCAGGCCATGAATGAAGAGCTTAGGTCCACTGCAGAAGAGCTTGAAACCAGTAAGGAAGAACTACAATCGATCAATGAAGAACTCAGGACCGTAAACCAGGAACTGAAAGTAAAAATTGACGAAACAGTTTTAAACAACAATAATCTGCAAAATCTGATCAACTCGTCAGATATCGGTACCATATTCCTGGATAAGAATTTTTGCATAGCTTTTTTCACGCCTGCGGCAACTCAGATCTTCAATCTTATTCCCGGCGATCGCGGACGCCCCCTTTCCGATATTACAAACCGGCTGGAATATGGAGGTTTGCTGGACGATGCAGGAATGGTACTTGAAAATTTACAGTCCATTGAAAAAGAAGTTACGACAATCGATCGGCGGAAATTTCTGTTACGCGTCCTGCCCTACCGCACTTCCGAAGACCGGATCAATGGTGTAGTGATCACCTTTGTGGATATCACTGCGAAATCCCGCGTCGAAAATGAATTGCGCGAATCCCAGGACCGTTTACAGTCGGTTACGGATCTGGTGCCAGACCTTTTATGGAGTAACAAACCGAATGGAAGAGTCACTTGGTTTAATAAGCGCTGGAATGATTATACAGGGAAATATATAAAATCAGATCGTGAAGAACGGGCATTCAGTGGATGGGAGTCGCTGATTCATCCTGATGATATCAGCATTTTAAATGAAAAATGGACACGGGCTCTGAAAAAAAGCGAAATTCTGGAAGCCCAGTTTCGCTTGAAAAGATCCGATGGTGCCTATCGATGGCATATTGCGCGCAGTGTTCCTCTGCATGATCAGCAGGGTAAAATAATTTCCTGGTTTGGTTCAGCAACAGATATCGATAATTTAAAAAACGCCGAAAGGGCTTTATCCCATTCAGAAGAACGCTACCGCATTGCGCTGCAATCCGCCGAAATGATTGCCTGGGACTGGGATGTAAGAACGGACGAATTTACCTGGAGTGAAGAAAACAGCACATTCGCCGGCAACCGTGGATTGGAAAAAAGAACGGTATTACTGGAACGTTTTGTACTGCCCGAAGACCGCGGGATGTTATTGGATGCCCTTACGAAAGCTGTTGAGAAAAAAGACATTTTTCAATCAGAATTCCGTGTTGCTCCCAATGGCAAAGAGGAGACCCAATGGTATTTTGCCTATGGCCGCGCGGTTTCCAGTCAGAACGGCCGGGCGACCAGAGTGGCTGGTGTCGTTCACAATATTACAAACCGGAAACGACTGGAAAATCAAAAGGATGATTTTTTTGGTATCGCTAGTCACGAATTGAAAACACCTGTCACCAGTATTAAAGCCTATGCTGAAGTTTTACAGGAAATGGCCTCGGAAGCGAAGGACCCTTCCAGTGTCGAACTGATTTCAAAACTGAACAAACAGGTTGACCGGCTGACGGACCTGATCAATAACCTCCTGGATACAACAAGAATATTCGAAGGACAATTAAAACTGCATCCGGAATTATTCGATATCAATAAACTAATTAAAGAAAAAACCGAAGATCTGCAACCCCTGACCCATAAGCACGCTTTCGTTTTAGAGCTCGATAAAAATATCCCGCAGGTTTCTGCCGACAAGGACCGCCTCGGGCAGGTACTCACGAATCTGATGACTAATGCCATAAAATATTCACCCTCCGGAGGTGATATCATTATTCGTTCGGAAGCGAAGGGGGAAAACTTAAAAGTCAGTGTGAAGGATCAGGGGATCGGAATTCCTGAAGAAATGAAAAATAAAATCTTTGATCGGTTTTTCAGGGTTAACAATCCCCATGTTCATGCGTTTCCCGGCATGGGTCTGGGGCTGTACATTACGGCCGGCATCATTCATCAGCATGGTGGTGAGATTTTTGTAGGCGATAAACAGGATGTCGGTACCCTGATTTATTTTACATTGCCATTCAGCACCCCGCCCGTTTTAAAATAACATCTATGAAAAAGATTATATGTGCTGACGACGATCCGGGTTTACAGGATGTTTTTCCGTTGATTTTTGGCAGGGCCGGTTACCAGGTAACGATGCTCCGCGGCGGCGAACAACTGATGGAAAATGAATTCGAACTGCCCGATATATTTCTGCTTGACAAACAACTTTCAGGAGCAGACGGAATGGAAATTTGCCGCTTTTTAAAGGGTCAGGAATCCACCAGGGATATCCCTGTGATCATCGTCTCTGCCAGCCCGAACCTTGATAGACAGGCAAAAGCAGCGGGTGCAGATGCGTTTCTGGCAAAGCCCTTCCAGACCCGGAACCTGCTGGCCTTACTAAAGAGATTTATAAAGGATTCTGATTAAATAAATAGTCATTTTATTGCCTGCTCTTCCCGTACTTCAAACAAAAAACTGGGGAATAATTTCTAAGTTCATTGACAATTGGGGCAGTACTGGCACATAACCAGTTGCGTCCTCCTTTCTTCCACTAATCTTCCCGCTTAAAGCAGCAATTTTTTTTGCCACTCACAACCCGGATTAATTAAGTAACTTTAGTAAACTGCCTGCCATTGAAAAGGATACTCTTTTTGCCGGTTTTAATTAGCGTGCTTACAATACATGTATCCGGCCAGCAAGCTAACAACCCCAACAAGAAACACACAGACAGCTTGGAAAGCATCGCCTTTGAACAATTAAAAAGTTTTATTGCTGCAGATACCTTCAACCTGAGACTCGCGGAAGCGGAGAAAAATTCCATTAGCCACGCCGGGGAGCAGCATCTGATGGTAGTGCCTATGAACAGGGGTTCAGGTAACGAACAAAATGATTACTCGAGCTGGGATAAATGGCTACCGACTGTTTATCACAAGGAAGCTACCGTCGGTTCACCATTTCTGCTTTTTTCCTATGTACCCGGGTTAGTAGTGGGAGACTCCTGGTCCGTCGTTGACAAACCCGACCATCTGTATAACTATGATAAAATGTCCGGTAATCTTTTGCTGATAAGAAATAATGAATCACCCATCGCTGTAAATAATAGCCAGGTAAAGTTATTTTGTCTTAAAGCAGATAAAGGAGGATTGATTTTTAAACGCGTTCCCTTCATCAACTCCGGGGAATTCTACCAGGTCATTTATAAAGGCCGGCATTACTCCTGTTATAAATTGTACAAAAGCATTTTCATAGGAGCAAATCAGACTTCAAACGGCTATGTTCAGGAGGGCAAAGACTACGACGAATATGAAGATGTTATTACTTACTATCTCGCGGATGAAAAAAAAGAGGAGTTCCAGATATTTGAACTGAAAAAAAAATCCATCAGGCTTGTTTTTGGTTCAGTAAGCCCGGTTACCGAAACTTACATGAAGAATCATAAATATGAAGATCTCAACGAAATCTTCTTAGCAAATCTCACGGCAGAACTAAATAAATAAATCTCCCGCTCCCCCAGGGAAAAGAATTCGGTTTCCTGACTGTTTCATTCATTTGCACGCATTTTAAAGAAATATACAGGAGGAAAAATCCTTGGTTTTGCAAAAAAACCTGCTTAAAAAGTAGGTTCTGTCCTAAAAAGTCAGTTTTGTTCTATTTCCATTTTTGCAAAAGCGATAGGTTTGCAATTCAATGGCTCAAATCCAGATTAATGAAAATAGGGTCCCCTTTGATTGTAGCACTATTCTGTTGCAGCTTGAGCGATTGTAAGAGCCAGGCTTCATTTGGAACCCGCCACCTCCGATTAATAAAGACGATACTTCTTCCGGAAGTAAAGGGCAGAATTGATCACATGGATGTCAATTTGAAGGATCAAATTCTCTATGTAGCTGCTTTAGGTAATAATACTTTAGAAGTTGTGGATCTTCATGACGGCAAAATCCTGAAAAGCATTAAGAGCCTCCACGAACCCCAGGGTGTTGGCTATATTCCGCAGACTGGTGAAATCCTGGTAGCAAACGGTGATAACGGAGATTGTTATTTTTACAACTCCCGGAGTTTTGAAAAGACAGCTGCCCTTCCATTACATTCAGATGCTGATGACGTCCGGTATGATTCCGTTGCAAAGAAAATATACGTTGGTTATGGGGATGGAGGTGTTTCAGTAATAGACCCGGAAACACATAAACAAATAGCAGTTATAAAATTACCGGCACACCCCGAGTCTTTCCAGATTGACAAAAAACTGGATCTGCTCTATGTAAATCTGCCGAATGCAAAAATGGTCGGAGTAATTGAACTAGGCAGTATGAAGGTGACCGGTAAATGGGAAAGAACCCAACCTTCTGCAAATTATCCGATGGCATTGGATAGCATCCACCATCAGGTATTTGTCGGATACCGGAATCCTGCAAGGCTGATCGTATTTGATGGCCGTTCAGGAAAAGAGATCAGTAATATAAACATGGCAGGTGATGCAGATGATTTATATTATGACGTCAAAACCAGCCGCGTGTTTGTCAGCGGTGGAGCGGGTTCAATCGATATATTCCAGCGACAGAATGACGAAGCATTTAAACAGATCGCCAGTATTCCTACACGAAATGGTGCGCGCACTTCATTGCTTATCCCTCAGTTAAACCTTTTTATTTTGGCAGAAAGAGCCGTTTCCGGAAAGCCGGCGGATTTGCTTGTATACAAAGTCATGGAATAATAAATTGAACTTAAAATTTATCACGCCCTGTACAACCGGGCCAAATGCGCAAAAAACGAGAAACATGTATGACAAAAATCTATCTGATATTGAAAATCAAAAAAGATTACGTCTGTTTTTCATCTCGCAACTATAATTTTCTCCTTGCTATCAGTTCATACCGCTCAAACCCAGACTTTATCCGATACGCTTGTTCACTTGAAAGATGTCCTTCAGATGGCTGAACAACGTTACCCTTTAATAAAAACCTGGACGACCACTCTGAATTTTTTGGGGACCTAAAACCCGGAGATACAATTGTCTTGAAAGGAAGTGAAGAATTAAAAACGGGAACGCGGATAGTTCCCAAATTGTGATTTTAAGTCATTAACGAAAGTCCGGCTTTTTTTCATTCTTAGTATCTTTGAGTTGCTTGATGAAGGTAATCTCCTTGTCATTAATCCTGCTGCTGTTGTTCACAACAACCCGGATGGGCGAACTATTCAAATTGCCGGTACTTATTGCACATTATTTTGAACATGATGAAAAAGATGATCATCAGTCTTTTTTTGCATTCATAAAAGAACATTACGCGGAAATGCATGCAACCGAAAGTCAGATGCACGCGGACCATCAACAAAACTTTGGGCAAAGTCACTCTGAGCGAATGCTGGCTTTGATAGCCGTAGTTCATTCTGAACGAAGGCTATACACAGGGTTGGCAATCGCTGCCTTGATTGACTGCACGCTGATAGTGATCAGTGTAATCAATACAGCCAGGATACCCCCATTCGCAAAAATCCACCAGCTGATATCTATTCTATAGGCAAAATTGTTGAGCCAGTTATGCATCGCCCACCATGTCAGCGGTATGGAGATCATGAAGGCAAGAATAACCAGGAACAAAAACTCTTTTGACAAAAGAACCAATACCTGGTTTACGGATGCCCCGAGTACTTTGCGGATTCCGATCTCTTTGGTGCGCTGTTCAGTGGTAAAAGCGACCAGGCCGAGTAAACCAAGACTCGCAATGAACACGGCTACAACTGCGAAATAAATAAATATTTGTCCTGTCTTTTCTTCCGCCGCATATACAGATGCAAACCGGTCATCCAGGAAATAATAGGAAAAAGGTGTCCTGGAATTGAATGCGTTCCATTCCTTCTTCAGGTCTGCCAGGAAACCGGCGATACCGGCCGTTTTGATTTTTACCATCAGCCCACCATTATTATGCCGGAGCATCATCATGACAGGAACGATCCGTTGTTTTACCGAGGCATAATTGAAATCCTGCACGAC
>JGI1027J12803_100165670_pt1 | contig 10410 bp, 10 predicted proteins | sample IowNatreferecore_FD_12803 | JGI IMG/M metagenome (IMG submission 12803) | reverse complement strand
CATTATCGGTAGCGCCTGATCCGCTGCGGGACCAGCTGCCGACTCTTGGGCCAGGCGCCAACACCCGCCAGCAGCAAGATCAAGCAACACCAGGCTTCTTCACAATTTTGTCGGCTCCTCGTGCGAAAGATCCTACGGCGATGCGCTCGATCTAATTGTTGTTAGCGCCAAGCCTGATTGTTGCGTCGAATCCGCGAAGCGCCAGTCGAGCCAGCACACCCGCCGAATCGCGAACCGTCCTACAAAAAAAGAATCCTCGAATAGCAGTGAGGAATCGGATTGTGGAATCGACATTTGTGGGTCAAGGGCTGGACTCGGGCGGGAGATCACACAGATGAAAGGACTACATCAGCATTATGCCAGTCAAAGATCAGAAGGAACTCTTCGTTTGGATGCTCAGCGACCTCCGGCGGGGAGCGGAACAAACGACAACCATCTTCCAGGAACTTGAGAAGCTCGCGGAGGATCCCGTCATCAAGGAAGCGCTGCAGGCAAGGGTCTTTGTCCACGATCAGATACTGAGCACGCTAGACGAGTGTTTCAGGATGATCGGCCAAAAACCGGTGAACACTAAGGGACGGGTGCACGAAATTATCGCGGAAGATTTCCGACGGGAGTTGGGGGACATTGAAAACAAGGACGCCCGCCGTCTCTTCATCCTGGCCAAGGCCAATCGCGTGATGCATGTTCGCATCGCCGATTACGAGATTCTGATCGCGGCGTCCGACTTGACTGGCCACTATGGCGTGGGCGCGCTCCTGCAAAGCTGCTTGGCGTCCAAATTGGCATTCGTGGAAAGGACACGACGGCTGATCCGCCATCGGTTGGAACAACGAATGGCCGCGTAGGGGGTCATTGGGAACCGGGCCGGCCATGTCCGCCATCTGGACCGGTGTCCAGAACCGGGCAGGTGCCGGCTCAACCTGCACCAGGTTGCAGCGGAGAGGTTTCTCAAGTAAATAATCGCCCAAAAAGAGCAGCCCAAGCCGCCGTTTCAACATCGCACAGGCATGCCCTTTGTCCGCCAAGCCGGCGCGGCCGCTATTCTGATCGTGCTTACACTCTCCTTTCAATGTGCCGGAATGGCCACGCTCATCCATTTGGCAAAAACTCAGTTTCAACGCGATATTTCCAGGCTCAGCGCATTGCGCTCCGCTGTGCTCGTGGCCCGATTCACAAGCATGATCGTTGTGTTGCATCTGATGCAGATTTTGCTGTGGGCCGCGTTTTATCGCTGGTATTGTTTTCCCTCTTGGGAATCTGCATTCTACTTTTCGACAACCAGTTATTCGACGGTCGGCTATGGAGATGTTGTTCTACCGCCGATCTGGCGGACTTTGGGCCCGACGGAAAGTCTCACGGGAGTGCTGATGTGTGGACTCTCCGCGAGCTTCCTGTTTGCGGTTGTCACACGGCTGGTACAGCGCCGCGAGCTTTCCCCGTCCTGATGCCGAAAGCTACGCGTCCTCGGGCCAGGGTCGCGATGAGGATGCAGTCTGCGAACAGAGCGCTGTCCGTTTGATTGAGTGTTGCGGCTTAGCTGATTCCCGCTTGGATCGAAGATCCACGCCTTGACATTAATCAGGCCACCCTCGCTCCCGTGGGATAGGCCACGCCCGAGTCCGCGTCTACTTCCTGTGCGGGCCCGTCCTCCACCCATTCCTTTAATAGCGTGTACGTCACGGCGAGAATCACCGGGCCCAGGAAAATGCCCATGATCCCCAGACCGATCATGCCGCCAAGGACGCCGAGGAAAATCAATGGCAGCGGGAGGTCGGCTCCCTTCTTGATCAGGACGGGTTTCACGACGTTGTCGATCGTCATGGACACGACTGCGAAGACCAGCAGGATACACGCCGACAAAGTGGTCCCCGTGGAGAACTCCCAGATCACGGCGGGGACCATGATCAGCCCCGGTCCGAGTTGCGCCAGGCACAAAAACAAAATGGCAGCACAGAGCAGCGGGGCGGCCGGAACGGATGCGATCAGGAGCCCGGCTCCGGCGATGACTACCTGAACGAGCGCGGTAACCACTATGCCCATCGCCACACCTCGTATTGCGCCTGCACCAAGCAGGGCAGCCCGGTCGCCATTGGAACCCGCGAGGCGGGTGGCGAACTTTCTGACTCCCCGCGCGGCCGTCTCACCTGTCGTGTAAAGGACCGCACAAATAATGGTCGTCATCAGGAATTGCAGAATCATTGCACTAGCTCCACCGATCTGGCCGATGAGCCATTGGATGAAGCCGTGGACGTAAGGCGCCACCTTGGCCGCGAAGGCCTCCGGACCTTGGGCAGCGAGGTTTGTCCACGCGGCTGTGATCTTGTCGCCCGCCAGCGGAATGCCGGACAGCCACGCAGGCGGGGGTGGCAGCGCGACCTCGTGGAGGGAACTCACCCACGCAGAGATCCGGTCGCTGTTGCTAACCAGCGCCCCTACGGCAAACCCCAGCGGAACCAGGAGAATGAGCAGAAGGACCACCGTCATGATAAAGACGGCAATTCCGCGTTTTCCCCGGAGTCGGGCCTGAAGGCGCAGAAAAAAGGGCCAGGTCGAGATGACAATCATGGTCGCCCATAGAAAGGCCGACACAAATGGGCGCACGATCCACGCGCTGGCGACGATCAGAACGGCAATAGACCCAACGGATAGAATCGTGCGGGTCAGATCACGGGAATCACGGTTCTCTGGCAAACTACACCTCCCGCGGCTGCGTCATACGAGTTTGTGGACGGCCAACACAAAGATGACGCCCCTTCCATACAGTCAGATCCAGACTTTTTGGCGTGCCCGAAACAATTACCGGTCAGACCTACTATCCCTGGCGGCCTGCGTTGGAACGGCCAAGAAGCTGGCAATGGCGCGCGATCGGCGGTGTGCCGGCTTTGCAACTCATGACCGAGCTTCATAACTGTTGGGCTGGAAAGCGGATGTAGGTGCTGAATCGCGGTTAGTGGGTCTATACGGCGGTTGCGTAACGGAAGGCTGTCAAAAAGGGACTCGGGGTGGCAACAGGTAAAGCGTCATAGCGAAGACCAGATAGACCATCAGCAGCAAGACGCCGACGAACCACGCCGAGCGTCCGCTGTTGGTCACGAACGAGGTGGTGATCGTGGCGATGAGAATCATCACCACCGCGCCCGGCCAGAAATAAAAGTCCATCGGCGTCGGCCCGATCCAATAGCTCACGAGCAGCAGCACAGGCGCGACGAAGAGAGCGATTTGGGACGCGCTGCCCAGCGCGATACCCACACTCATGTCCAGCCGGTTTTTGCGGGCGCCCGAAAACGCCGTGCCCATTTCCGCCGCACCCCCGACCAACGCCACGACGACGAATCCGACGAAAGCGGGTGTCATTCCGAAGGTCACCGCCGCCTGCTGCACCGACTCAACGAACACTTCGCTCACCAGCGCCACCAGCACGGTGACGCCGGCCAAGGTGGCCAGGGCCAGGCCGATGGGCCACGGCGCTTCACCGGCCTCGCCGTGTTCCGCGCTGGCAAACAGCTCTTTGTGCGTCTTCAGCGAGAACAGCATGCCCAGTCCGTAGGCGACGATGAGCAGCACCGCCAAACCCACGCTTAACATCCGGGTAAACTCTGTCCCCGCAGTAAAGTCGACCTTGGCGACCGCCGAAGGAATCACCAGCGCGGTCGTCGCCAGAAAGAGCAGGCCGGATTGCATACGGGCCGTTGCGCGGTTGTATTCCTGCACGTGATGTTTGAGCCCGCCGAGAAGAAACGACGCCCCCAACATGAATAAGGTGTTGGTGACAATCGCGCCGACAATGGAGGCCTTCACGAGCATGTATTGCCCGGCGCGCAGGGCCGTCAGGGCAATGACCAGTTCGGTCAGGTTTCCCAGCGTGGCGTTGAGCAGCCCGCCGACGGCATCACCCGTCTTGGCCGCCACCGATTCCGTGGCGTGACTCAGTAGCGCCGCCAAGGGCACGATGGCCAGCACTGACAACACGAAGAGCGGTGTGTGCGCTTCGGGCCGGAGGTGCGCCCCGACCAACACCACTGGCACGAACACCAGCAGCCACAGCAGCCGACTGTGACGGATTTCTTGGAGGAGTTGTCTCATGCGGTCACGCGCGGAAAATTGAAGGATGACCTTGATGTCACCGGGCTTTCCGTCGAGCGACTGTTTGAAATTCTCGACTGCGGCGATGCCGTCACGGTGGTGGACATAGTCATTCCGCAAGATTTGGTCGAGGAGCCTCGCGATGCATTCTTTTCGGGGGCCCTCGATGCGTGTTTGTGGCGTGTTTATGTCGAGCGCGGGAAGACTTGTGTTTGCGGCGTCCGCACAGAGCGTTTAGTCCTGCTGCACCTCGAACTTGAATTCGTTTTCCGAGCCAGTGACTGAAGCCGCCGCATAGTCGCGCTTCGCGGAAAATGAGGCGCACAAAAGCGCGGCTAAAACCGCAGGTGCATCGCGTTGGCCGCGACGCCATCCACTATCAGCACCAGCGTCGCGTCGCCAATCCCTTTGAGGGATTTCGGCAGTCTGAGATTCACCTGGTCTAAGCCTTCGAACTGGCCTTGTGCGCCTGCGTACTCGACCGGCACGTCGATCCCCGCGATGGTCACGCGGACGTTCGCGAGTGCGCTGCGGAATCGCAAGCCGGTGCCGAACAGGATCAGAAACACGTCGCCGTCGCCACTCAAGTCGATCGTTCCGGACGGGCGGCCACCCACTCCCTGCGCAACGTCGATGGTCACAGTCGCCGGAGTCACCGTTTGCACGCCGCCCTGGTTCCGCACGATCAGAACCGCACCGAACAACCCCGGCCCGATCGACCCGATTTTCAGCCGTCCGGTCGAGCTGACGCCCGTTGCCGTCTTGATGGTGAGCGTTGCAATGCCGATCGCGGTCCCTGGCGGGATCGCGTAATTCGCTTGAAATTTATTAAAGAACGACAGCCGTGCCGGCCGTTCGACCCCGCGCGAATCCACAATCGAAATGACTGGCGCAGTGAAGCCGTCCGAAAGGCCCGAAACGGTGCACGAATAGGCTGTCATCAGCGACTCCGGCGCTACAGCTCCCACTACGAACGTTGCCGCCGAGAAATTCGCGTCGATTCGTCCCGCGTTTATCGGAAGGAAAGTTTCATTACCAAATTGGTTCCCCGCGGCAATGCGAATCGAGTGAAAACCATCGGTGACCGGCGCGCGGAATCGTACGCGATAGAAACCGACACTATCCTGCAAAAGCACGGACTCCAACACTTCCACCGCCTGCCCGTCGATGGTAACGAACGGTTTCACAACCGTCGGGACGTTGTTCTCCGGAGACACGCCCGTGGCCACGGGCGGATTGGTGGGACCTAATCCGGAGACGGTGGCCGTCACGAGACTGCCGGGCGCCGTGGCCTCCAGAAAACAGTGCGTGTGGGGATCGCCGCTATGCACGGGATAAAATGGCGAGACCTCGTATATGCTCGGCGCGAATTGATCCAGGGTAATGCTGAATTGCTGGGTTTTCCCGCCGCCTAGGTTCGCCACTAACGTCGCCGGGCCGAGGGGCGCGTCGACGGGCAACTGAAACCGGGCCACGATGGTCGATTGCCTGCCTAGTTGTGCCGCGGGCTTTCCGTCGAGAGTCGCCGAAAAACTCAAGGGGAGGTCGGCGCCATTAAAGCGAATGATGCTGCCAGGGGAGAAATGGGCGTCGCTGGTGGCGTCGTTCACGACAGCGCTGATGAAAGGTTGCTGGGCCAGGAGGCTTAGAGGAATCGTGAGAAGGAAGGCAATTGCGCGCATAAGCGAATCCTTTGGGCGATGACAATGCCGCTGACTGACTTAGGCCATCATTGCACACGGCTGCACGCACAGAATGCCCAGCTGGTGTACCAATACTCCACCGCTCGGCATTTGCAAGGCTCACCATCAAGACGGCAATGGCTGTGACGGCAGCGGGCCAGCCCGAAACCCGATCGCGCCGCGCCCTGCATAGCTAACCGTCTAGCCAGAAGGGCTGACGCCCGCAGGCATTTGATACCCTGGAGCGAGTGTTTTCCAGACTAATCCGTTTTACCCTGGCCCTGAGTGTGTCTGTGCTTTTCGCCGAAACTCCGGAGCCGACCAACGTCCTTCCCCGGCCTGAGGCTACCGAATCGCGGCTCAAGCTGTTTCACACGCACACGGGCGAGCGGATCGATATCGTCTTCCGCCGCGGCGCCGAATATGTTCCCGAGGCGCTGGCGAAACTCGACCGATTCCTACGCGACCATCGCACCGGAGACGTGCACCATTACGACGCGCGGGTTTTCGACCTGCTGGCCGACCTGACGCGCGCCGCTGGCCGTCCCGGCGGCGAGATCCACATTATCTGCGGCTATCGCACCGAGCGCAGCAACGAATTCCTCCGCAAGAACACCACCGGGGTGGCGAAAAACAGCCGCCACATGCTGGCGGAAGCAATCGACATTCGCGTGCCGGGCGTCAACACGCGCGTGCTGCGCGACACGGCGCTACGTATGCAACGCGGCGGAGTGGGTTTCTACCCCGGCTCCAACTTCATCCACGTGGACGTTGGGCGCGTGCGACAGTGGTGATTTTCCGCGCCGAATAAGGCGCGCCCTTCTCCATCGACAAAAGCAGCGCCGCATCCTGGCTGTAGATATCGCCGAAGAATCGGACCTCGCCGTTATCGCCGACCGCGGCCGTCGTATAGATGATCATCACCGGAATTTCCCGCTCCAACGTGACGCTCACGGGCGCGGTTCCCTGCATCGCTTCGCTAATTTTTTCGGTGGTCCACTCCGGTTTTTGCCGGAGAACCCAGGCGGCCAGCAGTTCGGGCCGCTCCAGGCGAACGCATCCGTGGCTCAGATCGCGGCGGCTGCGCGCGAATCCGGAGGTGGACGGCGTGTCGTGCATGTACACGTTGTACTCGTTCGGGAACAGGAACTTCACCATGCCGAGCGCATTCTTCTTGCCCGGCGCCTGGCGGATTTGCAGCTTGCCGGCGCGAAGTTGGTCGAGCGTCTCGTCGTCCAGCTCATCGCGCGTCACCACCTGGCTCGCGTTCGTAACTACTTCGTATTCGTTACGGCCGAGATAGGAGCGATCGTCGCGGATCTTCGGCAGCAATTCCTTGGTCAGGATGCTGCGCGGAACATTCCAGTAGGGGCGGAAGATCACTTCTTTCATTGCGGAAGTGATGAGCGGAGTTTCGTGCTTCACCGCGCCGCCAACCACCACTTTCATCTCTAGATCGGCGCTGTTGCCGGCGGAGATTCCGCGCAGCTTGAACTCGGGGATATTCACGATGATCGCGGGGCGCGCGAAATCGCGCGGCATCCAGCGCCAGCGTTCCAGCGCGAGTTCGAGCTGGCGGACGCGCTGGGTGAGCGGCGTGTTGAGATGCGCCAGCGTGTCTTTGCCGATGCGGCCGTCGGCGGTCAGCCCGTGGCGTGCCTGGAAGCGCTTCACGGCTTCGACCAGTTCGCCGTTATATTCGTCGCCAGCTGCGATTTTCGCTTGCACCGGCAGATCGCCCAGCCGGCGCAGCAGGCGTGCCATGCGCGCGACGCCTTCGTAGCGGCTCTCCGGCTCGACGGGCTTCTTGGTCGCGGGCAGCATTTCGTCATCGCTTTCGCGAGCGAGCGCACGATAGCGCGCCAGGGCGGCTTCGGTGCGGCGATACCCGTCGGACTGCGGATCGAGTGCGGCGAGCTCGACGCGTGGGTCGCGCGCGGCCGCGATGCGGCGCAGCATCTCCGGCATTTCAGCCAGCTGCGCGTCGGGGATCGCGGGATTTAGACGGCCCCAGCGCACCGCGCGAACATAGCGTAGCGCGGCGACCGACAGAGCGATGTCGAAGCGCGCGACCTGTTCGTCTGAGGGGACGCGCAGCGCGCGAAGTGCGGCCACGCGAGCGGGCCATTTCGATGCATCGTAATCTTCGGGATCGAGACCCTTCGCCGCAGCGGCGCTAAGTGTGTCGATCAACAGCATGGACTGCGCGTTGGGTGCGCCCTTCACCACCCACGCGGGCGCGAACAAATTCATCTGATAGAACGCGGCCAGATCGCTGCGTGCGTCGCTGAAGTCCGGCCAGCGCGCCTCCTCGATCCGTCCGTTGGCCACCAGACTGGCGATCGCCGAGGAACCCGGCGCTTTTATCGGCTCCACCCCGGCCGCTGAGGCCATCACGGAGGCAACCACTAACGGCAGCCCAAAACGTCGCATCGCATCCATCTTCCGAACGCCCCTTCTATGCGTTCATACGTAAACGCGTAATTTTGTGGATGCAATCGTCATGCCACGCGCGCGGAAGGGCGATTTCTCGCAATTAATTAGAAGGAATCCTGTTGAGCGAAAAAGCCCTCGGAATACGCATACTATTGAGAGCCCCGCAGGCGTCCAGGTCAGGGGCATCGTGCTGCTGCTTGGACTTCGACGACCACCGACGGCATTCGCCGATTTGTTGTTCGATGTGAGCATACGCGCACCAATTGCAATGCCCGAGCCAACTATCTCCAACCTCGCGAATCCATTCGCGACTTGCAGCGTCAATCAAGCTGATGAAAAGCTTCGTGCTCGGCGTCATTTTCTTGTTGGCCTCCTATCATGCTGCGGGTGAAACGCCACTGAAGGCTCTGATCGACGCCATCTTCGCGGATTTTCAGAAGGACAATTCTCCCGGTTGCTCGATCGCTGTGACGCGCAACGGGGAGGTGACCTTCGCGACCGGCAAGCTGGCATCGACGATCCGAACTCGCGTGTATGCCTGAATCCGGAGCACGGGGCGAATGCGAAATCTTCGGTACGAGCGGATTAGCTCAACCGAGAGGGCTTGTAATCAATAAAGCGCCGCCCGACGCATGACCCGCACTCGCCGTCAAACAATATACAATCTCTACGGAACATCGCGTGTCCTATTTTCAAGCGTTAATTCTCGGAATCGGTCTTTTATTAGCGAACCTGCTCGCCATCGTCGGTGCGATGGCCTGCTTTGTTCCCTTCGTCCTGATCTGGGCAGTGTCGCGCGAAGCCTCCGGTCCTGCTCCGCCGGTGGCCTGGACGCCACCCGATTTTTCGCCTTTCAGTATTGCTTGGATTGTCACCTCTCTGCTTGGCGTGCTCGTAATAGGGCCTCTCGTCCTGCGCGCGTGGTTGTGGTTTCGCTATCCCGGATTCAGCCTGGTCGTTCGCCGATCGGCTGCACCCGACGAGGTCTCGGGGCCAAAGTATTTCGACACGCTGCAAATAGCGGTGGTGTATTCCGTGCTGGGATACCCGGTGGCGTGGTTGCTGTCTCGAATTCACGTTCCGGAAGGACCGCTAGCGATTGCGCTCGGAATCGCTCAGATAGTCGTGACGTTTTGCGTCCAGGCCTTCGTACTCCTGAAGTTTCCTTACTATCGGGGTTTTCGGATCGAAGTCGTGCCGCGCAGGCCCATTGCCAGCGCGACGGCGCCACTCGTCCCCTAAGACTCAGGCCCTAATACCTGGGCGACGGAACTTTGGCTGCGTGGAATTCGTCGAAGAGATTATGCACAGCGCCGCGGACGGCAAGGACGCTGAGCGCCGCTGGTGGCACGGCGTCTCAGACCTGTGCGCCGACGTCGCTTTCGAAGAGCTGCCTTGGTTGTTCGCCTTGGTGTTGGCGGGCGTCCTCATTGCCCGTGCGGTGCGTTGGCTCCAGGGGCAGAGCGTCGGCTGACCGGCACTCGCAGAACAGTGGGACAATCTCGTGATATGAGATTGACCAGTCTCGCCCTTTTCTCCTTCGCCGCAGCCCTCCCGGCCGCGACCATCGATCAATTCCTCAATGCTCCTTTCGCCAGTGGACTCTCGGCCGCCCCCTCCGGCGGTAAGGTGATCTGGCTGCTCAACGAGCACGGAGCGCGAAATATCTGGGCCGCCGCCGCGCCTGATTTCAAGGGCCGCCGCCTGACCAGTTTCAAAGAAGACGACGGAATCGAGATCGGCGAGACGGCCTGGAGCGCCGATGGAAAATCGGTGATCTTCGTCCGCGGCGGCGATCTCGAAACCAATGGCGACAATCCCAATCCGCGCAGTCTCCCGCAAGCGCCGGAACCAGCCATCTGGCTGGTCCCGTTCGAGGGCGGCGCGCCGCGCAAGCTCGCCGACGGACGCGCGCCGGCGGTTTCGAAAGACGGGCAAGTCGCATTCCTGCGGAACGGCCAAATCTTCCTGACGAGTTTCGCAGGCGACAAAACAACCGAGATTGTCCGCACCAAAGGCCGCTCCTCCGATCTGCGCTGGTCGCCCGACGGCACGCAACTCGCGTTCGTCAGCACACGCACGGATCATTCCTTCATTGGCGTGTGGCGGGTCGCCGACAAATCGGTGCGCTATCTCGATGCGAGTGTCGACCGCGATATCAATCCTGAATGGAGCGTCGACGGCCGGCGCATCGCGTTTATTCGCC
>JGI1027J12803_100658308_pt1 | contig 10413 bp, 8 predicted proteins | sample IowNatreferecore_FD_12803 | JGI IMG/M metagenome (IMG submission 12803) | reverse complement strand
TTCGACACCGCCAGCTTCGCTCCGCGGCGCGCTAATCGCGGCTATTATTCCAACCCGCGAGTAGACGCCCTGATCGCTGCCGGTCGCAGCGCAGTCGACCAGGAGAAGCGCCGCGCCGATTATTTCGAACTACAACGCATCGTCGCCGACGAACTTCCCTACATCAACCTCTGGTATCTCGACAACGTGCTCGTGCACTCGAAGCGGCTAAGGAAGGTGAAGTTGAGCCCTTCCGGAAACTACGATTTCCTGATGACCGCAGAGCTTAACTGATCGTCAACCAGCCAACATAACCTCCACTCTGGCATTTCGACTCGCGTGTTACCATACAAATCCTTAGTTGGAATCGGGAGCCCTTCGGTTTGCGCCTTCTCTTTATCGGTGACATTTTTGGCAGGCCCGGACGCACAATCGTCCGCCAGCGTGTGCACCAACTCGTGTCCCAGCACAACATCGACCTTGTCATTGCCAACGCGGAAAATTCCGCCGGCGGGTTCGGTCTCACCCCGCAGATTGCCGAAGAGCTTTTCGAACTCGGCATTAGCGTTCTGACCACTGGGAATCACATCTGGGACAAGCGCGAGATAATCGAGTTCTTCAACGCCGGCGCCCACGAGCCCGGCAGCCCCGCAAAGCGCGTCTTGCGTCCTGCGAACTATCCCGTAGGTACGCCGGGCGTTGGACTCTATCAGGGCACGACCCGGGCCGGGATTCCCTATGCTGTCATGAATCTGCAAGGCCGCGTCTTCATGGGCAACATCGATGACCCTTTCCGCGTCGCCGACGAACTGCTCAAGCAGCTCACGGCCAAAGTCATCTTCGTCGATGTCCATGCGGAAGCCACGTCGGAGAAGATTGCTCTCGGCTTCTACCTCGACGGTCGCGTGACGGCCGTCGTGGGCACGCATACTCACGTCCCTACTGCCGACGAGCGCATCCTCCCCAAGGGAACCGCCTTCCAGACCGATGTCGGCATGACCGGCCCCTTTGACAGTGTCATCGGCGTCCAGAAGGAACTCATCATCCAACGGTTCCTGACCAACCTGCCAGCGCGTTTCGAACCCGCGACTGGTGACGTAAAGCTCTGTGCGGTCATCGTCGAGTGCGACGAGCAGACTGGCCGTGCGCATTCCATCCAACGCATCATGATCGGCGAGCACGACTGACCGGTGCGCGCATCTCACCTCAATGATGAGCACGAGCAAGAACACTTCCTCTAACAGCAGGCCTCTGAACGGCGACGAGCGCTGGCTCGCCTACGATGCTTACGTATTCGATATCGATGGGACTCTGCTGAACGGACGCGACCGCGTCCACTACAGCTCCTTCCAGGGCGCTCTTCGCGAGGTGTACGGCTGCCATCGCGACATCAGCGAGGTGCCGTTACACGGCAATACGGACATTGGAATTCTGCGGGCTACGACGCGGCTAGGAGGGATTGAGGACTGCGTCTTCGAAGCACATCTCCAGGAAGCACTGGCCTGGATGCGGGCCTCCACGGCCGAGAACATCTCTGGGTTCCGCGCCGAAGCCTGCCCCTCGATCCCCGCCATGCTTGCCATCCTCCACGAACGAGGCAAGTTGCTTGGCGTCGCCACCGGAAACCTGGAGGAAGTTGGCTGGCCGAAGCTCGCCGCTGCGGGGTTAAAGCATTACTTTCACTTTGGCTGTTTCAGCGATCATCATGAGCAGCGTGCCGACATCTTTCGCAATGCCGCCACCGAGGCCCGGCACCGCCTTGGCCCGGATGCCACAGTCTGCTTCATTGGCGACACCCCGAATGACATCGATGCGGCCCGCCGTAACCATTGCCCTGTCATCGCCGTTGCAACCGGCATCCACCCCTACGAGACCCTCCAGGCGCTATCTCCGGATTTCTGCCTCCGTACCTGCGACGAACTGTTCACTGCCTAAGTTCCCGAATCCTACTTTCCTCCTGCTCTTCGCTGTAGAATCGCTGAGTACCACCCGGTCAGCATGCGACGACTTCTACTCACGCTCGCGATACTCACGACGGCAGCCTTCGCCCAGACGTCCCAGCAACCGGTGGCACTCGCCCCCATCGCTTCTCCACATGACCTGAAGACCGCCAAGAAAGAGTTCAAGGAAGGCCTTAAGGCCAAGGAGCAGGGGCACACCAACCAGGCGTACGACTACTTCAAGCGTGCCTCAGAACTGGACCGTCGAAACACCGAGTACCTAACCGCTCGGGAGTTGCTGCGGCAGTATCTCGTGTACGACCAGATCGAGAAGGGGAACCACGCGCTCTCGGCCGGACAGCAGATCGAAGCAATGGGCGCTTTCCGTTCCGCCTTGGAACTCGACCCCGAGAATACCTTCGCCAAGCAGCGGCTCATCGATTCCCTTCCCACACTACCCCGCGTCAATCACGTGGACGACACTTCCGATCCCTTCGCGGCTGCCGCCGAGATCCGGCTACAACCAAACCCCGGCATACGTACCTTCAAGTTCCGCGGTAATAGCCGGCAGATGCTCGAGCAGGTCGCGCAAGCGTACGGGCTAACTCCTGTCATCGACGACTCCGTGAAGAGTCAGAACGTGCGCTTTGAAGTTGGTGATGTCGACTGGCCCACCGCCTCGCAACTGCTGGCGAAGATGTGCAAAGTGTTCTGGGTACCGCTCTCCGCCAAGCAGGTGATGTTCGTTGCCGACGATGACCAGAACCGGCGGGCCATGCAGCGCATGGCATTGCGCACGTTCTACATTCCCAATGCCACGAACACGCAGAACCTGAATGACATCGCCAATACGCTTCGCGTGCTGTTTGATATTCGCTACCTGACGGTGCAACCGGCCAGCAACACAATCGTCATCCGAGCCGCTCAGCCGATCATGGACGCCGCCACATCGTTCCTCGAAGAACTATCGACGGCGCGGCCCCAAGTACTGTTGGAGATCCAGGCATTCCAGGTCAGCCGTACCGCCGCTAAGCAGCTTGGTACGGATGTCACCACCACCTTCACTGCATTCAACGTTCCCACCGAGGCTCAAAAACTGCTCGGGAACCAGAGCATCCAGGACATCGTCAATCAATTGATTGCTTCTGGTGCGATCAATCAGGCCGGTAGCGCCGCTGTCGCAGCGCTCGTCGCACAAGCACTGGGTGGAAAAAACTCCATCTTCTCCCAACCCTTGCTTGTCTTTGGCGGCGGAACTACCCTGTCTGCCGTCAACCTGCCATCCTGGACCCTGCACCTCAACCTCAATACCAGCGAGATGCGTTCTCTCGAGAACGTAACCCTGCGCGCAGGCCACGGAGAAGTCGCCAACTTCAAGATCGGGACGCGCTACCCCATCGTGAACGCCACCTTTGCGCCCATCTTCAACAGTTCGCAGATCAGCAAAGTCCTGGCCAATCAGACGTACATAGCGCCATTGCCGAGCGTCAGCTATGAAGACCTCGGCGTCATTCTGAAGACAACTCCTCAGATACGCGAGAACGATGTTCGTCTGGATTTCGAGTTGCAGATTCGATCGTTGGGCTCGACCACTTCCAACGGAATTCCCATCATCAACAATCGGGAATACAAGGGCGTTATCTCCGCCGAAGACGGCCAATCGATCGTTATCGGCGGATTGATTTCAAGAAGCGAGCAGACAAACATTACCGGTATCCCGTTGCTCTCTTCAATTCCCGGGCTTGGCTATGCCTTCAGCACGCACGGTACATCGCACGACGAAAGCGAACTGCTTCTGGTCATGACGCCTCACATCCTGCGCGAGCGGGCAATGTCGCCGCAGGAGTTACGCCTGCCAGCCACCGCTCCCAAATAGAACGCCGGCACGTGGCCGGCGCTTCCTTTCTTCCACACAATTTATTTCTGGGAAGCCTCGAACTCTACCAATGCCTTCAGAGTTTCGTACGGAAGTCCGCCCAGGTTTCCTATAGGTCGTCCGTTAACGAATAGCGTCGGCGTCCCGGTGACCTGAAGCATCTTGGCCATATCGATGCTCTTCTGCACGCGCTCCTGCGTAGCCGGAGCTGCGGCGCAGGCGGAGATCTTGGCCGGATCGGACTTCGCCATCTGCACGTAGTTGTTCAGCTTTTCGGCAGCGTTCTCCTTGGAGATCTCGCTCTGGTGCGTGAAGACCGCTTCCATGAAGGTCAACGCGGCCTGATTGTCATTCCGATATAGACAGTCGAGATAACTCGCAGCCTGTCGAGCCCACGGATGCAACTGCTCGAGCGGAAAGCTCTGGAAGATCAGTCGAGCTTTCGGTTCATCGGCGAGCAGCTTGTCGATTGTCGGCTGCGCCGCTTTGCAGGCCGGGCATTGGAGATCAGCAAACTCGACCAGCGTGATCTCCGGCGTGGCCGAGCCCCGGACAGGGCCGAACGCGCTCTTCAATTTCTCGCGGTTGTCGGCAAACGGATCGCGGCCGAAAGGGATCAGGTCGCCGCTGATCGCGTGTTTTCCGTCAGGAGTGACATACAACTTCGCGATCTGCTGCCCCTCGGGTGTGCTGGCAATCGCGGTCACCTCGGCGAGACCCGGCACATCCGACCACCGGATGTCGGCAATCTTGAAGCTCAGGTTTGGTTGAAAGCCGAACATTCGGTTATAGAACGCAAGCACCGTATCGTTGTCGGGCAGTTTCGCTTCGGTAGCCGGCACCGTCTCTGTCTTTGGCTCAGCCGGCTTCGCTGCGGGCTTGGTTACCGACTTGGAAACAGCGGTGTGCGCCGGCGTTTTTGGGGGCTGCTGGGCTAACATTGCTGTGTCTACCAAAGCAGCGCACATCAAAACTACGATCTTCTTGTACATGAATTCCTTCCGTATCCTGGATGCTTCAGACTTCGTGCCGTGCCGCGACGGGATATCGGCGTCCCACACCGAACGCCTTTTCGGTGATCTTGATACCCGGAGCCGCCTGCTGACGTTTGTACTCCGCCCGCTCAATCATCTTTATCACACGGAGCACCAACGCGATATCAAACTTCCGTGTCTCCGCAATCTCCCCGGCGCTCTTCTGATCCTCAATATAATCTTCGAGAATCTGGTCGAGCACTTCATAGGGCGGAAGTGAATCGCTATCGAACTGCCCCGGTCGAAGCTCCGCAGATGGCGCCTTCGTCATTGTCGATTTGGGAATGACCGGCTTCACCGAGTTCACGTATGACGCGATCCGGTACACCATCGTCTTCGGCACGTCGGAGATGACAGCCAGTCCACCCGCCATGTCTCCATACAGAGTGCAGTAGCCCACCCCTAACTCCGACTTGTTACCCGTGCTGAGCACCAGTGCGCCAAACTTGTTCGATATCGCCATCAGCAGGTTGCCGCGTATGCGTGCCTGGATGTTCTCCTCGGTCACATCCTCTGGCAATCCGGCGAATACTCCGCCCAACGACTTCTTGTACTGCTCGAAAATCTCGGCGATTGGAATGATCTCAAAGCGAATGCCGAGATTGGCGGCCAGTTCACGCGCATCATCAACGCTGCCTTGCGACGAGAACTGGCTCGGCATGCCGATCCCGATCACATTCTCTTTTCCCAACGCTTCCGTCGCAATCGAGGCCGTCAGCGCTGAATCGATTCCACCGCTAAGTCCAACAATCGCCTTGCTGAAGCCACACTTCTGCACGTAGTCGCGGGTACCAAGAACGAGTGCATGATAGGCGCTGCCCTCAGCTCCGATGACGCGTTCATGCGCGTCGCCCTGCATCGTCTCGGTATCGAACACAACCAGGTCTTCTTCGAACGATTTCGCCTGCGCCAGAACCAGGCCATCCGGTCCGACGACGAAGCTGGAGCCGTCGAAGAGTAAGCTGTCGTTCCCGCCGACCTGGTTGACCATGGCGACTGGGACCCGATAGTGCGTCGCGGTCGCCGCCAGCATCTCGTATCGGAACTCTCTCTTGCCTATGTGGAACGGCGAAGCCGAGATGTTCAGTAGTATTTGGCCGCCACATCCAAGCAATTCGGCAACTGGATCGACCCCGTAGAGTTGGCGATCCCAAAAGTTCTTGTCGTTCCAAGCGTCTTCACAAATTGTCAGAGCGACCTTAGACTCGTCGAATTTGAAAATCTCCTGTCGCTTTGCCGGCGCAAAGTTTCTCGACTCGTCGAAGACATCGTAGGTCGGCAGCAGACGCTTCGACTGCACGAATGCGACCTCGCCATCGCGCAACAGCGCCGCAGAGTTCATCACCGACTTCCCTGTATCCGCATGCGCCGGACTCGGGAATCCCACCACTACAGCTATCCCCTTCGTCGCAACTGCTATCTCCGTGAGCGCCCGCTGGCTCCGCGCCAGAAATTCTGGCCGCTCCACAAGATCACGCGGAGGATAACCGCAGACGCTGAGTTCGGGAAAGAGGATAAGGTGCGCACCGGCTTTGCCGGCACGCTTGGAGAAGTCAATTATCTTGCCGACGTTGCCGGAGAAATCGCCGACCGTCGTATTGATCTGTCCCAGGGCAAGGATCACTCCTCCAGTTTAAAGCCCGCACTCGATAGTCGCCAACTACTGCGCTTCGAGTGCGGGCTTTCAAATCAGGTCCTATGGCTTGATCCTAGATCGGTGGACGACTGCCGGCATCGCCTCCGGGCATCCCGCCCGGGATATTCGGCGGAGCGCCTGTCGGACTGCTGCCCGGCATATTAGGCGGCTGACCCACTGTCGGCGGAGTCCCGGTCGGTTGTCCGCCAGGCATCGGTGTCCGGTTCGGAGCACCCGGTGTAGCCGTAACTGTCTTCTCACCCGGACGCATCAGGCTCGGTCCGCTCTTCTTTTCGTCCGATTGATCGTCCGTTGTTTGCTTCTTGGCGACAGTATTCGGATCGCGACCAGCGTCAAGGTCGACCTCTTTAGCCGTGCGAACCTCTTTTTCGCCGTTCACCTTCATGGTCTCGATCCGCACTACCCTATCCCCGACAAAGCGCACGAAGTTAACCTCTTTCGGCGGCTCGCCATAAATCCATTCTTCGTAATCCGTCGCGCCGTCGCGATCGCGGATCTTCTTCGGGGCACGTCCCATGGCGTAAACCACCATGTCCTTATCCATACCCACCAGCGCGCGATGATTCCTGATCGCCTGCTGCACGACCGGCGGCAGCGCCTCGGCATAGGCCTGCGCTGCATTCGTAGCATTGAAGTCGAAGACCGGCTTCAGCATCGTCTTGATCTGTTCGGCCGTAAGCTCCGGCACGTAATCCTTGAAGGCAAGCGCTACGTACGACCCGCGGCTATTTACTTCAAGGCTGGACGGATCCCCGCTGCGATCCAACGGAGCCACGTCCCCGCCCATTCCGCCTACCGAGACACGCTCGTACCATTTCTTTTTCTTGACCGGGCCGCCATTGATCTCGAACAGGATGGCATTAGTCTTGAAAATCACGTTGGTGATCTTTACTCGGTCGCCCGGCTTTGCCGCCGGCCCCGAGTCGGCCACCAACTGCCGTAGAGTCATTTCGTTCGGCGTTACCTTCCCCGTGTCGTCGATCTTGATCCCAATCTTACCCAGCGGGAAATAGCTCCGCACGAATACCTGCTCCGCGCTGAAGTTGCGGATGATCATCGCTCGGTTTTGATCGTTGATCTTATTTGGCTTCTCCTTGTCTCCTGCGAATGCGGCAGAAGCCAAAAGGAACAGCGCAGCAGCGAGAACTGCTTTGTGCGGGTTCATCGGAGGCCTCAATTTCTACCCGTGTATGGCTGCATTATATGCCCGTTCCTGTGCACCCGGCGGTACAGTCCCGAACTGCAGTCACGAATCTTAGATGCTTAGCTCGGGGTCTTAGCTTTCAACTCGGACGGAATCACTCGGGGTTGGCGCCCAGGCAACGAGCAAGAACCCGAGCAGGATGACAATGGCGCCCGTCAGGCTGGCCTCAATGCCGTAGGCTCCCCCAGTCAATAACTTAGACCCTCTGGCCGTGGTTCGTACCACGACCGAAAAATCGCGTATGCCACTTACCGGCAGGCCATAAACCACTCCCAGAAAGAAATTCCACCCAAAATGCATACCTAACGACAGCCAGAGTGTCTTAGTTCGGAGATAGGCATAGGCAAAGAGAATCCCCACGAAAATCGTATTGAAGAATCCCCAACTCACTACTCCGCCCGCATTGGGATTCCCCAGATGAATGGCCGCGAATATACCGGAGAGCACCAGAACTGCTCCCCATGACCCCACCGCCTCCACGAGGCGCTGGAAGGGATAGCCCCGGAACATGAGTTCCTCAAGCAAAGCCCCGCCGATCAGGAGGACAGCAATAAGAAGCTCGTGTGACATCGCGGCCGGCGAGAAAGTAGTACTGAACGTGAGCTGGCCCATCACTCCTATCGTGGCAACCGCGACCGTGACCAGCACGCCGCCGATGGTGACCCCAATCAAGGCCTGCGTCGTTGTGCTTCGATTCTGCGGCAGCCCTATGTAGTGCCACGGATCCCCGTCCCACCGATCGAGCAATCTCGTAAACACAAAGAAGCCCGCGATAAGCGCCGCTGACGTTCCCCAGCGATAGACGGTGTCCGCCAACAGTGGGTGCTGGCGCAGCGCCATGAACGCAACCAGCCCGATGGCGACGTTCGCCAGTAGGACCAGCACCACGGCAATCAGAAACCGAAATATAGGATGGATCGGCTTCGGCCGTTGAACTGGTCCCTGCTGAAACAATAATGGTTGCTCCGGGGTCATCGTCCTCTCTGCGATGCAGCAACTCGCTCCACCGACAGCCCTTCTCGCGCGACTTTGAACGGCAGGATGGTTGCTTTCGCGCCGCGCAGCGCAGTCTCCACTCGCTTCCGGGCGCCTTCCTCTGTCATAAAGATGACACACCCGCCGCCGCCGGCCCCGCAAACCTTCGCCGCCACGCCACCATTCTTGAGCGCCACTCCAATCAGGCTGTCAATGTATGGCGTGGTGATCCCGGGTGCGTTGGTTCTTCGCAACTTCCATTCCTCGCGAACCAGTCTCGCGACCTCATCCCAACCGGCGTTCCCCAGTGCGTTGTGCATGGCCTGCGCAATGGCGGTAATGCTGTCGAAATTGCGGTGAACCTTCCGGTTCCCATCGATGTGCATCTTGAAGACTTCCCAGTTGTTGATACCGGACTGCCGCGGCGCCCCCGTGTAAGCAAGGACGAACCGGCTGTCGATCTCCTCAAGCGGAACCGGTATTGCCTCGCGATGAATGCCGTCAGGGTCGAGATGAATAGCGCTCGCGCCGCCGTATAAAGCCGGGTAATAGTCCTGGCAGCCGGTTGGTACCTGGATCAGTTGCGCCTCGATGTTCTGCGCCAGCACCCGAGCATCCTCAAGCCCCATCTCCCTGTCCGTGTATTTTGCCAAAGCAGCTGTCGACGCAATCATCAGCGCCGACGACCCGGAAATCCCCGCTCCTGCAGGCGACTCCGAATTCGTCTCCATACGGAAGCCGCCCTCGGGAGCAAAAAACTTGACCAGGTGCGCCGCCAACGGATGCTTGAATTTTGTCGCCGCGCAAAGCTCGAAGAAGTTGGCGAACCTCTCCTCCCTCCCGGTATCTACCGACGTTAAATGAATTTGCTTTCCTGAGAGCGGCGTAATGCGGCAGGTGGTCAGGATGTTTACCGCCATGTTCACAACCACCGCGCCCGCATGAAACAGATAAAGCGGCCAAAGGTCAACGGTCCCACCTGCAAGATCGACACGGCACGGAGCCTGAGCAAGTACGATGTCTTTATGATTTCCCATGTTCGGCATGTCAGCAGTGTTCTATCACAACGCGGCACTCGCACACAGCGTCGATGAACCACGAAGACACCGGCCCACTACAATTCTTTGGCGATTCGCAGTGTCTCCACGATCACGGCCTCGACATCCCTCTCCGTGCTTCGGTGGTTGGTGATGCACGCGCGCAGGGAAAACTTGTCATGAATGATCGCATTCGAGAAAAAGACGTTCCCGGCCCTCTGCGAGCGCTTGAGTATCTCCGCATTCATGGCGTTGAGTTCCGCCTCCGACTTCCCTTCGGGCTTGTATCGGAAGCACACCGCGCTCAACTCGACTGGAGCCAGTAGTTCCAGCTCGTCTGTCTGGTCTACGCGCGAGACCAAATGCACAGCAAGTCGCAGATCTTCGGCGATGCATTCGCGAAACGCCTTCGCACCGTGATATCGAAGCGAAAGCCACACCTTCAGCGCCCGAAAACGCCGCGACAACTCTATGGACTCTTCGAAGAACGCAAAGCCTTCGATAGGATCCGTCGAAAGGACTCTTGTGTATTCGCCGCTATGAGAAAACGCTCGCTGCGCCGCAGCAGGCTCTTGATATAACAGGCATCCGCAGTCGACAGGCTGGTAGAGCCACTTATGTGCATCCAGAGAAAGTGAATCGGCCAGCGCCAATCCTCGGAACTTATCGGGCGCTGCCGCCGCCGCAAACGCACCGTAAGCGCCATCAACA
>JGI1027J12803_100217016_pt1 | contig 10450 bp, 5 predicted proteins | sample IowNatreferecore_FD_12803 | JGI IMG/M metagenome (IMG submission 12803) | reverse complement strand
CCGTAATTTTTGATCAACACATTGGATACCTCATGGGGACCGTTTTCCTGGTTCAGTTGGTCCTCCATATTTACGGCATCGTACTTAGAACCGGCGATGCAGGCGGATCCGATAATATTAGTTCCGGCGGCATTTAGTTTAACGACAAACATATCACATCCACCCCGGGTTCCAAATACGTTCTGAAAAGGGAAATCCTCAGAATAAGTGCGGCCCATCACAACCAGATTTCCCTGTGGATCGCTATACATACTGTGTGGACATTCCACTTCAGAACCGCCAATATAGGTAGCATACAATCGATTACGGCCATTGCTGTTAAATTTCATGATCCCCACATCATTCAGACCTCCCTGGAAATTAGATTGGAAGGCCCCTGTTTTGACTGGAAATCCGTCGCCAAAAACAATACCGCCCGCAAAAAAAGTTCCGTCAGGTCCCGGAGTGGCCGTGAAACCCCAGTTGGATGCTTTGCTGCCACTGAAAGTGGAAAATACAAGTGTCGGATCTATTACCAAAACCTGCCTGTTATCATAATTCCTGATATCAAATCTGACTATCCTGTCGTTTGAAATCCTGTATTTTACCGGGATGGATTCCCTGCCTTTTTCTCCCGCCTGATACGAATAGGGTTCCAATTCCCTCACATCTCCGACAGAAGTTTTCAACGTGAGGCGGTTATTGGTTACAGTTAGTCCTTCAAGACCCTCATATTGCATAGCGATATTGTCGGGATTGGCACCAGGATGGACAATCAGATCATATTTTAGTTTGCCGTTGTCAGTGTAGTAACGCAGGTCTATTCCAGGATAAATATTTTTGTACGTAATTCCCTGATATATGCGACAATTACGGGCCCACTTTGTCGAATCATTGCCGATAAAATAATTATTGTAAGTATCCAGGGGTTTGTCCGGAACGATTTCCGTCGCCTCATTCATGTTCAGGAAATTAACCGCATAAGCGTGCGAACGAAGTGCGGAGGGTCTTCCGGAAAAATTTCTCTTGGCATCTTTATGTCCGGATGAATCTGCTCTAATGACTCCTGCGTGTGTGCTGACAACGAGTGTCATTTCCCTTTCGTCGTGCAACACCACCCTGATACCATTTTTATGAAAAAATAAGCTGCCGTTTCCGATATCAGCTTTCATCAGGGCATGGGAATCCCACTGCCCTTTATTTTCAATGAATTCCAGATTAGCTGTTCCAGTTTGAGCAGAAACCTGAAGGCAGATACCCAGGATTATAGTGACAAAAAATAATCTCGTTATAAACAAACGGGGTTCTTTAAATTTTTGAAATGCAAAGATGTACTGGTCATTTAGATTTTATCTGTTAAACATTTGCCATAAAGCTATAAAGCTCAAAGACTAATCCAGGTCTGTCTTAATTCCGGACCAGATGTACAATTGACCTTCATCAATCTTTTTAAATTATTTTCTACCGTATCAATGTTATATCCCCATTTCTTCGCGTTTTTGTTCCATCAAAAAACGTCGCTTCCAATGTGTAGGCATATACTCCTATAGGTTGCGCAGTTCCTTTGTAAGTACCATCCCAACCGAAAAACGGATTATTGGATTCAAATACTACCTGCCCCCAGCGATTATATATTTTCCAGTCCATCGCGGCAATTCCAAATCCTTTCACCATTATCACGCTGTTTTGTCCGAATCGTCCGGGCGTGAATGCATTGGGGACGTCCAACAATGGATTGATCAGACTTTCTACCGGATGGCAGATAGTATCGGCACAGCCAAACTGGTTAATTGCTATCAGGCAGGCATTGTAAGTGTTTGTTTCCTGATATTGATGAATTACGGTATCTGTCGAATTCTTGACTGTTGAATCGCCATCGCCGAAATGCCAGACAAAGAGATTTGCACCGGCGGAATTATTTGTAAATATAGTAGGTGTATTATACTGGGCGGGAATGGGCAACGTTGTAAAATCCGCCGTTGGTTTGGCATACACATGAATAGTACGGGTTGTTGAATCACGCAAATTGCAGGTGTTAGGATCCATGGCAAGCAATGAAATGGTGTAGGTTCCCGTATCTGCATAGTTATGTTCAGGATTCATGTCGCCGGACGTAACTGAACCGTCTCCGAAATCCCAAACGAAAGTTTGTCCGGCGAGAGATGTATTATTAAACATAGCATTATAGGGAGCGCAACCGTCACTAATCTCAAATTGGGCCTTTACAACGGGAGATACCCGCAGGGTATGAGTAACCGTATCCGGATAATTGCAATAGTTGGTATCGGACAGAATCAATTGAACCTGGTAAGTACCCGAGGAAGCATATGCGTGTGTAATCGGACTAGTCCCGGGTGATTTAACACCATCTCCAAAATCCCAGGTAAATGAGTTAGGCTGGAACGACTTTCCGGCAGGAGGCGTCGAAATATTTGTAAACTGATAATTCAAGGACTGGCAGGGGGGAAGTTTACTAATATCAAAATCCAGGATGGCGCGGTCCGTGCGAACCCGTATCCTCAGGTACGCTGTATCGCTGATATTGCAGGTGGATGAATCGATCGCAATCAGGCGCACTGTGTAAGTTCCGATGTTTGTATAGGTATGGGGAACCTGAAACAATGTTGTTGCCGTGTCCGGAGTTCCATCTCCAAAATTCCATATATATAATTTGGCATTGTGAACCGTATCCTTAAACAACACATCCAATGGTACACAGCCGGAACTATCATATCGGCCATTAATAACCGATCTTGGATCTGCAGCTACGCCTGCAAAATTGAATGAAATTTTAACTGCGGCCAGGTTACAACCATTTACTCCGGCCCCATTTCTGGGAGACCAAACATTCAGCGTGGTGGGGAAAGTTCCCAGGCCATAGCAATTGGCACAGATCGCTTCATAAATCACTCCTTGTTTGTCGAACCGGCTGGTTCCGCCATCCACGTGGTCCCCCAAACCTCCGTTCTGTCCGAAAAAACTTCCATATAACTGACTGACGGCATCTTTTTGTAAAACGAAAAAATAAAAATCATCTCCATCTGTAGTTTTCTTAATCGCATTATTAGTGACACTTAACCCTGTAGTTTTAGAATTATTGTATACGGCTGATCCGTTACCTTCCACTTCAATTCCCCCGCCCCAGCCCGCAACATAAACATTTTCACACCGGTCAACCAGAAATGCAGTGGGAGATATATCGGGATACGTTGATCCTTTTCCAAAAGTTGTAGAGTAGATATAAGCCGAAATATCAGGTCGCAGTTTGGAGATAAATTGTTTGCCCTTTGCCTGGCTGAATGTTGCATTAATAACAGGCCATAGTCCGGTTGTTGTTCCCATGATATAGGGATATCCCTTGTTGTCAAATTGAACGCCGTATAATACTTCTGTACCGGGAGTTCCGAAATAAGAAGTTTTTATAAGAGTTCCGCCATCATTACTAAGAATTGAAAGAAAACCGTCAATTCCCCCCTTGTTCGCTGATGAAATTACCGCCCCGTTCGAAGTTCCTTTCAGATTTGTACTTGAAGTGCCACCGACAATATAAATCTGATTGCTGCTCGGGTTTAATGCTAATGCAAATGCAGCATCATCTTCACTTCCTCCGAGATAACTGCTTGCCAGGATCGTACTGAGATCCGAAGTGGCTTTGATGAATACACCATCCTGTTTTCCACCAATAGTGGACTGAAATGCATTACCCGTAACAGGAAAATCTTTTGAGGCTGTACAGGAGGCCAGGTAGACATTCCCTGTATTATCCATGATCACTTCACTTCTTCCATCATCACCATAATTTAACCGCAGGGAACTTTGTCCCATCGGAACAATATTGTTAGAATACTTGGGTGCGATATTTACTCCGTCATTTGCGCTTCCTCCTATAATACGTGAGCCAATCAGGGCGGTTCCCGTCGCATTCAATTTCGCTATAATAATATCATAACCACCTTTCAGGATATCTTTTGTTCCTGCGCTGTTCACATTTGGGAAATCATTAGAACTTGTCCTTCCTGCGATGACGAGGTTTCCTGCCTGATCGGCAATCAGGCTATGTGGTTGTTCATTTCCTGTTCCGCCTAAATAAGTGGCATATCGCCTGTTCACCCCGTTACTGCTGAATTTGAAAATGGTTATATCATAATGATAACTTCCGTCCGTATTATCACCACCTTTGAATTTGGCCTGGTATGCCCCCGGACTAACTAAAAAGCCATTCCCCGCATCATTCGGGATGGAATTAAGTGTGATACTTCCGGAATAAAAATTTCCGCTTTCATCATAAGTTGCTGTATAGCCCCAGTTATCGGACCGTGATCCTGTAAAACTGGAGAAAATCAAAGTGGGATCTATAATTAAAGTGGTAGAGGGCGAATAATTGCTGACATGAAAACGTACAGTATTGTCAGGACCTCCTCTGTATTCACATTCCAGATTCTTAGTTCCATCTTTTGAAAACTGATACGAGCGTGGAATCATTTCTTTCACATCTCCAACAGAAGTGCGGATTGTGATTTGACCATTTTTCACCTGTAGCTTATCTGCCCCCTTATATTTCATAATAATATTGTCCGGATTGCCTCCGGGATGCACTACCAGGTCATATTTTAGCTGGTCATTTTCGGTATAGTACCGCAAATCGATATTTGGATAAATATTTTTATAAACCACAGCCTGATAAATTTTGCAACCGGACTGCCATTTGGAAGGATCGTTGCCGATAAAATAGTTGTTATAAGTATCCAGCGCTTTATCACCCCGGATTTCTACCTGATCAGAACTGTTCACAAATTCTACCTGATAAAAATGGGAGTGCATCAGAATGTCAACTGAAGACGAATTAATATTTCCCGGACCTTCACCCGTCTTTCCCGGACCTTCACCCGTCGGATTTTCTGTTACCGGTGGAAGCGAGGCTGCCTCAGTAGAATTTCCACTTTTGTCAGACTGAATAGCGGAGCTTGCTTTAGTGGAGGATTTGGTTCCGGGAGGAATCCCGTGCATGGCATTTCTTAATCTTTCCATATCAGCCGGGCTTTGCAGTAAAACGGAGAAGCCATGTTTCTGCAGAAAGAAAATACTGTTTGGCATGTCAGCCCTGAACCGGACGGCATTATCCCATTGGCCCTTGTTTTCAATAAATTCCAGATTGCCCAGCCCGGTTTGTGCATAGAGTCCGGAAAAGCTGGTAATCAACAGGGCAAAAATTAAAAATGACTTATGTTTCAAAATCTGGTATTTGTCTCTCGTTAAGAAATCCGGCTCCAGGGAGTTTTTCCTTTCTCGCGCATGATCTGATTTCGCAGGGCAGCATTAGCGGACGATTCCAGTTCCACATCCGAATCCAATAATTGCTGCGCTGCCAGAGAAGCCCGTTGCAGAATTTCCTTATCCTCCATAATATTAGCGAGTTTAAAATCCAACAATCCACTTTGCCTTGTACCCGCGATATCACCCGGACCCCGAAGTTCCATATCCTTTTCGGCAATCCGGAAACCATCGTTTGTTTCACACATAATCCGCATCCTCTCCTTCGCCTCCGCGCTAATCTTATTCCCGGCAATCAGAATACAAAAGCTATGATCAGCACCTCTGCCTACACGGCCCCTTAATTGATGTAGTTGAGACAGCCCGAATTTCTCAGCACTCTCAATAACCATAACTGTAGCGTTCGAAACATGAACACCCACTTCAATAACGGTGGTTGCTACCATGATCTGCGTATCACCTGCCAGAAATCTTTTCATATTTGTTTCCCGAATCTCAGGTTTTTGCCTGCCATGTACCATACTAATATAATAAGCCGGTTCGGGAAAATAGGCTTTAACATGCTCAAAACCCTTCATCAGGTTTTCATAATCGAGTTTTTCTGACTCTTCTATGAGGGGGAAGATGACATAGGCCTGCCTGCCCTTTTTTATTTCAGCCTTCATGAAATCCATCACTTTAGGCCTGTTATATTCATAACGCTGCACAGTTCTGACGGGTTGCCTTCCCGGAGGTAACTCATCAATTACACTATAATCCAGATCATTATAGGCAGTCATCGCCAGGGTGCGGGGAATCGGGGTAGCCGTCATTACCAATACGTGAGGTGGCGTCTCAGCTTTTTTCCATACCCTTGCACGCTGGGCAACCCCAAATCGATGTTGCTCATCGATAATCGCTAATCCAAGATTTTTAAACAATACCGAGTCTTCCAGGATCGCGTGCGTGCCAATCAATATATTTATTGAGCCATCGACGAGTTCTTCCAGGATCTTTTTTTTAGCCGCCGATTTGACAGAGCCTGTTAAAAGTCTAACGGATACTGGCAGGTCCTTCAATAGTTCTGAAATATTTGCGAAGTGCTGGTTGCAAAGGATTTCTGTAGGAGCTATCAGGCAACTCTGAAATCCATTGTCAGCCGCCAGCAACATAGTGAGTAACGCTACTATAGTTTTTCCACTGCCCACGTCCCCCTGCAAAAGGCGGTTCATCTGGTGCCCGGTTGCTGTATCCATTCGAATTTGCCGAATCACCCTTTTCTGAGCTCCTGTAAGTTCGAATGGAAGTACATCCTTATAAAACCTGTTAAAAAGTTGGCCAACCTGACCAAAAATAACTCCAAAGGACTGTTTTTGTCGTTGGGTTTTTAGCATACCGGTCCTGACCTGATGAAGAAATAATTCTTCAAATTTCAGCCTGTGGAGAGCCCGCTGATAAGCCAGGTTTGTACCCGGGAAATGAATAGATTGAAAAGCTTCAAAACGCGAAACTAATCCGGCATTTTTTCGAATTTCCGATGGAATAAATTCTGGTAAATCTTTTTCTTTTAACTGGGAAAGTAGTTGCTGAGTAAGTTTAGCAATTTGACGGCCACCCAGAGATCTTGCTCTTAATTTTTCCGTACTTGGATAAATCGGTTGCAATGGTGAGGGATCAGTTTTCCCCTCATCAAATCCTTCCATTTCCGGATGGTTAATTTGGTATTCTCCATTATACAGAGAAACCCTGCCATAGACACGGTATCTGAATCCGGGGTTGAGATTTTTTTCCATCCAACTGATTCCCTGGAACCAGACCAGCGGGATGATACCGCTTGCATCCTGTAGTGTGGTAACAAGTCTTTTGGATTGCCCGTTTCCCAGAATTTTCAATTTTCCAAGCCAGCCCGCCACCTGTATAAACTCAGTCTCTGCAGTGATTTCTGATATGGCTGCTATATGGGATTTGTCTATATGCCGATAGGGATATAGTTCAAGCAGATCCCGGAAATTATCAATTCCGAGTTCTTTGCGTAAAATTATCGCCCGATGAGGACCCACACCTTTCAGGTATTCAATCGGGCTTGCTAATATCTCCGGGGAATTCCAGTTCATGGAGGAAAGCAAATTTAGACCAATTCCTCTTTCCACTTTCAACGTCATCTTGTTGAAAATGGATTATGGTTGTATATTAACACTAGTTATCCCCGAATGAAAAATTACATAAAGCTGTTAAGACCCAGAGACTGGGCAAAGAATCTATTTCTGATCGTTCCCTCTTTTTTTGCAGGCCGGTTGTTTGATACAACGCGAATTGCTCAATTATTGGAAGGCATTGTTGCTTTCTGTTTTTTTTCCTCTGCCATTTATATTATCAATGACTATCGTGACAAAGAAGATGACCGGGGGCATCCGCTAAAATACAACCGCCCCCTCGCCGCCGGGACCGTAAATAAGCCTGCAACCGGGATACTGTGTATCCTGCTATTGGGACTTGGAACTTTTTTAGGCTGGCTTGCAGATCCTCCAGGGCATTTTATGATAATCCTTGGGCTTTATTTTTTTATTAACTGCTGCTATTCCCTGGGTCTAAAAAATATTGCCATACTGGATATTCTTATTCTTTCGATGGGTTTTGTCCTACGTGTACTTGGCGGTGCGGTTATTTCACAGGTCGAGACTTCGGAATGGTTGATAATTATGACTTTTCTTTTATCACTTTTTATGGCCATTGCGAAAAGGAGGGATGATTTGCTGTTAAAAATTAAGACTGACGCAGAAGTGCGTAAATCAATGCCTGGATACAATCTGGAATTTCTGGATGCCTTACTTGGCATTTCCAGTGCAATTGTAATTGTAGCCTATATAAACTATACTGTTTCGCCAGTTACAATCCAGCGATTGGGAACGAATCATTTGTTTTATTCGGGTCTGTTCGTGACAGCGGGTCTGATGCGATATCTTCAGATCACTTTTGTTCTCAGGAAATCAGGCTCCCCGACGGAAATTCTATATAAAGACCTCTTTATGCAAATTGTCCTTGCCTTGTGGGTTTTGAGCGTGTACCTGATTTTGTATTTGCGTGAAACAAATTTATTTGCGAAATGAAAAAAAGGATTTCCAACTGGGGAAATTTTCCGGTCGTCAGTGCGAATGAAAAGTCCTTCGTATTTATCGAACAGCTCCATGACCTGGTTTCAGAAAGCAGAGATTTCATAGCCCGTGGCAATGGCCGGTGTTATGGCGATGCTTCATTGGCGGAGTCAGTATTTTCCACGCTGAAATTTGACAAAATACTTTCCTTCAACAAATTGGAAGGCATATTCGAATGCCAAAGTGGTATCCTTCTTGATCAGGTCCTGGAAGTGATTGTTCCTGCCGGATGGTTTCTACCTGTTACGCCCGGCACAAAATTCATCACAATCGGTGGTGCAGTGGCCAGCGATATCCATGGGAAGAATCATTATGCCGAAGGTTCGTTTTCCAGGTACGTGATGGATTTGGATATCTTTCTGGCATCGGGAGAATCTGTAACATGTTCATCAGAAATTAACAATGATTTATTTGAATCGACTTGTGGAGGCATGGGATTAACGGGTGTGATCACACGCGTCAAGTTTAAATTAAAAAAGATAGAGTCTTCATATATCCGGAAAAAGCAGTTTAGGGCAGAAAACTTGGAAGAATTGATTTTGCTTATGGATAAGAACTGTGGATATACTTATGCTACTGCCTGGATAGATTGCCTGAAAAAAGGTCCCCATTCAGGACGAGGCATTCTGATAGTTGGCGAACATGCACTATTCAGTGAACTGGATGAAAAGAGAAAAGAAAATCCTTTACGGAAGCAACAAAGCCGGAAAGTCAGTTTTCCTGTAAACCTCCCGTCATGGGCACTAACTGTATTTGTGGTTAAAACATTCAATTTGTTCTACTATTTCCGTCAAAATAAAAGTGAGGTTGAAGAACTGGTTTGGTATGAACCATTCTTTTATCCACTGGATGATATATTGCATTGGAATCGTGCATATGGCAAAAAGGGATTTATTCAATATCAGTTTGTAATTCCGTTTGAAAAAAAACAGGGATTGTTTGAAATATTAAACAGGATTGCCGAAAGGGATATGGCCTGCTTCCTTGCAGTTTTAAAAATATTCGGAAAACAGGAAAGTATCATTTCATTTCCACGGGAAGGATACAGTCTGTCTCTTGATTTTCCTTTCAGGTCCGGACTTTTGGAATTTCTGGATGAACTTGACCGCATTGTTATTCACTATGGGGGACGTTTGTATTTAACGAAAGATGCCAGGATGAAGCCGGACATCCTTCAATCAGGTTATCCAGGGTTGGAGAGATTCAGGCAGATCGTCAATAAATACAATCCTGGAGGCAGGATTCATTCAATGCTTTCGGACCGGTTAAATTTAGTTACCAACTGATATCCATGGCTACAGTCCTTATACTTGGTGCTACTTCAGATATCGGTATTGCGATTGCAAGACAATGGGCTTCGCAAAAGTTCGACGTAATACTCGCTGGCAGGAATCCTCAACGACTCAAACCTTTTGAATCAGATATTTGCATCCGTTATGGTGTAAAATGTAATTCCGTGCTATTTGACGCGGTCGATTTTCAATCTCACATGTTGTTTTTCAGCGCTCTTCCCCTAAAGCCCGATGTCAGCATTTGTGTGTTCGGCATCATGGAGAACGAAGAGGAGGCGTTTTCTGACTGGCAGTTGACAGAAAAGATAATAAATACAAACTTCACGGGTGCCGTTTCGATATTGAATGTCATTGCGAAGTGTTATATCTCACAAAAAGAAGGCACCATAATCGGGATCAGTTCGGTCTCGGGAGATCGCGGACGCGCAACTAAACTTATTTATGCAAGTTCCAAAGCTGCGTTTACTGCTTACCTTTCCGGGTTGCGGAATAAATGTTTCAGTCAGGGGGTGCATGTAATGACGGTTCAACCCGGGTATGTATATACAAAAATGACTGAAAACATGTTTTTGCCAAAAACACTTACTTCCGGGCCTGGGCAGGTTGCGCACCTTGTCTTTAATGCGTATCTTAAAAAAAGGAATGTTGTGTATATAAAATGGTTCTGGAGATATATTATGCTGATCATTCAGGCCATCCCGGAATTTCAATTTAAAAAAATGAAATGGTGAGCGAAAAGAAAATAGCATTTATTGATTTTGATGGGACTATTACCAG
>JGI1027J12803_100268301_pt1 | contig 10453 bp, 10 predicted proteins | sample IowNatreferecore_FD_12803 | JGI IMG/M metagenome (IMG submission 12803) | reverse complement strand
GCAAGCTCAGCAGCAACAAAAGCTGGATACATTCCGAAGAGCGTTTTCATCCTGCATCGATGCCAAAGGCTATTCCGTCAAGTAAGGCACTCCTTATTTGAGCGGAGCTTCGCCATACACAAAACGCTGGACTCTCGCCATCTAGGTGGCGTCAACAGTTGGACGATGATCTATACGCCCACGCCCCGGCGCACACTCGCTTCTATCGAACGGACGGTAATCGCCCACTTCAGTATCGGATTCCAATGGTGACCGCTACGAGGTGAGTGCTCGTGTTCTTGGTGGGAGCGTAGTGATAGCGTGCCTCCGCATAAAATCGGTAAGGAGCCACTCCACCTCTTGCCGTGAACCCTATGCCTCCGTTCGCCCCCAGCGCGTTCGAGGTGGACTCCACTGGCGGCTGGTTGGGATTCACCATTCCCGATGTGCAGCTGTATCCGAACCAACGCCAGGTCGGCCCGCAAACGTTGCCGGTGCCTGACGGAACATTCATTGACAGCCACGTATTTCGGTAATACCAACCGCCACCGCCGATGAGATAGGTACCGACGAATCGTCCACGCAATTCGAACCGGTAATTTGCAGTAAGAGCATAGATGTCCGTATTTGCGCTAAGATCCTTTGATTGCAAGGTAGTTTGCAGTGGTTGCAGAGCGCCGCTTGACGGATAAACCCTGGTCCACATGAACTCGCCGACGGTTGCATGGCGGCGATTGAAGTTGTAGCCCACTCCGCCCACGATCCCCCAACCCGTTCCGACGACCTGAGCGGAAGAACTGACAGGCACACTGACGATCATGGCAAGGTCGGTGTTTATTTTGCAGTCGTCACCGCAGTCTCCATCTTGTGCTTGTAGTACCTGGACCGGGGCGAGCGCGATCATCCCAACGATGATCCTTCGCATTATCAATTTGATAATCCGCATTTGCCCCTCAAATCGCAGATGTGGTTCTGTCATCCCCAGGATGCGCAAAAATAGTCCTGTCTCAGCCCGTTCGGGACATTGAGAACCGGTTCTGCTGGAACGCCTCTGACCGGTTGGAATCCGCTGCCGCGTTGCCGATGATTGTGCGACTCTCGTTCCTCGTGCCATTGCAGTCAAGGCACTGGCTGTCCCCGGGGAATCACGACTCGACACTGGGGACAGAACGCTCGCGAGCCCGTCATTTTTAGTGCTGGCTCTTTTGCCTCGAGCGTTCCGCCCCTCAGCGGAGTTCCAACCGGCCGCACGTGAATATTACGAGCCGTCGACTAAGGAGGGTACTGTCAAGGCTGACAGCTAAAGGATGGACGTTACTCCGAGAAGGTGCGGCAAGAGTGTCGCGTGCGCTTGAGCTGGCATCCGCCAGAATGGAACTCTTGCACCAGAGGACCACACTTTCCGGATTCTCGCTCAGCGCCAGGATATGACCGGTGCCGAACGCGCATGGGCCGGCCATTATCAAATCGGCGACGTAGTGCGCTTTTCTCGCGGCAGCAAAGTCCTTGGCATTGAGGCGGGCGGCTATGCATCTGTCGCAGCAGTCGATGCAACCACCAACCAGCTCACGGTCGAAAAAGCCAACGCAGAACATACAACCTACGATCCGCGTCGCCTCACCGGGGTCAGCGTCTATCGAGAGATCGACCGCGAATTCTCAGTCGGAGATCGCATCCAGTTCACCGCTCCTGACAAGCTGCTTGAAGTCGCCAACCGCGATCTTGCCATTATTGAATCCATTGCGCACGATGACCGCATCTCCGCCCTTCTTGATATCAACAAGAAGATTGAGTTCGCCTCGATCGACCACCGCCATTTCGATCATGGCTACGCCGTCACAAGCCACAACGCGCAGGGCCTAACCGCCGAGCGCGTCCTCATTCACGCCGACACGAGCGTTCATCCTGACCCGCTCAACTCCCGTTTTGCCTACGTGTCCATTTCCTGTGCCAGTCACCAGGCCACCCTCTTCACCGACATTATGGCAAAAGTCGCGCCTCAGCTCGGAGTTGACGTGTCCAAAACGGCTGCGCTTGAGTTTTCCCAGTCGGGTCTGCACATCATTACGGATTCCGGTTTGGGCCAAGCCACATGAAACAGGTAGTCCAAGGCGATGTTGCGAATCGTCATTAGATTAATAAGGGAAGCGTGCGCCGTCGGTTTATAAGAGCTCTAATTTATTAACCCAAGGTATATATATTTCTGGATTCTTAAACTGGTCACCTTGTAACGGCTGACGGCCCTACAGCCATGATCCATGCAATCAATTGATGAATGCTGTGTGATGGACGCTAGCTGTGTGCGAATAGTGTGCTCGAATCGAGAGCAAACCTCCGTGTAGTTAGGATCATGGACGAGATGCCCGTCATTTGCTCGCAATCGCTAAAATGGCCTTGCGACATTATCTGCGGGGGAGGCGACTAGGCGCGCAATCAGCTTTGGCGCGAAGGTATTCAAGGACCCGGAGGCGCATTCGAGGAATCGATACGCGCTTTACTTGTCCGGCTGCTGCGCCGCGAATCTTTCTCAAGGGTACATGATACGGTTCAGCCTGGTTCGGCACTATCCCCGTGTGGTGACTGAAGCGCCATGCGTCTCTAGCACTGGCCTTTGCTCCCGCAAACACTGTGCTTCCTAACCGGCTGTGGTGACAGGGTCCATATAACCAACGGAGACTGAGGAGAGAACGGGATCCTGCTGGATGGAGCGGGCGGGCGTCTCACAATGATGATCGCTTACCGGCCCGGCGGGAAGCGGAATTGCTCCGGTGGATTACAGCGGAGCCGGCGAACTCATAGGCTACACAACGACCATGCTCCCACTGTCGTGCCTGGGGTCAACAGGGAAGGCGGGGACGTCATCATCAACCTCAATTCTCAGAACAAATACTCCATCCCACTCTTCATCTGGAGAGCGCAAGGTTCGATTGCAAAGGAAAATACGGTTGCCATCAACGCTGTGCTGGCCTTCCCTCCGCGGAGTGCCTGAGAGGTGCCTGCTTGGAATCAACCTTAGTTTCGCTGATTGAGGCGGCAGAAAAAGGAATGCGGCCAGCGACCGAGTCCTTGTTCACGACCCTCTACTCTGAACTGCACCGTCTGGCGAGGCAGCAACTGGCCCGCGGGGGGCGTGGACTCACTTTGGGTGTGACGACTCTATTGCATGAAGCGTATCTCGACATGGCAAAGCGGAGCGGCACGGAGTTCCCCGATCGCGCCCGCTTTATGGGCTATGCTGCGCGAGTAATGCGAGGTGTCATCATAGACCACGTTCGGAACCGGCAAGCCCAGAAGCGGGGCGGACAGTTCGAGCTGACATCGCTGGCGAGTGGGCTGGTCGAGAGTTCGGCGGACGCACGCGAACTGACGCAGATCACCGAAGCCTTGGACAAGCTGGCGGAAGTGGACCCAGAACTGGCTGAACTGGTCGATATGAAGTTCTTTTGTGGATTTTCCTTTGACGAGATTGCGACGATGCGCCAATTATCGGAGCGTACCGTGAAAAGGAAATGGCAGAAGGCGCGCGCCTATCTTCATCGGGAACTGAGCGTCGATTTTCCGGCGTAAGGAACTTATGTCCACTCTGTCTCCGGAGCAATGGCAAGTTCTCGGTCCCTACTGGGATCAGGCGCTAACTCTGTCAGGAGAAGAGCGGGTTCGTTGGCTGGAGTCGTTGCGCACGGAGAACCCAGTTCTGGCTGATCAAATCCAGCAGCTGCTCGAGCACGGCTTGGCCGCGGAACACGAGGGCCTTCTGGACAACAGCCCTATTCGGCGTCCGGAGGCGTCAGGGCTTGCAGGGCAAACTGTGGGTGCCTATCGCCTGATCAGCGCAATTGGCCAAGGTGGGATGGGAATGGTGTGGCTTGCCGAACGCAATGATGGGCGATTCCAGCGCAAAGCGGCAGTGAAGTTTTTGAGCGCAGGTCATGTTGGGTACGGCTGTGAAGAGCGATTCAAGCGAGAAGGCGCCATTCTTGCTCGGCTTGCCAATCCCAACATTGCTGAGTTGGTGGACGCAGGCGTGACTGCCAGCGGACGGCCTTACCTTATCCTCGAATACGTGGAAGGCGAGCCGATCGACCGCGACTGTGATAAACGAAAGCTCGACGTTCGCGACAGGATTCGTATATTCGTCGATGTCTTGACGGCGGTGGCGCACGCGCACGCGAACCTCATCGTGCATCGCGACATCAAACCTTCGAATGTGCTGGTGAACAAAGAGGGCCAGGCAAAGCTTCTGGATTTCGGGATTGCCAAGTTGTTGGACGGTGAAGGACAGGAAGCAACGGCGACGCTGCTGACGCGAGAAGGGGGGATGATGCTTACCCCCGAATATGCGGCGCCGGAGCAGCTCACGGGTGCAGCCGTGACCACTGCAACGGATATCTATGCGCTGGGCGTTCTTCTGTATGTTCTGTTGACGGGACAACATCCGGCGGGAACAGGACCGCATTCTCCAGCCCAGTTGCTGAAGGCGATCACGGAGGAAGAACCGCGACGTCCGTCCGAGGCGGTAACATCGGATGAGGTGGCTCATGCCGCCAATCGCGGGACGATTGCCGAGAAGCTTCGCCGAGTGCTTCGCGGAGATCTCGACACAATTGTCCTCAAGGCTCTGAAGAAGAATCCACAGGAGCGATATGCATCGGTCACTGCCATGGCCGACGATCTACGGCGCCATTTACGAAATGAGCCGATCAGCACGCGGCCCGACACGATGGCGTACCGCGCGGCCAAGTTCGTGCGCCGGAATCGCACGGCCGTGATGCTGACCACGTTGGCCGTCGTGGCCACGATGGCCGGATTGGTTGGAACGCTGATTCAGGCGCGGACAGCGCGCCAGCAGCGAGACTACGCACGTCAGCAACGAGATTTTGCGTTCGGACAAGTGTCGCGTGCGGAGGCCATTAACGACCTCAACGCCATTCTCCTCTCCGACGCGGCCCCCTTAGGCAAGCCTTTCACAGTCAGTGACCTGCTCCAACGCGCCGAACACATTGTAGGCCGGCAGCAGGGCGGGAATGAGGTCGACCGAGTCGAGTTGCTCACTGCCATCGGTCGCCAATATTGGACTCAAGACGAAGATGCGGCGGCCAACCGAGTTCTGACCGAAGCGTATCAGCTGTCGCGCACGTTGGTGGATCGACATGCACGCGCTCGTGCCGCGTGCGCCCTGGCGAGCAATCTTGCCCGAGGACGTGATCCTGCGCGCGCAGAAGTACTGTTCCAGGAGGGACTCCGCGAACTGCCTGACGAACCGCAGTTCGCCCTAGCGCGCGTTTTTTGCCTGGAGCGAGGCAGCGAAGTCGCACGAGATCACAACCCGGAGGAGGCGATCACGCGGATGCAAATCGCCCTGAGGATACTGAGACAGTCCCCTTTCGACTCCGGCATCGAGGAGTGCGGCGCTCAGATGGACCTGGCCGAGTCCTATCGGATGGCAGGGAGAAATCGTGAAGCCAATGTTGCGTTCGTGCAGGCCTCTTCCTTGCTCACTGCATTGGGGCGCGATGATACCCAGCGTGCCGGTACTCTTTTCAATAACTGGGGTTTAGCCTTGTGGGGTTTGGGACGGTTTCTGGATGCCGAGAGAGTGCTTCGGCGCGCAATCGACATTAGCCGTGCAGGCCCATCCGAGGAAGCTGTTTCCCCGATGCTGCTGATTAACTATGGTCACGTCCTGCGCGAACTGGGACGTTTGGACGAAGCATGGGACTACGTCGAACGCGGGTACTCAAAGGCACGGCAAGCAGACGATCGAGTAGTGATTTTTCAGTCATTGCTCAAAAAGAACCAGATCCTTCGCGAAAAGGCTGATCTCGGGGGTGCCACCACAATGCTATCCGAGGCCGAGGCCTTCGCGCGGAACCACCCGGCAGGGAACTTCCCCTCTGCCACTTTCGCGCAGGAACACGCTTTGCTGGCCGAGGCGCACGGCGATTTAACGTCTGCCTTGCAATACGCGAACCAAGCGATGGCGATCGTCGAGGCAAGCATCAAGGCTGGAGGACCAGGGAGCGAACATCTGACCTTCATACTGCGGTACCGATCGGATATCGAACGTCAGCTCGGTCGAGTAGAGCAGGCGGCGAGCGACGCTGCCCGAGCGGTGAAGTTGCTTCAAGCAGCCTCCGAGCCGGGAATGCCTTCCGGTTACCTGGGGAAAACATATTTAGCGCTCGGGCGCGCCCTTCAAATGCAAGGCAAGGCCGACGAAGCTCGCGCGGCGTTCCTGTCAGCAGGGGATCACCTTCAAAAAACCCTTGGTCCCAATCATCCCGACACTCGTGCGGCCCTGCAATTGGCAGAAAGTGGCGTTGGATCAAGAGAAAACCCTACTCCCTCTCAGGAGAGATAGCCACGTCCCTGTCCCCTTTTTCCTTCGCTTTGCGCTTTCCAATTTGAGGCCCAATGAGTCGGCCGGACATTCCCCGGCTGGCCGCTTAGCCGCGAGGCAGGGCCCAACACACAATCAAAACTTGAGGAGAAGTAACCATGAAAGTTTTCACCAAAGTAAGTCGAAGCAGTGTGATGTTCGTCGCGGCTCTAACCTGCGGGATGCTGGCGGGTTCGATCTCAGCCTTTGCGGTTCGCCAAACGCACACTGCGAAGGCCGCGGCAGCGGTCACCATAGTCACAGAAAGCGAAATCACCTTCATCGGATCCACGTCGTTCCAGAATCTGGCAGGTGCCACAGCGACAATCACCGTCCCCGCAGGCCAGGTCCAGCTGGTGCAAGCCGATTTCAGCGCTGACTCAACCTGTCAGGGTGCATTTGCTGAGAACTTTTGCAGAGTGCAAATTCTGGCGGATGGAGCTGAGATGAACCCCATTGCCGCTGGCGACTTCGCTTTCGACGGAGTTGGTACAGCCGACGATTTCTATGAAGCGCACGCGATGCAACGCAGCATACTGCTGGGACCTGGAACACATACGATCCGTGTTCAAGCGGCAGTGACACTCTCTGGCATGGCCTTCTACCTGGATGACTGGTCGTTGACCGTCACCCAATTCAACAACGGAAAGTAAAGAAACGCACCAGGCGAATCATTATCTTCAACTAGTGCCTCACTCATGGGGTCCGATAGCGAGATCCTGATTCGCTACACTTTGACCCGCGCATGCTGGGGGCCGACACAATCACGGAGTGTTGCGGCGTCGTGAACAACAGTGACACTCTAATGCTCACATCTCGGACGCCCGCGGTGCAGATTGGAAAGCAACTAGCGCGTCGTGTAGTCAGATGTCGACAGGGCCAGGACGCTCTTTCTCCGGGGGAGCATCTTGGCCCGTTTCGAGCTCACAACTAGCCGGCATGGACGGAACGAAATCCGATCACTCTCTGGCGGCGATAGCTGCCGCTATTGCAGACCACGCTTCATGTTGCGTATCCGTGTGAGACTTGCGGCAACGAGTTTTCTGATCGTGCATGGAGTTCCGATGACTCATGAGGAGTACTCATCTCATCTTCCCCTGGGGTTGAGATCGGTACGACGAATCGGCAGACACGTGAGTCAGTCGCTCTTCCTTCTCGGACAAAAAGTCTAATCGCCTGTAGCTGCTGCAACAGGAACTAAGACCAGTACTCGTACCTGAGGTCGTGTCCTCATCCCGAAGTTCAAAGTTATTTACTGCGGGGACGGAAGCTTTTGTTTCCTCCTTCTCCGGCATTTTCGGGTGCCACTCTCTTGACATAGGAACGGCTGATTGTCGGCAAGCTGAGAATCTGGGGATTTACTGAGTTTTCCGGCTCCTTCGTGTGCCGCTAGTGTGCGTTCTTTTGTCCGGGTGGTGCGATCCCGTCATTGCGACACGACAGAGGTCGACTGACTAGCAGTCAGTCAGAGTTCGCTATTTTTCTGGGGTTTTCGGCAATTCGGTGGGCGAGTTGTGTGCAAGATTCTAGGGACGTGGTGGACTTAGTTCACAAGGGATGGTCCGATTCGGGGCATCGTCCTCCCAGGACGATCGACCGTCGGCAGGGTTCGAAGAATTAGCCATGCCCCTGTTTGATTCCCTTTACAACTTTGCCAGCTGGCTTTTTCACAACAAGAGCAATGCCGAGGATCTCGTACAAGAGACGTACCTGAAGGCTTTGCGCAGTTTCGCTTCGTTTCAGCCCGGCACCAATTTCCGGGAGTGGATGTTTCGAATCCTCAAGAACACTTTTCTAAGTTCACGCTCGACACTCGATCGACGCATGACTGTTGAGATCGACTCGGAGGACGCGGTACCGGTCTTGCCCGTAACGTCCTCCAGTCCTGAATCACTGTTGCTCGAGTGTTCGCACAAGAATGCTGTTCAGAATGCAATCTAGCAACTGCCGGTCATCTTTAGGGAAGTCCTTTTATTGTGCGATGTCGAAGATGCGTCTTACCAGGAGATTTCGGAAATATTGTCGATCCCGATGGGCACTGTTATGTCGCGCCTGGCCAGAGCGCGGAAGGCGGTTCGCGAGTCTGTGCTTAGCGGTTCGCACCCACCACTATCGAAAGACTGGTCACATCACGCCGCGACGCACGAGAAGGCTGCCGAACCGGCCGAAACATAAAGAATTGAGGTTCGCATGCTTCGCGCATTGAAATTCGCCATTTTGGTATTAGCCCTGGCAGGAACATGTCGGGCACAGGACGGTTTGACGATCGATAACAAGCACAAAGAGAGAGTGTCCACTCCAGAAGCGGAGAAGATCTACTCCTCGGCGTGCTCGGTCGTCCAACGGGAATTCGACATCAAGCGCCCTCTCCGTCCACAGGTCAGACTTGTTCTGGGGGCCGACAAAGAACGAGGTGTGGTTCGTGGGACGAGAAATCAGGCTTACTAAATGGAACCCTTACACCTTCGCACAGGGAGTCGCTTGGCTCGCCTTTTGAGGATCTGATGCCATCGCAACAGAGGCTGACGATAGCAAAGCGGGCCGTGACCTGGCCGATTCGACTGTGGAAATTGAACGACTTGCAAAATAGCTGGCTGGCCGGCCACCTGTTGTTATCGGATTGTTGAGATAGGCGCGGCAAATATGTAGGTAGGGTTTTGCTGGAGAGAAGGGATCTTCCTTAACGCGCTGTGATACCCGAGGCATGAGGCAATCGGGAATCGCGCAGAAAGAGGAAGCATATGGCAACCGCTACCTTGTCAGCCACCTTGCGCAACCCAACATCAGGACTGCGATTCGCCCCAATGGGGCGAATTTTGGTCATCGAGGACGATAGTGCTTTGCGGAAGGTTCTGCGGCGCCTTTTCTCGTTGGCAGGGTATGAGGTCGATGTCGTTTCCGATGCTGTTTGTGGTTTGGAGAGACTTCGCCAAGAAACGCCAGCCGCTGTGGTCCTCGATCTACCTCGTCCGGGGTCCTCAGGGTGTGATCTTTGCAAGAAAATAGCGAATCTGATTCCTTGCCTGCCTCTCGTAATTCTTAGCGGGATCTCGGATGTTGCGGACAAGGTCCTTCTGCTGGAAATGGGTGCCGACGATTACGTGACCGTACCGTTCAGTCCGAGGGAACTGGTTGCGCGTCTACGTGCGCTAATCAGACGTGCATCCCGCGTTAATCCTGAAGGCGTATATGTCTTTGCTGACGTGATAGTGGATTTTTCCAGGACCGAAATCACTCGTGCAGACGAAAAGATCATAGTTACTCCAAAGGAATTCAAGACACTGGAGTTCTTGACGAAGAACGCCCAACGCGTGATCTCAAGGGATGAACTTCTCGATAAAGTTTGGGGGTACGAGAGCTACCCGTTCACACGGACGGCGGACAACCACATGCTGAGGCTCCGACAGAAACTGGAGATCGACCCTTCGCACCCGTCACACTTTCTCACCGTACACGGCATGGGGTATAAGTTTGTGCCTTAAGCCATTCTGGCGCATTCCGCAGGGTAGGTTCATTCTGCTGGAACCGCTGCCCGACCAATCCGCGGGAGCCGAGTTCTTCCGCGGAAGACTATCGATCGTAAGCCGCCTTCTTCACTCTCCCTGGAACACAAAGGTTTCTTCTTCGGCGACCAAGAAAATCGGCGCGCCGCCGGAGGAGATCGCCACTGCATTTGCGATCGTTTGTTTGCCGCCGTCCGATGCGGCACACGCTTGCAGGGACTCTATGGTTGGGAAATGGATCTCTGCAATGCGATGGAAAGGCGGTGCACCTTGCGGGGAATCAGCTATTTTGCTCGCCACAATCTTGGTCTGCCGGCCAACTCGACGGCCATGGGCACATGTTGGTTCTGGTACGCGCGCTCGAAGGATTCGGCGTCTGTGGGACGAGGGTAAATTACGATCAACTTAGCGCCAGCCATTTCAGTCTCCTTGAGACAAAAGTGTTCGTATCCGTGAATACTCGATAGCTTCGAAATTGCTTTTCAAATCTAGACAAAACTCTGTGAGTTGCGATGGCGGCACCGCAACTCACGAGAGGACATCGTGGAAGTTAGAACGCTGCTATTCCGTTGAAGCCGCTCAGCGGAGAAAC
>JGI1027J12803_100214843_pt1 | contig 10462 bp, 1 predicted proteins | sample IowNatreferecore_FD_12803 | JGI IMG/M metagenome (IMG submission 12803) | reverse complement strand
GCTCGTGGGGCTGGACCTACGCTAGGACCGCCGCTTTACGCGATCACCAGGATTCAACCCGGACCCTTGATCCAGCCGTAGGGAGACACTTCCTGAAAGGAGCAACCCCAAGGCTGGGTTGCCTGGTTTCGTGCGGAGCTGGGTTGCAATTCAACAAGCCGGTTGCGATGTGAACGCGCCTAACCAGACTGTGTCGGGTGCAAAGGGCAGCGCCGCGGATCAAAGCTCCGTTCCTGCTCCCCCGTCGATCAGTTTACCCAAGGGCGGTGGCGCCATTCGCGGTATCGGCGAGAAATTCGCTGCTAACCCGGTGACCGGCACTGGGTCGATGAGCGTTCCCATCGCAACCAGCCCGGGACGTTCCGGCTTCGGACCTCAACTCGCTCTATCGTACGACTCGGGTGCTGGCAACGGGCCGTTCGGCTTTGGATGGAGTCTCTCGCTTCCTTCCATTACCCGGAAGACCGACAAGGGTTTGCCCCAATACCAAGACGCCGAAGAATCCGACGTATTCATTCTCTCAGGGGCAGAGGACTTGGTCCCGGTATTCAAGACAGATCCGACAACCGGCGACTTCGTGAAAGATGCTAAGGGTAACTTTGTTTACGATGAATCTCCGCGCGATGGCTACCTTGTTCGGCGTTACCGTCCGCGGATCGAGGGTCTCTTTGCGCGGATCGAACGCTGGAGAAGCCAGAGTGGTGGCGATGTGCATTGGCGTTCGATTTCCAAGGACAACATCACTACCTGGTACGGCAAGACCGAAGAAAGCCGTCTCGCCAACCCAGCAGACGCGTCGCAAATATTTAGCTGGCTGATTTGCCAGAGCTACGATGACAAGGGCAACGCCATCACCTACGAGTACCAACCAGAGGACTCGGAGCGAATTTTCGAGGATGAACAGGGCCAACTCGTTGCCTTAGCGCACGAACGGAATCGAGACGATGTCACGCGATCCGCCAACCGCTACCTCAAGCGCATCAAGTATGGCAGCCGCGAGCCGAATCGCGACGCGAGTACCTGGGAAGCCACCGATCCAGCGCAGCTTCCAAACGAAACTTGGATGTTCGAGGTGGTGTTTGACTACGGCGACGGCCACTACGAGCTGCTCTCCCAACCCACTGACGATCCCCAACTCGCTAGCGCCTCGGTTTCACCGACCGCGCTGTGGCCTGTGCGCCAGGATCCCTTCTCGAGCTATCGCGCTGGATTCGAAGTGCGCACTTACCGCCTTTGCTATCGAGTGCTGATGTTTCACCACTTTCTGGATGAACTCGGCGCACCCGATTACCTGGTGCGCTCGACAGAGTTCACTTACAACCAAAGTCCGATCGCGTCATTCATCACAGGGGTCACGCAATCCGGTTACGTCCGCCAGCCGAATGGGAACTATCTAAAGAAATCCCTGCCTCCACTCAGCTTTGAGTACAGCAAGGCGGTGATTCATGACGAAATCGAAACCGTTGACCCCGAAAGCCTCGAGAACCTCCCAGTTGGTGCCGATGGGTTGCAGTACCAGTGGCTTGATCTGGACGGCGAGGGTCTGCAAGGAATCCTTTCAGAGCAACAGGCAGGCTGGTACTACAAGCGCAATCGAAGTCCCATCTCAACCGTCAAGGAAAATGGAAAAGAGAAAGTCGTCGCGCGATTCGAGCCTTTGACCGAAGTTGCGACGGAGCCCTCCATTGCGGTGGGAGCCGGTGCGCGGCATGAGTTCCTCGATCTCGCGGGCGACGGAAGTTTGGACTTGGTCCGCTTCGAGAAACCTGTATCGGGATTCTTCGAACGGACCGAAGACGAGCGGTGGGAAAGTTTCGTACCATTCCAATCAGCGCCGAATCTGCGATGGAACGATGCCAATTTGAAGTTTGTCGATCTGACCGGCGACGGGCACACCGATATCCTCATAACCGAGGATGACACCTTCGTCTGGCATCCATCGCTTGGAGAGGAAGGGTTTGGCCCAGCAGAAAGAGCTAGCCAGTCATTAGACGAAGAAAAGGGTCCGCGCCTGGTCTTTAGCGACGGAACTGAATCGTTTTACCTGGCGGATTTATCCGGTGATGGACTGAGCGACCTTGCTCGGATCCGCAACGGCGAAGTGTGCTACTGGCCAAACCTGGGTTACGGTCGCTTCGGGGCCAAAATAGCCATGGATAATGCGCCCTGGTTTGACCAGCCGGACCAGTTTGATCAAAAGCGTATTCGTCTGGCCGATATCGATGGTTCCGGAACGACGGACATTATCTACCTGGAAAGCCATCGGGTTGCCATCTACCGTAACGAATGCGGCAACAGTTGGAGTCAGGCTGAGTACCTGACGAGCTTTCCGCCCGTGGATGATCTCTCGTCTGTAACGGCGGTGGACCTGCTTGGAAACGGCACAGCCTGCCTGGTCTGGTCATCACCGTTACCGGGCAACGCCCGGCGTCCGATGCGCTACATCGACCTCATGAGTGGGCAGAAACCGCATTTGCTCATCAAGACCATCAACAATCTCGGCGCGGAGACAGTGGTCCAGTACGCGCCCTCCACAAAATTTTATCTGATCGACAAGCGCGATGGTAAACCGTGGATAACGCGCCTGCCGTTCCCAGTGCATGTGGTCGAACGCGTGGAAACGCGTGACCTGATCAGCCGCAACCGTTTCGTGACCCGCTATGCCTATCATCACGGTTTTTACGATGGTGTCGAACGCGAGTTCCGCGGGTTCGGCATGGTCGAACAGTTCGACACTGAGGAGTTAGGCGCGCTCACAGATAGCGGCGATTTTCCTAACGCCACTAACATCGACGCGGCGTCATACGTGCCAACGGTGCTGACGAAAACCTGGTTCCATACCGGCGCCTATATTGAAGGTGGTCTGATCTCGCGCCATTTTGAGGAAGAGTACTACCACGAGGGTGACGAGAGCGAAGGTCTTTCAGGACTAACCGATAAGCAACTCGAAGCGATGCTCCTGCCCGACACCAAAGTCCCCGCGACGCTCAAGCGGCAGGACGGCTCTTCGATCCCTTGGGACCTGACGGCGGAAGAAACCCAAGAAGCTTGCCGCCCGCTCAAAGGCGCCGTGCTCCGGCGCGAAATCTTCGCACTTGACGGAACCGACGATGAAGACCGTCCCTACAGCGCCACGGAGCAGAACTATACGATTGAGCTGCTCCAACCGCAGGGGGATGACAAGCACGCGGTCTTTTTCACTCATGCGCGCGAATCGATCGACTTCCATTACGAGCGAAAATTGATCGAGGTTTCCGGAAAGAAAATAGCTGACCCTAGGGTGACGCACGCTATGACGCTGGACGTTGACAGCTACGGCAACGTCCTCAAGTCAGTGGCGACCGGCTATGGCCGGCGGCCGGGCCTCAGTCCATTGCACGGCGACGACAAGAACAAGCAAGAGCAAATACATGTCACTTATACCGAGAATGAGGTGACAAATCCGATCGATGAAGCAGACGACTACAGGACACCATTGCCGTGCGAAGCGTGCACCTATGAACTGATAGAGCTGCCGAAGTTATCGCCTGATAGCAATCAACCAAAGATAACCAACCTATTCCGCTTCGACGAGATGCTTGCGAAAGCGGCTCAGGCGAGCGATGGCAACCACGACCTGCCTTATGAGGATATCGACGGTTCCGGCGCGGCGGCCAACCATCCTTATCGACGTCTGATCGAGCATGTTCGCACCTTGTATCGGAGAGATAACCTGACCGGACTGCTATCGCCAGGGGTACTGCAATCGCTGGCCCTGCCGGGTGAGAGCTACAAACTTGCTTTCACGCCAGGACTGCTCGCGCAGGTGTTTCAGCGCAACGGCCAGGCGTTGGTGCCCAACCCCACCGCTGTACTTGGCGGACCGGCCGCTGACCACGGCGGGTATGTGGATCTGGAGGGTGACCACAATTGGTGGATACCGTCGGGCAAGGTGTTCTTTCATGTGAATGCGGACATTGCAAATCCGACGGTCACAGCGCCGCTAGAATTGGCCGAAGCCCGCGCTCATTTCTTTCTGCCTCGCAAGTTTGCCGATCCATTCAGCCAGAGCGCCACCTTGGTCTACGACATCCATGATCTGACTATGGTCAAGACGCAAGACGGGCTAGGCAATCGTGTAACAGCGAAGAACGACTACCGCGTATTGCAGCCGCAGCAGATGACCGATCCTAATGGCAATCGTTCGGAAGTCGCCTTCGATGCGCTGGGCATGGTGGTCGCGAACGCTGTGAAGGGCAAGGACGGGCAAAACCTCGGCGACCTGCTGGAAGACTTCGATCCCGATCCTTCGCTCACAGCGCTGCAAACCTTCTTTGGTGATCCCTGCGGTCAAGCGGCTTCTCTTCTCGGTAAAACGACGACACGCATTGTTTACGACCTCCACCGCTACCAACGTAGCGGAGAGCCCCCATTCGCTGCCACGTTGGTGCGCGAGACGCACTTTTTCGACTCCAGCGGCGCGCAAACGAAAATCCAAATCGGCTTGTCTTACTCCGATGGGTTTGGGCGCGAGATCCAGAAGAAGATCCAGGCAGAACCGGGGCCAGTCCCAAAGCGGGATGTAAACGGAAAGATTATCGTGGGCGCGGATGGCCAGCCGGTGATGACGCCAGACGATGTCAGTCCGCGGTGGGTCGGCAGCGGATGGACCGTTTTCAACAACAAGGGTAAGCCCGTCCGACAATATGAACCCTTCTTCACCGATACCCATCGCTTTGAGTTCGACGTCAAGATCGGAGTGAGCCCCGTGCTCTTCTATGACCCCGTCGAACGTGTGGTGACCACGCTTCATCCCAATCACAGTTGGCAGAAAGTGGTCTTCAATCCCTGGCAGCAGATGACATACGACGTCAACGATACTGTCGCACTCGATCCCAAGACCGATGATGACGTTAAGGAATTCTTCACCCGCTTGCCGGACGACGATTACGTTCCGACCTGGCACGCTCTGCGGACCGATCCGACTTATGCGGCGGCTTTCGCCGCTCGGTATCCAGATGCTGTCGAGCGCGCGAAGGAGACCCAGGCAGCCGAGAAGACCGAGGTGCACGCTGGCACGCCGTCGGTGGCCCATGCCGACTCGCTTGGCCAAATGTTTCTTACGATCACCTACAATAAGTTCGAACGGAACAGCGTGATGCTTGAGGAGAAATATTTCACACGCGCCGTGTTCGACATTGAGGGCAATCAGCGCCAAGTCATCGATGCGAATGACCGCATCGTTATGCGGTATGACTACGATATGCTCGGTAACCGAATCCACCAAACCAGCATGGAAGCCGGCGAGCGCTGGATGCTGAATGACGTGGTGGGCAAACCGATTCGATCCTGGGACAGCCGCGGCTTCACGCGGCGGATGACCTATGACCGGCTGCGCCGCCTGAGAGGGCTGTTTGTGACAGAGGATGGCGTCGAACGATTCGCAGAGCGCACGGTGTACGGTGAAAGTCAGGGCGCAGCAGGCAACCACCGGACGCGCGTGTTTAAGGTCTTCGATGCTGCCGGCGTGGTCACCAGCGAAGAATACGACTTCAAAGGAAATCTGCTACAGAGCAAGCGCGAGTTATTGCCCGATTACAAAGCTGCGGTGGACTGGCAGCAAAATCCCAATGCCAATGCCGGCACGTTTACCTCTCGCAGCGAATACGACGCGCTCAATCGTCCGCTGACTGTCATAACGCCGGACGGCAGTGTCTGTCGTCCCGCATTCAATGAGGCCAATCTTCTCGAAAAAGTAGAGGTAAATTTACCAGGCGCGGCACAGGCTACGCCGTTCGTCACCGATATCGACTACAACGCCAAGGGGCAGCGCCAATTGATCGCCTATGGCAACGGTGCGGAGACCGTTTTCGATCACGACCCGCTTACCTTTCGCTTGGTTAAGATAAAAACAACACGCCCGCCTGGTCTGAATGGTCTCGCTTCAAAGCTCTTCAACGATCCAGCGGTTGTCCAAGATCTGTACTATACCTACGACCCTGCGGGAAATATTACCTGTATCGCAGACACATCTCTGGCAAGACTTTCCTCAACTGGCCCTGCGGATAATGAACCTTTCGAATACATCTATGATGCCATTTATCGGCTCATTGAAGCCACAGGGCGCGAACATATCGGGCAGACGGCGCACGACTTCAATCCGCAGAACCGGCGAGATTATGACTTCGCCGGACTTGCGCACTTCATCGCACACCCAAACGACTTGCAAGCCATGCGCCGCTACACCGAGCGCTATGAGTACGATGAGGTCGGCAACTTTCAATTCACGCGCCATATCGCCCATGGCGACAGTTGGACGCGCATCTACGAGTACAACGAAGCGAGCCTAATTGAGCCGACGAAACAGAATAATCGTCTGACAAGAACCACGGTAGGCAATCACATCGAGCGTTACACTTACACCGACTCTCATGGCAACGATGTCCATGGCTGCATGACCACCATCAACAGCATGAAGGTTGCCTGGGACTTCAAGGATCAGTTGCAGGCTACGTCACGACAAGTCGTGAACAGCGGAACACCGGAGACTACGTATTACGTGTACGACGCGGGCGGCGAACGCGTGCGGAAAGTTACTGAGCGGCAGAACGGCACCCGCAAGAACGAGCGGATTTACCTCGGTGGATTTGAGATCTATCGCGAGTACGACAGCAGTGGCACCAGCGTAACCTTAGAGCGTGAGACTTTGCATACGATGGATGAGAAGCAGCGCATCGCCTTGGTCGAGACCAAGACGATTGACGGCCAATCCACAATCTCTAGTCCCTCACCCCTGTTCCGCTACCAGTTCGGCAACCACGTTGGCTCGGTATCGTTGGAGCTAGATGACGCAGGGGAGCTCATTTCCTACGAAGAGTATTACCCATACGGCAGCACCTCGTATCAGGCGGGGCGGAGCGCAGCGGAGGTCAGCCTGAAGCGGTATCGCTATACAGGCAAGGAACGGGATGAGGAGACAGGATTTGCCTATCACGGAGCGCGATATTACGCCCCGTGGTTAGGTCGATGGATGAGTTGTGATCCGGCCGAGATGATAGATGGCCCAAATCTCTATCTGTTCGCGCGGAGCAGCCCAATACGGTTCACAGATCCATCAGGATCAGATTCTAAACATCCGGAAATGGTTAAACCTAGCCGCGACTACACGGTTAGAAACAACCCCGAAAAAATGTTCTTAGAAAACGCCAATGCACAGTCCAACTGGCGTGCTGCTATAGACGCGACGCTCGAGTCGGAATTCGGTAAGGGATCGCCAGAGGCGAATCGGGCCGCGTTTGAACAAAAGATTGACCGCTTAGGCGACGGCCCCCAGCAAATCAATAAGCGACTAAATCTGAATTCGAAGCTGGGCTACGCAAGAAGTATATCCAACAGAATAATCGCTCGATTTTACCGGGCAGAGGCGGCCAGACCCTCATGGCATTATTCTGCAGACCAAAAAACAAAAATGAGAACGAAGGGCCAGGCACCTGATCCACTTCAGCAAGTAGAGCATTTGAATGATCTGGCTCAGAATCCGAAGGGGGCTATCGGAGAGGACGTGTATTTCACAGAAGGTGGTCGCAAGGGAGGAATACCCAAGGACAGCCCGCACGGTCAAAAAAATTGGGGCGAGCCGGGCCGCCGGTTACGAGACTTCCAAGAAAGAAATGCTGCTTCCCCCAAAACGAGCTCGACCGCGCAAGAACCCGCTGCAGAGCCAATGGTAGAAGTCACGCCAAAAGTCGTGCCAGAAGTCGCGCCAAAAGTCGTGCCAGAAGTCATGCCAGAAGTCACGCCTTCGACACCGGGGCCGGGTGGCAGGGCGCCGGGTGTTGTGCGGGGTGGGGCCAGCGCGGTGGTTGCGATTGTAGCTGTCCCCCTGTCAAAAAAGATTGCCAGAGAACTAGGCGCTAGTGCTGAGACAGAAGAGGAAGTTGGATTTTGGTCGTCCGTAGGAAGCGGCGCTCTTATGGGCGCGGCAGCTGGCGCGCCGGAAGGAGGAATTGGTGCCCTTCCAGGTGCGATTATTGGCGGAATAATTGGCGCGTTTGCTTACGGTTTCTCGCCGAGGCCGTTCCGGGACCCTTGCCCACCGGGCTCCGGAATGTACGGAGGACAAACATTTGGCAACCCCTGTGGCCTGTGAGTGCATACGGAACGCCCGGTCCCAGAAAAACAAAGGGGACGGGAGTCTTTATTCGGTCTTCCGGATCTGCCACTACTGAACCTTTGCAGTCGAGACACATGCGCCTCTCACCGAAGACGACACGATGACTAGGAGTACATCAGCAAATAACCTACTATATGACGTAAAGGGCACGGTTCGGTTCGCCGATGGTTCTCCTGCCGCAGCGCTTAAGGTGTCGGCCTTCGATCGGGATTTGCGGACCGAGCAACTCCTGGGGCGGGCCCAAACCGACGCGAAAGGTTTTTACGCGATCCAGTACTCTGCCGCGAAATTTCAGCAGCGCGAAAAAGACAGTGCCGATCTTGTCGTCAAAGCTTTCGCTGCCGATGGTTCACTGCTGGCTTCATCTCCCGTGCTGTTCAATGCTCCGCTGGCAGCTGTCATTGATTTGAAGATTCCCGGGGAGGTGCGGCAGCCGCCCGCGTTGTTTGAAAAACTAGGACAGGCTCTGGCTCCCCTGCTCGGCAAACTGTCGGTCGCAGACTTAGAGGAGGACACCAGGCATCAAGATGTAAGCTTCCTTTCCGGCGAAACCGGCTTGGAGCGAACCGTAGTGGCTCGATTCGTGGTCGCACATAAGCTCGCGCAGCGAGGGCTTCCACCGGAATTCTGGTTTGTTCTTCTGGGCGGATCGGGGTTTCAACTAACGGAAGGACAAAGCCTGAAGGATCAGGCCGCGGCGTTTTTGGATTCGCTCTCTTCGCTTGATTCCTTTGCCGTGCGAAAGGCATTCGTTCGCGGATTCAATCTGAAAGAGATTCCTGCAAAATTTCAGAAGAAGGTTGCAGGCTGGGTCGATGCGTTTGCAAAATTTCTCGCCAGCCGGTCGCTGAAGAGGACGGTCAAGCCGACATTCGTCAAATCGGCACTTGAAGATGCCAGAATTAAAGGCGCAAAGAACCAGGAAAAGTTCGCCCGCTTGTTCAACAAGCACAAGGCGCTTACGCCAGAGTTGTTAAGGGCGTTGGAAAGAGATAAGTCCTTTAAAAGGGCAGAAATTTCTGACCTACAGACATCTTTTCAACTTCAGGAGCTGACGGAGGCCGACTTTTCCGTCGTCAAAATGATTAAGAAGGAGTTTGGCATTCGCCAACCAGCGAAAATTCGCACGTTAGCAAAAAAAAGTGAGGAGGAGTGGGTAAAGCTAGTCAAGAAAAAGCACGCTGCCGAGAACATCAATCTGCCCATCGAGGTAGGCACTATTGCCGGGCGGTTGAAGCTGCCGGAAGCGGAAGTCTACGGGAAAATGCTGGAACGGCGGTTTCGCGAAGCGTTTCCAACTACGGCCTTCGCTGGTGGCTTGGAGCGGGCTCTGCAGAATGGCGGTGCCCGCGGGCTGCGTCATGCCGAAGCGTTAGGTAAGTTTCTGGACGCGCATGAGAATTTTGAATTTCTCAATACCCCGGTCGATGACTTCTTTGAAAAGAGCATACGCCGTGGGTTCAAGGCGCTCGCGAAGGACGAGAGCTTCCGGCTGGAAGTTAAGGCCGTGCAACGGGTGTTTAAACTCCGCCCGACTTTCAAGGCGACTGATACGCTGCTGGCCGACGATCTCCATTGCGCCCAAAAGATCTATCGCCTAGGCGAGACGGAGTTTGTTCGCCGATACGCAGATAGAGCTGGTTTTACTAGGGCCACTGCACGTGAGGCCTGGAGCCGCTCTGCGGATACTTATGCTGCCGCGCTGACGATTGTTGCCGATCTGAAGGCGCTCGACGGCGAAAGCCTGCCCGAAGTCTTGAAGAATAATAACGCAGCGCTTTCGACTTTCCCTAACTGGAATAATCTTTTCACCGCCGGCGATCTCTGCGAATGCGAGCACTGTCGATCGGTGCTCAGTCCGGCCGCGTATTTCGCCGATCTTCTGATGTTCCTGCGGGACCGGGAGAGCACGAAACCAAAATCCGGCGGCGGCTTCTATTCTGTCAAGGACATCCTATTCAACCGTCGCCCAGATTTGGGCTACTTGGAACTCAACTGCGACAACGCCCTCACACCTTTTCCGTATATTGATACCGTCTGTGAGGTGCTAGAAGACGCGGTTGATGACACAGATGAGAACGACTTAGAACTGGCGGGTCTCATTGCGATAAGCACACCTCCTACTGCCGCGGACAAAGCGGCTGTCGCGACGGCCTTTGAGAATGCGTTTGCCGACCCAGTGAATGATGGCAAAGAGCAAATCAAACTGAGTGCTGATTTTTCGCTTTCCCAGGTCTCGCCTGGAGATCCCGCTCGCTGGGTCGTTCACGGCGATGATGTGACTTACCTCTTAAAGAAAAAGCCGCCCTC
>JGI1027J12803_100069990_pt1 | contig 10465 bp, 7 predicted proteins | sample IowNatreferecore_FD_12803 | JGI IMG/M metagenome (IMG submission 12803) | reverse complement strand
TCTTCGTCAAATCCGTCAATCCGATCAGCGCTGACGGAGAATTCTTTGCCACTCCCCGCATTTATGACGGGACTGGCACCGTTGAGGGTCACTTTAAAGTCAGGCTTCGCCTCGCGAACAATCAACCGATAGGCAAAACGTTCGTCGCCATGTCCGCGCGTGTCCATAACCCTTACGAGGTATTTTCCGTCGGCAGGCGGATTGAAGAGTAATCTGGAATCGGTTCCCAGCTTGCGGTCACTATCGTCATCATTGGCATAATAGACTGTAAAGACTGGCAGGCCATTGGGTTCGATTTTAGCTGAGCTTTCTCGCGGCTGAACGATATAGGCGGGCTCATCCAATGCGTGCGCCACTCCACTTGTCCCAAAATAATCGCGGCGCTTGCCGCCTATGCTGTAGAATTGGAACCCTGAATCGGGACCCTGGGGCATTCGAAAGATTCTGCAAACCTCGCCCTGGAGATACATGTACTGGTTCAATTCCATTTCCTGCCAGTTTTCGACCCGCAAGTCTTCGGTGACCGAATCAATCGGTCTGAAAGTAACGTGCGAATCGCGAACGGCTTGAAGGAGAATTTGTTCTACCGGCTTGCCATCGGGATAAAGGATTTCGATTTTGGTATCTATTGGCGAACCGCGGCGTGCGGCATCAGTTTCAATGACGAGTGTTTGGCCGGAGCGGGCTTCGAATTGGAACATGTCTATATCTATTTTGGAAGTTGTCGCAGATTCGAAACTCGCGGTCAGTCGAATGCTCCCTTCCCCCTCACCCTTACCCTCTCCCTTGGGGAGAGGGGATGAGCGCTCAGCCCAAATCCTGCCATCCACGACACAGGGAACGGGAATTTTCATCGCCTGGGCGGGCGAGTCGTTCGGTTCGATTTCGACCAGTTCGGGGGTGTCATTGACGACTAATTTTAGCGGGCGTCGGCTGCGAAATTTTTCCGAGTCCACGGGCACATCGACTTCGCCACTAGTGCCAGACTTGACGCCAACTGAAGCGTTCGGTGGAAGGTTGAATCCAATCAGTTCTATGCCCGTCTCGCTGTTGGCCGGGATTCCCAACGGAAAGCAGGCAAATACCACAGGAAAGGAGCCGATCGAGAGCCGATAGAAATGCTCTTTAGAACCCGAATCGGTTCGTTCGGCGATGCGGACACGGTATCGGCCAGATGCTGGAATCTGATAATTCAGCAGCGGATCGCCGCCATCGAAGCCATTGTTCGAGGCGAGGAGCGTGCCATTTTCATCGAACAAAATGATAGTCGCATTGGCCTTGGAGCCGATGCTGGCGGCTGCGAGATCAAAGACGAGCGAGTCACCCTGATGAGCTTCGAAAAGGACATCATCGGAATTGCCGGGCGGGTCCAGCACACCCCAATAGCTGACGGGCAATTTTAAAATGGGCTTGCCCGACGCGGCGTTGGAATGCGATTCATATGCTTGCGGCAAATCATCCACGTACAGTTTCAATTTGCTGCTCTCACTATTGGTGTTCTTGACAGAGATTTCGTAAGCGCCGCGACTCAGATTTGTTGCGCCAGTAATCGTAACCCAAACTTCGTTCGTGGTCGGCTCGGGGTCGCTAAGGAGTTCTCCCTTGAGTTGGGGATTGTGCAGTTTGAGTTCGGTTAAGCCGATTAGATTTGTGCCGATGAGTTTCACTCTTGCTGTGATTCCGCGCTGGATGCCTGGCGGGTCTAAGGTGAAGATCTCAGGTTTACCGGGAGGCACCTTCGGCGCAGGCGCCATTTTGGCGGGCTTTTTGGTGGCCGCAAAAAGCGGCAGAGTGAGCAGGAAAGCGACAAAGAGCAGAAACAGGCGGCCGTAAGCGCTCGTTGACGGAGCTTTGAACGAATTGGACTTACAGGACATGGGACTTATTTGCTGGACTGTGTTGTGTCGGTAAGCTCGTAAACTTTGAGGGTTCCGTCCAATCGCCCAACGACGAGCGCCGAATTCTTTGCGAATGCCAGCGAAGTGGGCCAATCGGGCTGTTCTTCCAAAACCCGGCGCACGCGCATTTCCTCAGCATCCCAAAGTTTAACCGTGCGATCCTCGGCGGTAGAAGCCAGCGTCTTCCCATCGGGTGAATATGCCAGTCTGAGAATCGTGCCTTCATGCCCAAACTTCGAGTGCAGCAAAGGATTGGTCGTTTCAGCGGCTGACTCGCTGATTTCCCAAATGCGGATGCGATTGTCTGCCCCGCCTGCGGCGAGTCGCTTGCCGTTGGGACTGAACTCAACAGCGTAGACTTCTTTAAGCGGTTGGGAGAGAGTGTCGCGGCGCTCGCCCGAGGCGACGTCCCAAAGCTTGACGGTGCGATCGGCGCTGGCGCTGGCCAGAATTTTGCCATCGGGGCGAAAAGCCAAGCCGAAGATGCAGCCGTTGTGGCCGGAAAGAGTTTTCAACTCCTTTCCGGATTCGACTTCCCAGAGTTTGATTTTTTGATCGTAGCTGCCGGTGGCCAGAATTTTGTCGTCAGGTGAAAGAGCGATCGAGTATATGGCGTCTTTGTGGGCAGTGAAGGAGCGGACCAGAGCTCGAGATTGATTCGTTTCCGACACAGTCCATACGCGAACTTCGCCCGAAAGCGCGGCCTGACCGCCCGCCGCAAAGAGGCGACTGCCGTCTTGAGTGAACGCGACCGCGTTTACGGTCCCGGCGAAATCAAAGGTTCGAAACTTTCCCGCAGCCGGAGAACACCACAATTCAACCTTTCCATACCGCGCAACCGCAACGACAGTGCCATTTTCGATCGAGGCCAGCCCATTGATGGGGTCACGAGGCGGACATTTTGGCGCAACCTTTGGCAGGACCAACTCTTTGGCGGCGAGGGGCGCATAAGGAGGCGGAGCGCCGGCATCGATCCAGGATTTGACCGTGGCTATTTCCATCGGCGTGAGCTTGGCGCGTTTTCCGGGAGGCATGATCTTTTTCTTGCCCTCTTTCTCGAAGCGGCCTTCGACCATTTTGGTCAAGACGCTCTCTGTGCTTTTGCCGGGAAGAATCGCGGGGCCGATTTCTCCGCCCTTCATCAGGGAATCGAACGATTCGAGGACGAGTTCGCCTTCAGGATCCTTGGAGGCGTGGCAATCGAGGCAATATTTGGTGAAGATAGAATCCACAGCGGCGTAGTCGTTGGGCGACGTTAAGTTGGCGGCAGAGCAGGTGCCAACGATGCCAAGAATCATTATTGCCAAGGCAAGGTGGTCAAAAATAGCCAAGAACTTGACCGTATCGTTACCGGTGCTCCAGGGATGGGGGGTGGACCGGTTGGATTTGGTTGGACTAGGTTGGACTGGGTTGGACTGGCCTGGACCAAGGTGGCTGCGGGGAGCGACCGGGGTTGGACTAGAGCCGGCTATCGGGGGTCCACCAGGGTTTTTACCCGCTTGCTGCGGCCGGGGACGGCCGCGCTCCGTTATGGTGGTGTGGCTTCCAGGGGGTGTTTTACCCGTCAACCCGTCAACCTCACGTGTTATCAGGTGCTTACAAATTTTCGACCCGTCAGGTAAGCCGTCAGGACCCGTCAGAGACCCGTCAGGTTCTGCCAGCAGTGAAGGGAAAGATTGGCTGGGGTCCATTGCAGGATCAATGATTGAACAGGAATTCGCGGCTGCTGAGGACGGCCCAATAAACGTCTTCGATCAATGGGCGGGGGTCGGAATCGGAGCTTATTTCGGAAGAGCCGGTCGCAGCGCGACCGGTGCTACCTGGGGCGAGGGTTTTGAGGATGGTCTGCTTTTCTTTTGCGGTCGGATAGCGCGAGAGTGCACTGAGGTAAAGGTCCTCAACGATTTTTTCGTTAGGCGTGTTGTCTTCGATGAGTTTGCTGATTCGGCAAGTTTTGGATTCGAGCTTTTTGTTGATGGTGTCGCCGTTGGCAATGTGAAGAACCTGGGTGATGCTGGGTTCCATAGTGCGCTCGCATTCGCAGGTTTTTTCGCGGTCGGGACGGCCAAATGCTTTGAGGAAGTATGAATAGGTTTGGGTATCGGGAAGCTGAATGGCACGGAAGCCCAAAGGGTATTTCTCTCCAAGACCCGCCTTGGCATTGCGTCGGTCCACCTGGAATTGGGTGGGCACGCCGGTAATCTGGGCGATGGCATCGTGCATGACCTCAGCCATTAGCCGGCGTGGATAATGATGCGAATAGAAGCGGGTATCCGCCGAGTTTTGCGGAGATGTTTGGCTGGCGCGTTGATAAGTTTCAGATTGCATGATGAGGCGCGTGAGGGCTTTGAGATCGAATTTCTGGTCGGCAAGGTAAGTCGCAAGGGCGGAAAGAAGATTTTCGTTACTGGGCGGATTGGTGACGCGCATGTCGTCGACAGCTTCAACGAGGCCGACGGTCATGAAGTTCGCCCAGACGCGATTGACGATGGCGCGGGAGAAATAAGGATTGTCGCGTGACACAAGCCAATCAGCGAGAGCATTGCGGCGATCTTCGGGAGAGTCGATGGGCAGAGATTTGGCATCGAGCGGAGTTGGCGGTTGTGGTTTGCCGGTGAGAGGTTGGATGAGATCGCCCGAGTTGGACACGAATATCACATTGTCGCCTTCGCCTGAGCCGGTCTTGGTGCGGACGCGCGCGAAGAGATTGGCCATCTGGTAATATTGGTTGTTGGTCCACTTTTCCATCGGATGGTTGTGGCATTTGGCGCAATTGATCGACATGCCGAGGAACGCCTGGGAAGCGGTTTCGGACATCGTTCGCGGGTCGTCGTGGAGAACGTAAAAGTTGGCTGCGCCGTTTTCGAGTGTGCTCCCCTGGGCGGTGATGACCTTGCGCGCAAACAGGTCCCAGGGAGTGTTTGCAGCGACGTTGTTGCGAATCCAGTTGTAATAGGACCAAACTGCGGGTGGCTTGAGTTGTTTGGTGCTGACGAGCAGGAGGTCGGACCATTTATAGGTCCAATAGTCGACGAATTCGGGCCTATGGAGAAGTGATTCAATAAGTTTGTCGCGCTTCGTGGCGGATTTGTCGGAGAGAAAATCGCGAGTTTCCTGGGCGGTCGGCAGGACGCCGGTGGCGTCAATGAACGCACGGCGAATAAATTCGGAATCGGTGCAGCGCGGCGACGGGGGCAGGTTGAGGCTTTGCAACTTTTCCAGGACGAGGTCGTCAATGAAGTTGCGGCGCTTCGTGCGAGTAAAAGTCGATTTTGCGACTTTGTTGGTGTAAGGCACAGAGATCGTAGCGATGTCGATGCGGCTGAGGTACCAGGCGGTGATTGCGCCTTCGCCGAAGCCGACGACTTTTGCCTGGCCGTTGTCGCTGACCTGAGAAACGGTTTCGTTGGCGGATGTGTATTTGGCCCAGCGAGTGACATCTTCGGTATGGCCATCGCTGAAGCGGGCGATGACGCAAAGTTGCTGCACGGAATTGGGATCGAGAATGACGTGGGACGGGAGAAGTTCAATGCGCACGATGCGAGGATCGTCAGGTTTCGGACCAGGAGTGCCCGCAGCGATCCAGCCGGACAGGATGCCGTAATCGACAGAATTTACGTCAAAACGTTGGCCGCCTTTGTGGGGAACAGCGCCGGTAGGTTTTAGCAGCATGAGACTGCGCGCCGGATCGCTTGGGACGACGCGGCGACCGAATGCGCCGCGGGTAAGGGTAAGAAAATCGCCCTCATCATCGTAGCCGCGGAGAGAAAGTTTGAATCCGTTCTGACCGGCCGCCGCGCCGTGACATGCGCCGGAACTGCATCCGTTCTTCGCGAGTACTGGTTGGACGTGATTGCGAAAACTCCAATCGAACGGCTTGTCCATGGCTTCCACGGCGATTTGGACGGAGGCGGATTGCTTGGCGCTTTTTGCAGTGATCGTCGCGGCGCCGTTTTTGACAGGGATGGCTTCGCCATCTTTGATGCGGACGATGTTAGTGTCACTGGAAACGAATTGAACATCGTTTGTGATTTGGCCAACAAACTGGTTGTCGCGAGTTCTCTCGAGGATGAGTTGCTGGCGGGATTCGGGGCCGTGAAGAACAATTTTCGCGGGCAGAATAGCAGATTGGTCGGCGGGGAATGCTAAGCAGGGCAGCAGCAGAAAGAGACTGGACAGAAATCGCTTCACTAAAACAGTTCTCGAATAGGTTGGGTCCCGTAGTCCACAAGTGAAAACGGGCGTGATTGCGGGCCAGGCAAATGGGTTTCGAGGTCCAGGCCAAGGCTGTGGAAAATGGTGGCGACGATTTCGGCGGGTTTGACGGGTCGTTCGACCGGATATGCCCCGATCTCATCGCTCTTGCCGACAATGCGTCCGCCTTTGACGCCCCCACCGGCAAAAGACACCGTCCAGCATTGCGGCCAATGATCGCGACCGCCAGCAGGGTTGATTTTTGGCGTGCGTCCAAATTCGGCGAGGCTCGCGACCAGAGTGTTGTCGAGCATGCCGCGTTGGAAGAGGTCTTCGAGAAGCGCGCTGTAGCCTTGATCGTACATCGGCGCAACGATGTCTTTCATGCCTTCAATGGACGTGAAAGGTTTCGAACCGTGAATGTCCCAGGTGATTTCGTCGAAGACGGTGATGAAGGTGTTGATCGTGACGAAGCGGACACCCGCTTCGACGAGTCGGCGGGCGAGGAGACAACATTGGCCGAACCGCGTCATGCCGTAACGCTCGCGAACATTTTGCGGTTCTTTTTCGAGATCAAAAGCTTCGCGAGCTTTTTCGCTGGTCATCAGACGGTAAGCGGAAGCGAAATTGGCATCCATTAATTGGGCGCTCGGGCTCGCTTCGAAATCCTTGACCACACTGTCAACGACTTCGCGCAATTCGCGGCGTCGCTGGAGGCGGGCTTCGCCGATTTCGGCAGGCGCCAGCAAATCCGGAACCTTGAAATCTTTCTTTGAGGGATCGGCGTTCAGGACGAATGGGTCGTATGCTTTACCGAGGAAACCGGCGTCCTGGCCGTGAGGCATGTTGCCGCCGGTTGGGCCCATCGGTTCGGGCAAAATGATATTTGCAGGAAGCTCATTGCGGCGGCCTTTCAGAAATTCGAGCGCGCAGCCGGCATGGGGCGTGTTGATTCCACCGGTGAAGAGTCGGCCGGTTTGCATCATTTGATGGCCGGTGTCGTGAACGGCAGCGGCTGCGTGGTAACAGGTTCGGACGAGCGAAAATCTGTCCGCGAGCTTCGCGATTGAAGGAAATATTTCCGAGATTTGGATGTCGGGATTATTGGTCTTGATCGGCTTGAACGGCCCCCGGATTTCCGAGGGCGCGTTGGGCTTCATGTCGAAAGTGTCGACCTGGCTGGGCGCGCCAAGGTTGAAGATCAGGATGCAGGATTTGTCGTCCTTCCCGGAAGCGGTAGCGCCGAGCGATTGCAGCGCTGCAAATTTCGAGAGACTCAGGCCAATAGCGCCGAGCGTGCCGACCTGCAGGAAGTCGCGGCGAGTGATGCCGTCGCAGGTGGTGATTGAGCCTTTTCCGGTGACTTTAAGCATGACGTGATGCGTTCAAAACACGTTGCGCGGCTTTCTTTCGAAAGAAAAATATACCTGTTGGCAGAAGTTATGTAAACGATAGTTCGCAGGACGCAAAAACTAGAAAAGCTACTCAATAGCGTGCCAGCCGTAATCGCGGCACACGCTCAAAAGCACCGTCCCGTGTCACCAATCGTTGCCCCCATGCCCTGGCGGTTGCCGCAATCCAACTGTCGTTTTCACCGAGCCGCCCTCCGTTTTCCTCCAACTCGCGTTGAATCCGACTGGATTCCCAGGCAATCTGTTGTGGCAGCATTAACACCCGAATGCCCCGCAGGAGCATTTCCAACCCACTGTAATCCTCGAATCCCTCGGCGAGCTCGCCCCAGGTTATGACCGAAACATAGAGCTCGTGTTTCCGGTGTTTGGCAATAAATGCGCTCGCACCTCCGCGCCGATTTTCCCGGCGTTCTTCAAGCAAATCGATCCAAAAGGTCGTGTCAGTCAGCACTTTTCCCCTATTGCTTTCGCCTACGAACTCGCTCCAGAGCTTCGAAGTCGACTACTATTGGACCATCCAGATTTTCCAGATGTTTTTCCAGATCGCCAAACGTGCGAATCGGACGGGGAACGAACCGAAGAATGATGTCGCTCAAGCTTTCTTTCTTACCCTGTTTTTGAGCGACTAACGCCTGATAAGCTTCATCACTTAGAGTGGCTGGTTTGCTCATATATATTCAATATATACACATGAGACCGTGCTTTCAACCGAAGAATGGAAATTTGGGTCAGAAAAATAGATCATATCGCTCTCCGGCTCTTAAAATTACATAAGCCTGTCCGAGACGCTTGCATTCAGCAATGAATTCGTCTGGCGAAGCGGTGTTGAATTCAAACATGTCGTAATGGCAAGGAATGACGCAGCGGGCGCCAATATCGTGAGCGAGTTTGGCGGCTTGAGGACCGTCGAGATTTCCAGCGACGCGGCGTTCGGGCTTGTTGCCATTGATTGGGAGCAAAGCGAGATCGATCTCGAAACGGCGAAGGGAAGGAACAAGTTGATCGTGCAGCATAGTATCGCCGCTGTGGTAAAGCGTCAGCGGGCCCCATCGGATGACGTAGCCAAGGAAGCGGCAGTGTCCGTTTTCATCGCGCTCGATCGTGTTGTGAGCAGAGGCGATGCCGTGGATTTCAATGTCGTCGAAAATCGCGGATGCACCATCATCCAAGAACTTCAAATTCAAATAAAAGGAAGAAGCACCGAGCCGTTCAATTGAAATGTCACGATTTGCCGCCGGAACTACTAACGGTGTTCTAGGGTCAGTAGTGGCGAAGAGAAGAGCTAATGTCTCGGGGTCAAAATGGTCGGTGTGATTATGACTGCTGGTGATGAGATTCAGTTTACGATAGCAGGTGCTCCCGAGAAATGCCGGATTCACGACCCGTTCGGTCATTCGAACGTGAGGTTTGTCGGTATTAGCGTATTTTTTTGTAAGGGAATCTGAGAGATACGGGTCAAGAAGAATGGCGTGACCGTTCTGAACTACGAGAAAGCCGCTTTGGCCGAGCCACCAGAGGCTGCGGCCGTTGGATTGGAGAACGCGATCGACATCAGCCAGAAAAGCGTCGTCCTTTTGGAAAGCGGGTTTCACTTAACCCATCCCGAGCTCGCGCCGAACGATGCGAACCCCTTCGACCATATTCTTCAGCTTTTGTTTCGCGGCCCAGCGGGCGGTTTGGCTGAGGCCGCAGTCGGGAGCGAGGGCAAATTTTTCGGGAGGTGCAAATTTGAGGCAGCGTCGGACGCGTTCGGCGACGTCTTCGGGGGATTCGATATAATAGCTTTTGACATCGATGACGCCGACTGCGACGTCGCGGCGTTTAGAAATTTCGCCGATGATCTCGATCTCTGCGAACTCGCGGCTGGCCATTTCGACGTGAATTTCGTCCAGTGTGAAATCCAGAAACGCCGGGAACATGGGACGGTAATGGCGAAGACCGACGGCGCGGGCTTTGTAGTTGCCGAAACAAAGGTGGGTTGAAAGACGGCACTTGCCGACGATCGGGGCGACCGTGCGATTGAAAATTTCGACGAAACGTTTTGGGTTTTCGCGATATGCATAGCAACTCATCGACGGTTCATCGACGGTGATTTCCCGGCAACCGGCGGCCACCAGGTCGGTCAGTTCCTTCGTAACGATGGGGATAAGTGCCTCGGTGAGAGCGTAGCGATCGGGGTAAATGTTGTTCGTAAGCAAGCGGCCGCTAAGCGTGTAGGGGCCGGGGACGCTGGCTTTGAGCGTTGGACGGTTCAAACCGCTTGCCCCTCCGGCCAGTCGCTGGAGCCGTTTGAATTCCTCAACAACGCCAAGCCCGCGCGGCGCGGTGATGGCACCAGTGACCTTATGTTTTCCGCGCTGGTCATGAGCGGGCGGGCCGAATCGTCGCTGAGGCGCGCTTTCGAGCTCGATGCCTTGAAGATATCCGTAAAAGGAAAGGTTGAAGTCGAGACGCGTTTGCTCACCGTCGGTGATGACGTCAAGGCCGGCGGCCATTTGGTCGTGAATCGCGGCGATGACGGCGTCTTCCTGAAGTTCAGTCCGATCGGCCTTGCCAAATTGATCGAGGTGAGCGCAGGCAAATTCGAGCCACCCGGGAAAAGGGTAGCTGCCGATAACTGTTGTTCGAAGCGGGTGGGAAGTCATGGGAGATTCTGAGACATAATCGCGAAAGTTAAAGACATTGGCGGCAAATGCCAACAATCAGTTAAACGCTCTGGAATCGAGAAACCCGACGAGGACGAACAAAGGCTCAGGGCGAGGTAATGCGGTAAAAGGCTGAGGAGGCAGTACCCGTGTTGTCCGTGAAGGAAGTAAAGTTTCCGGCTGAGAAGATTGCGCTGGCGATGATTGTCCAATTCGAGTCGCTCAAGGAAGCTTTTCTTTGGACAGAATAACGCGGCAATGACAGCGAAGAATCTGGTGGAATCGAATTCCAGGTGAGAGTCGTGCTATTGTTAGC
>JGI1027J12803_100245870_pt1 | contig 10477 bp, 8 predicted proteins | sample IowNatreferecore_FD_12803 | JGI IMG/M metagenome (IMG submission 12803) | reverse complement strand
CGAAATCGAGGTTGGAAAAGGTGGGAGCTCCCAGGTGGGCGGCGCCGGGAATGCCAAGGAGCGGCCGGATCGTTCGGGATGGCGGATCGAAGACGAACCCGCAAATTGGCCCGTCCAGTTTAACCACCTGGCCCTGTCCAAAAGCAGGAGCTATCAGGACGCCTAAGAGAACGAGAAGCATCCGCATGTTATCGGCCACCAATCGTCACCGGTCCAGGGGTAATCGTAATAGTTTGCTTGGAGCCGCCCCGTGTCACCAATACGATCGTAACCACAACGGCGGTGGTGACCCCTGCAATGATCGCGACTTTCCAGGAAAGCAGGCGGCGCCATCCTTTCTTGGGTTCGAGGTTGTCGCTCGTGAGCCGTAAGGCATTAGTTTGGATGACGTCCGCTTCGCCAAAACGGTCACCGATGGTGGCTTTAACCCGGATCGTGAAACGCCCGGTCTTCTTGTTGGATACGAATCCCGCAGCCGATGCCTGACCTTGTAATGTAGTCTTGACGACCTTGGTCAATTGCTGTCCAGGGAAAAAGCCGCCTGGCCCGGAGGCCGGAAGCTGAAAAGTCACCAGAGCGCCTTCTACGGGCTTGTCGTTTTCATCCCGCACTTCTACCACCAGCGGAGCATAGATCCCCAGCGGCAGATTATTCATGGCACCCTCTCCTTCGAGAATCAAAATCTTAAGAGCGCGTCTGGGGGGAGTAGTGGAATCCGCGACCTGGGATGGCGCTGCAACCTGCGCATCCGTCATTGCCGGGACAAGCAGAGCGGCAATGAGGATTTGGGCCAGCCAAACTTTATCGGGCAATTCTAGTTAGCTCCATGAAAGAAAGCGTGCATCCGCAAGCTTTTTATTGTACGGTATTGCGACTCGTTTAGGAACATTTACAGAGGACCCCACTTGCCAGTGGTGTCTTTGGTTCGATAGAGATTAAGCGACTTTGTTCATAATGATAGGATTAACACTTAGTTGCAGTTGCACGTAAAGGCTGTACACTGTCTATAGATCATGAGAGTCCTGTATCCCTTAGTACTATTATACGGCCTTACCTTAAACTTGCCTGGGCAGGTGTTTCAACTGCAGGAAGAATTTGGAGTTCCGCATCCCCGTCAAATTGTTAAGTTTCCGGCTATGGGCGCCCCATCTACGGGCTACATGATAGGGCCTAACGGGACGGAAGTCCCCTACCAGGTTATGTCGACTGGAGAGGTGGCGGTGGATACTTCCTTGGCAATGAACACGAGGCTAACCTGGGAACTCAAAACTGGCCGCGCACCCCAAAAGCTGGAAGACAATGTCGTCCAGGTTGAAATCAATCCAAATTACTACGAGGTCACCAATGGTCTGACGGGGGTACGGATCACGCGGCCGGAGAATACGCACGATACGCGCCTGGCCCCGATTCAAGGAATCCTTTTAAGAAACGGCGTCTGGACGGCGACAGGGCCGAATTACATTCGCACCATCAACGACTGGTGGCCGACCAATCCATGGCCGGCCAATAGCGCCACGGCCCGTATTGTGGAACAAGGTCCTCTCGAGGTGACCATCGAGGTGTCTTACACGTATTCCCGGCCGGACTGGGGCGTAGGGACATCTAAATTTATTCCCGGAGGGCTTGGCTACTATAAATCGCAAATCACGGTGCAAGCCGGCCAACCCTCGATCACGATCGAGGATGACACCGACTCGGACTTCGAATACTCGCTCAACTTCTACAGCGGAGTGACGCCGGACCAGGCTCGCTACCGCGGCCACGGTTCGACTGCGGTGGAGTTCGGCCGGGAAGCGGATGGACGACAGTATCGTTCCCTGGATCAACGGCCCCCAATGGATGCGCTGGTCGACCTTCAATACCAGGATCCGGCTTATTCGGCCTACATTTCAGGACACTACGCCGGGTATCGATTGATCCAGAAGATATCGGCCTGGGACCAGTGGGGGGATAACTCGGGGTTCTATTGGATGCTCTACAACTCGGCGGGCGGGGCCTCCGCGCCCATTGTGGGCGCATTCACATCCCATGCGGCGGATGCTCTGGGGGCGCACAACAGTGGGCCGGGGGTGTACACCAAACCGGATGACGGAACCGGCGCCCGTGAGGCCGGTATCAACTTTCGCAGCAGCCGCGGCGGTCCCGACGGAACGGCGCTGCCTCACGTGCGGATTTACTGGGGGATCTTCACGGGGACCAAGGGCGGCGATCTGGGTGATCCCTATCAGGTGCAGAACATCTCGCGCCAGCGCAATATTCACGGCGGTTTTAATCTGACCAAGATCAGCCGCTGGCAGACGCATTACCCTGATCCTCCGGGCGGATTTGGCAGCCTATACATGCCGGCGAGTAAAATCCTGAGCATGATTCAGAAGGTGCAAACCGACTACTCTTATTACCAGACACTCTGGGCTTCAGACCCTTCCTCCAGGGTCTTTCTGGACATGTGGAGAGACCCGAGTGGCGCACAAGCTCGAAGCATGCTGGCTGAGATCAAGACGACCGCCAATAGCATTCTGGACGGCCTGGTCAATCAGGACGGGGTGCACCAGTGGCCGTACAGTTACTGGATGGGAGGGCTGGCGATGAACAGCCGAGCCATCAATATCACCAGTCTGCTGTCGCTGCCGAGCGGCATGTTAACCACCGCCGAACGGGACAACCTGAAGGGGATCGCGGCCATGTTCAGCTATATTCTCTGGGACGACGACTTTGTGCCGCTATCCACGTTCGCGGTGTCGGGCTTGAACCTGGGAACGGCGAACATGCCCCAGCAGGAGGTGCAGTTTCGGAATCTTTACGCGCTGATGCTGGCGAACCATCCCATGATGGTGACACGCGCGCCGGCGGTGCAGCAGTTGACGTCACTCAGCGTGGGTCAACAGTTGAACGACTCCGGAGCGCATCAATCCTCAAACGGTTATGTGATCGCCTCCATGGGTCCGCTGCTCGATACGATGCAGCAGTTGCAAGTAGCGGGCACGAATCTATTCCAAACCGAACCGCGGATGCCAAAATTCGCCGAATTTTTCATGAATATGCTGACGCCCCCAGAGCCGCGCTTCGGCGGGGTGAGGAAGGTGGTATCCATCGGAGACTCTTCCACACAGGGCTCTTCGCTGTTTGGACAGATGGGCACGGCCTTTTCGCTCTCGAATCCGGCCTTGGGCAGTCGGCTGATGGAGTCCTGGAGGCAATCGGGGAAACCGGTGTCAGATTTTCACGGCATATCGCTCATGAAGATCGACGATTCGATCCCCTCGGTTTCTCCGGCGCTGGTCAGCGGCGCCTATCCGGGATCGTGCTCGGTCCTGCGCAACGGATTCGGCGGTTTGAACGAGACGGCGATCTGGTTCGTGAACGGAGATTTCTATTCCGACCACCGGCACGCCGATCACGGCAGCCTTTCCATGTATGCGCTGGGGGCGCCTTTATCCATCGATTGGGGCAGCTTCTACGAACCGCACTCGGGTGGCCCGTACATGCACAGCATGGTGATGCCGGAAGCGTGGGTCGGGGCGTCTTGGTCGGCCGACAGTCTTTCTCTCGACATAGGCGTGTCGCCGTGGGCGTCGGTGGGACAGCAGGCGTTCGAACGATTCGAAAACAGCGCGCGCTCGGTGGCGCGCTTTCAAACGGGTAACGGAACGGGATGGACCCGCTCGGTATACTCCATTTTCCCCAACGACAGCTATCCGGCCATTATGATTACCGATAATTTTGACGGACCCGACGCGGGCCTGAACAAGGTATTCACGATGAATCTGATGGCGACGGGGCCGGTGCAAAGCACCGCGGGAACGATCACACCGATTCCGCGCACGTTTCACTCCTCAGGTTCTCCGCAGGAATTACCGTCGGCGACGCCTCCGGTTTCTCTAGCTCCCGGCGCCAGCAGGTTCAGTTTCACGGGCCAGTGGCTGATCGACTGGGACCTGTACAGTTTCTCTTCCCAGGCGCAACAGGCGCTAGTGGGGAACTGGGCGCATGACTGGCATCCCACCACCGAAGAAGCCCAGTTCTCGCAGGCCAATGGGGGAGCGGCGTTCGAGGAGCGTCAGCATATCCTGCGCATGCGGAGCGCGGTCGGATTCCGCACGCTGGTGCTTCCTTACAAGAAAGGGACGGCAAGAGCGGGGCTGAATGTGACGCAGGCGGGGGCGAACATCGCGGTCACGACGGGTAGCGAGCAGTTGACCCTGGGAGATCAGTTCTACTCGTATTCGGGCAATCAGCAGATCTCGCTGGCGAGCTTTAGCGCCAGCCCGGTGTCTTTCAACGGGATCACAATCAGCGGAGGGCCGGCCGAAGTGGTGTTGAAGAACAGCCAGGCGATCGTCACCGTTCACGGCGCGCCGGGACTCCGCTTGATCACCATTCCCGGCTCTTGGGGGCAGAACCCGGCCTTCACCTTCAGCGCCGGTGTATACAGTGTTGTCTATGCCGGGGGTGACCCGGTGCGCGTGGTGCTCGGCCAGAGCCCCTTCTAACACCGGAGCTCACGGAATGTGAGCCAGGATCAAGGGGTAAGCATCAAGAGCAAAGCGTTCCGCGGCGTTGCGGGCTATCTCGACTGTGCTCGTCACCGGCACAATGATTCGGACAATGGCGATGTCGGTTCGCCCATGCGCGAGAAGCTGAGGAAGGGCATGAAACTGAGCGGTCAGTTCTCCGGCGTAGGACTCTTTCTCCTGCTGATACCAATACAAGGTCTGCATCTGGGCCTGCTGCTTTTCGACCAGGAACAGATTCACTGGAATGGGATGGCCCGGAACGGGAAGATTGATCACATCGGAGCTGACCGGAGCCCACCCCGCTCCCGGCAGGCAGGCCTTGGGTGAATGCGGCGCGAGGCCTTTGCGCTGCGTCTTGAAGTAAGCGATGAATAGATGCACTCTGGCGCCACCCGGTGTGTCGTAAGTGCGGTCTATGTAGTCGTCCGGCTGTAATTTGGCGAGCGACTCGGCGTCGATAGCGGATTCCGCAGTTTCATTCCATTTTCCCACCTGAGAAGGGAACTCACTCCAAGGAGCGGTCGGAGGAATGACCTCGGTTCGTGAGATGGAGTAGTAAACGCCGGCTTGCAACAGCAAAACGACGGTGGCAAGTTGGGCGCTTCGCGCTCGCAGAAACTTAGACATTTGGGGAGCTCCGGACCGTACGCAATTGATAGATGCGGTTGATCGCGACGTGGGCCAGCAACAAACACACGAAGGCAATGACGAAAACCACCCACCCTGTTGACTCGTGAACCATACCCTGGCCCCAGGCCCGGTTATGTTCTCCGAGGATGGCCGAAACGAGAATCCGAATTCCGTTCGCCACAACTGCAATCGGGACAATGACGAATGCAATGGCTATCCGCATCCAGGGTTTCGAGTCGAACAAATAAATGTAGGCCTGGCCCAAGAAAGAAAGCGAGAGCAAAGAGCGTAATCCACTGCAGGCCTCCACGACTGAAAGGGTTTGACCGGGCAAATGAAGAATATTTCCCTCACGCAATACGGAGTATCCGAGCAACTCCAACATCCATTCCGCCAAGGCGCTGGCCACAAACTGAAGAGGCAGGGTGATGCGGTCGTAGATATACGCCGGAAGGGGAATCATGAACAGGAGGAGAAGGAGGGGATAGGCCAGCTGCGTCAACGACTGAGCGCCACGTAAAAGGAGGATCAGACCGACCAGGGACAAAAGGAAGGCCAGCCGGGTCATGAACGTAAAAGTGGGAAGGCTGGGTGGCCCGATACAGAGGAACAAAAGGCCGATCAGCATCAATCCGAGCCCGCCAACATTGGGCCGCGCCGGGGTGGCGGCCAAAGACTTTCGTCTTTGCCAAACAATATAGCCGACCAACAAGGGGACAAAGATCCCGTGGCTCATGTCGTCGTTGGTCAGCCACTGTTCCGCTAAACGATAGAGGACAACCGCGTACGACAGGAACAACAAACCGGCGAACCAAGCGATCGGAATCCAAGACGCTCTCCGGAACCCGGATTCCGCTTTGACGGCTTGTCTACTGAGAGAGATGAAATGTCCCATCACAATAGCCCAGATAAATATTGACTGGTGATCAACGCTATACATATCATGCGCCATTCCCCCTTCATGATCCAGCCGAATAAAAGCGCGGCCGGGGCTTCCATAGCCGGTTATTACAACTGCAGACCCAAGCCAGCAGGGCGATCAAGGATTCCGAGACGCCGAGCGCGGATACAACTTTCCAGGCCATATTGCCGCGGCCGCTCGCCAAACAGCGAATCCCATAATGAAGATCGAGAACATTCTGGCGCAGCATAGCGTAAACCCGGCCCGAGCGCCGGGTCTGGGCGGGCAGGGATGCAGCTAAGGTGGCACGGATGCGGCGGTTCTGGCGGATGAACTCCAATCCTGAGGCGGCCGCGCGGCTGAGTTGGCCCTCATGCGCGCGAAGGCGAATCAGCCTCTGCTGCACGACGCCCAGGTCCATCTGTCGGCAGATCCGCGTCCAGAGCTCGTAGTCCCCGGAAACCGTGAACGTTTCGTCAAAAACGCCGCATTGCTCGAGCGCGGAACGGCGGACGCAGACCGTGGAGAGGTTCCCTGGGATACATCCGTAATAATAAAGGAGCTGAAGGCTCATGGCCGGGTGGAGCAAAGGCGGAAGATCGTCAATCGCCCACTGGCCCGTAGACTGGCCGGTTTTATCGATCGTGACGCATTTACAAAATGACATTCCGATGGAGGCGCGCTCCGCGAAAAAAGCGGCTTCCCGGGCGAGGCAATCGGATTCCAGAAGATCGTCCTGACAAAGAAAACGAATGAGCGGCGCCTGGGCTGATGCGATGAGGTTATTCAAATTGCCGAACAGGCGCAGGTTTGTCGTCCTGTAGAAAGGCCGTATCCGTGGATCGGCGAACTCGGCGACAATCTCCCGCGAGTGGTCCGTGGAGCGGTCGTCTCCGATGAGCAGCTCGAAGTTTTCCAGGCTCTGCGCCAGAACCGAGGAGATGCAGCCTCGCAAATACGATTCGCCGTTGAACACCGGCAGGAGGACCGAGACTTTGGGGTAATCGGCGCCTGCGTTAGGTTGTGGGTCCACGGTGTACATTTAGGAAGTCGCGTGAACCTGCGCGCCGGCGGTGGTGGCGTAGCGAGGTTCAATACTCAGCGCCTGGCAGAGTTTCGCCACTGCCACAGGCCGGTCATGATACGCGCTAAACGCCTCCTGCGAGCGAAGGCCGGCCGCGTGGACCATGCCGGGGCTAGCGGCCAAGGAGCTCAAGAGAGAAACGAGTTGTTGGTGATCACCGCAATCGACTTGCCAACCACACTGATAACGGTCGATGATCCGGCCGGGAGTCGCGCTAGGGGGCCCGATAAAAAGAACCCCCAGGCCGGCGGCCATTAAGGCATAAATCTTACTGGGCACAATCGATCCCACACAAGTGGGATTGATGGTTACCAATCCGATGTGGGCCGCAGACACCAGTCCGGCCAGCTCATCCGGATTGCAATAACGCAGAAACGAAGCGTTATGGATCCCGCCGGCGCGGCACTCTTCTTCGAGCGTGCGCATGCGGACGCCACCACCAATGAAGAGAAACCGGACCGCCGCCTGGCGCGAGTCGAGTTCGCGGATGGCCGCCGCCAGTGTGGCGACGTCATGACCGAGGCCGAGATTGCCGGGATAAACCACAGTCAGAGTGTCGTGGGGACTCCGTTTCCCGACTGACAGACGTGCGCCGTCGGCCCAGTTTTCAGCGATCGTAATATTGCTGGCGGGCACACCACGCGCCAGTAAGCGCTGGCGCATGCATTCCCCAAGAGCGACAACACCCTCGGCGTTTCGCCGCGCATAGTCGGCCATCGCGCCCAGCGCCCGTGTCAGCCAGGCGTCCTTAGCCAGTATGCCGACGTCCACGGCCACGTCCGGATACATGTCCATTTCCCAGATCCGGTAGCGCACACCGCGAAAAGTCTTAAGCAATCCGCAGATTACGGCTAGCAAGGGCGGGGTTGTCAAAGTGATTGCCAGATTCGGTTTTGGAATTCGCAGACCGAGCCAGAAAGCGGCGCACAGAAAGGAAAAAGATGAAAGGAGCCGGGCGACGGCGCCACGGCCGAAGGGGAGATCGGGGATTCGGATGATGCGCACAAGTGGAGCGCCGGTGGAATCCGGACCGGCGTAGGAGCTGCGCGCGCAAATAACGGTGACATCGTGTCCCTGGTCGGCGAGATGCCGGGCAAGGTCGGTCAGTAATTGGCTGGTAGCCGCAAGGTCGGGCCAAAAAAACTGGTTGAGTAAAAGAATCCGCATCACAGGTTCTAAGCCACGACCGGGATCGAAGTGTGATCCCGCATACGGCCGAGATGGCGTTCAGCGATCAATTCGATAATTTGACGAACGTTGTACTCCTGGCGCCAGGCCGGGAAATGGGCGCGGATTTTAGTGAGATCCGACATGTAGCAGATATGGTCGCCGAGCCGATTTGCCGGTGAATAAGTATGAGCCAGATCAAAACCCATTTCCCGCAGAATATCGATGGTTTCGAGAATGGACAAGCTGTTCTCACGACCTCCGCCAAGGTTGTACACTTCTCCGCAACGAGGGTTCCGAAAAAATTCAAGGAAGAGCCGGCCCACATCGCGGCAATGTATCTGGTCACGCACCTGCTTGCCCTTATATCCGTAAATCGTGTACTCTCGCCCGGTAATCGCGCAGATGACGATGTAAGCCAGATACCCGTGCAATTCCACGGCGGCGTGCTGTGGGCCCGTCAGGCAACCGGCGCGGAAGACGCCCACCGGCATATTGAAATAACGGCCGAACTCCTGGCACAGAACGTCGGCGGCTACTTTCGAAGCTCCGAACAAGGAGTGCAAGCATTGATCGACCGACATGGTTTCATCAATCGCCATAACACCGCCTGCGTAGTCATAACGCTTCTCGAGCTCGACCAGCGGCAGAGTGTTGGGACGATCACCATAAACCTTGTTGGTGCTAGTGAAGCAAAAGGGCGATTCGCGGCAGAAATCACGGGCGGCGACCAGTACGTTGAAAGTGCCGCCTGCGTTCACATCAAAATCCTCATAGGGGATCGCCGCCGCCTTATCGTGCGACGGCTGTCCGGCGGTATGAATGATGAAATCCGGCCGTTCGGATTCAAAAAGATCGCGAACCGCCTGCCGGTCCCGAATATCGAGATGAAAATGCCGATAGGAGGGCAGCGACGCTTTCAGATCTTCTACCACAGCGGCCGTGGAGCCTTGCGGGCCAAAGAACTGGCTGCGCATGTCGTTATCGGCGCCGATCACGCTCCAGCCCTGTTCACATAGCAGCCGAACGCACTCCGAGCCGATCAAGCCGCCGGAACCGGTAATAAGGGCCTTTTGTGAGTGGGTCATCTTGATGTTCAATCCCCTAAACTAACTTCCAGAATAAGGCAGTTTTGGTATTCCACGGTGACTATCGTGACGGGGGGTCGTACCAGTACTATTTTCTCATTAGACGATGGGTCTCGCCAGATAAAGACTTTGAAATCCGAATAGGTTCGGCGCGGCGCGGCAGGCGGTGCGATTGATGGCCCGGACTACAGGATCTGGAAGTAAAAAGCGTAACTTCCAAAGTGGGAAACCGCCATCCGGCTCGGCGCGAGTGACATCGTAGCCGTTGGTGGTGAGGAGACGCCGGCCGGTGGAAAACGTATAGAAGCGGACGTGGGTATGATCCATCGTGCCAGTGTCGGTGTACTCGAAATTGCCGCAGAGAAAGGCAAGCCGTTGCGGGTAAGCGAGTATATTCGGCAGTGCGACCGCAAGCAGCCCGTCCGGACTCAACACTCGTCGGCTGGTTTCGAGCAATTTCATCGGGTTGATGAGGTGCTCGAGCAGGTGGGACATCAGAATAATGTCATAAGGCCCTTCGGCGCCGCGGGGAAGACCTTGTTCCAAGTCGGCCACCAGCGTGGATTCGCAAAAACGGGAGGCGAGAGCATTCTCCTCGGCGCTGATTGTAATGCCCGTCACCCGCCATCCGGCCTGGGCAAGCAACCGGGCGTTATCGCCGGCCCCACAGCCGCAATCCAGCACGCGCCGGCCTCCGCGTGGAGCGGGAAGCATCCCGAGCAGCGGCAGGTTGCCGCTGTTGGCGTAAATTTTATCGGAGCAGACGGCGCTCAGATCCGCGCTTTGAACCATAATCAATTCACTCCGACTTCGGCGAAAGATTTCCGTTTCTCACTGATGGATTGATTCTCGGTCTTCAACAACAGGAAGCGGCCGATAGAGAGCGCATCCATCTGAGTGCGCAGGAAACAATCGAGCGCCTGCCCGGGCGTTTCGACGATAGGCTCGTTTTCATTGAAGGACGTGTTGATCAGCACGGGCACGCCGGTCATCTGCTCGAAGGTGTGGATGAGATTCCAGTAGAGCGGATTGACGTCCTTCTCCACGGTTTGCAGGCGGCCGGTGCCATCGGCATGGGTAACGGCGGGAATAT
>JGI1027J12803_101114844_pt1 | contig 10488 bp, 7 predicted proteins | sample IowNatreferecore_FD_12803 | JGI IMG/M metagenome (IMG submission 12803) | reverse complement strand
CGTATCGAAACCGCATGCTCCCGACCACAAACCCCATCCAAACGATCCCCCGGCGACCGGAGAAATACTTCATCAACCAACGCAGTATCTCAGAATCGATAGGCCCTTGGGTATCTACAAAAGTGTAGATGGCCTTTCTCGCGCCTTCTTTGGGTCTTGGCCTGATTTCTGCTTCGAACGCCGACCGGCGCTTTAGCACCAACCGCCGCGTCACCTCGGCGGCTACAAGTCTTAATACCGGCTCTACCCGTCTTCGTTATCGATCATTTTGAGCAACCGATAAGGGTGCGTCCAGGGATCGATACGGCAAATCGAACGGTACTCGCAATGATCGCAAGCGGTTGCGAAACCCTTTCGAAAAGGAGAAATGGCCGCCTTGCCGGAAAAGATGTCGGCACCCATCTTTTTCAGATTCGCTTCTACGGTGTCGAGTAAGGCGAGGAACTCCGTAGTTGAGAGGCACTCACGCGAATTTCTATACAGGTCTCCCTCTTTGGTAATGCGATAGTTGAATTGGTCGCCAACGCGGGCATCATGCCGCGCATCGAGGTACCGAAGAGAAGCCACGTCGAATCGTCCGGCATGGCGATAAGCGCGCCTGCGAATCTGATCGGGCTCATCAAGGGCATCAAGGCGGCTATTGCTCCGTTCATATCTGCCGCGCAGGTTGACGTAGAAGACGCCCGCTGGAACCAGCCGATCGGTGCCAAAAAGCTCGCGCGTGTTTGGCCACTCCCGGATGACGTTCAAATAAGCCAACAGTTGCAATTGGAGGCCGTGGGCCAAAAAGACGCTGTCGAGCTGTTTACGGCTCGATTTGTAATCGACGACGACGGATAGAGCAGTTCCGTTGGTAGAATTTCGAAAAAGATCCACGCGATCGATCCGGCCATGGAGTTCAAGCGTGTGACCATCGCCGACGGCAATTCTCCACGGCGCATTGCCTTCTTCGCCGAATGGAAGTTCAACAGCAACGGGATCGAATTTGTATTGCTCGCGCATCCAGGCGACGAGGGTTTCAATGAAGTCCTGCAGCGAGTGCGTGAGCAATTTTCCCGTAAATCGGCTTGCCTCCGTCGCCTGCAGCAGGCCGTTGCGATACGTAGCGATGAAAGCCTGGGCAATTCGGCCGACTCGGGCACGGGCTTCTTGCGGCGAAATGTCGCGCCATCGCAGTTTCTCACGACTTAATTGGTTATGAAACTCCGCAAGAACGTCATGTTGAAACGTTCCTTTTTCTTTGGCATCGAGTTCAAAGAGCTTTCGCTCCTCGGCGCGCAGGCCGGAATGAACGAAGAATTTAAACGGACAAGCGGCGAATTGTTCCAGCCGGCTTACCGATGTGCGCAGTGCCGGGCCATAAAGATTTCCGGCCAATTCGGACGAAACGGATTCCTCTGTTTGAGCGGCATCGAATTGCCGCAGCCGGTTTATTACGGGAGAAAGCGCCGGCGATTGCGCCAGTTTTTGCCAATTCTCATCAGCCTTGTCGTGTGTGCCTGACCTCGTCGCATTTAGCACAGGCACAATGAGTTCGCTCGCATGCTCACTTTCGCGCCAATTTGATTCGGCGGCCACATTTTCAATCTCCAGCGATGGGAATATTTGCTGCACCCGAGAGAGGAAAGGTGAAGGATTGAGCGGCGTGCCATCGGAATCGTGCAGGGCATGTGTCAGGACAAGGCGCTCGCGGGCACGTGTGCAAGCGAGATACGCGTAGTGGCGTTCACGCCCCAGTTGCTGGCGCGTGCTGATGCTCAGGTTCACATTTCGTTTTTGTAAAGCGAGGCAGTCAGTTTCCGATAGCAGCGCCGGGGGCTCGGGCCGTGCTGGAAAAACTGATTCGTTCAAGCCCAGCACAATGCCAAGTTTGATGTCCGGATTGCGGGAACGATCTATTGCGCCAATGAGAACCTGGTCGAGCGCCGGCGGGATCACGCCTACTGTGAGATTTGCCAAACCTGCCTCCAGGATTGGCAGCCATTCGCGTAATGGAAGTCGTTCCTCGGGGAAAGCCATTTCGATATTATCGAGCCACCGATTCATTTGAGACCAGACGGTGGCGTGAACCGAATTGGGGATGCCCAATTCCGCGCTCAGTAACGGGCCGTCGGCCCATTGTTCAAGACGCTCTTCGGCTTTGGAAATTTTCCAGAACTCGCGCAACGCTGCGGCGAGCTTCGGTCCAGCCGGTCTATTTTGCTCAGCACCCAATAACAGCCCGAGTCTGTGAAATCCGGGCATGAGCTGCTTTCGCAATTGCTCCAGCCGGCTCTCAAGCTGTTCAAGGCGTTGTCGCTCTTCGTTCGATTTGGGCACATCCTTCAGACGAATCGGTTCATGCCACGCGGTCCCCTCCCAACCGCGCGCCAGCGCCTCATTCTCCAGTTCGTCAATTTCTTTGTCCAAGCTGCCAAGCAGACCGGTCTTGAGCGCGGCAAACCAGTCATCGCGCTGCCAATGAAACGTCACGGTGCGGAGTGCGTTACGAGTCAATTCGGCCAGCGGGTGGTGCAAAACCAATTCGCGGCGATCCAGAAAGTAGGGAATTTCGTAGCGAGAAAGGATTCGCTGTAAAACCTGATGATAGCTCTCAAGCTTTCGAACCAGGACGGTCACATCGCGATAACGGCCTCCGTTGCGCACGTGCCGCAGTATCTCGCGCGCAGCAAGCGTCGCTTCGGCCTCCGAATTGGTGCAACTTGCAATGCGAAGAGTGCGCGCGAGCAGTGCCGGTTCTTGCTGCGGTGTCGCCGCCGTGGTGAACTTCTCAGCTTTCGGCCATTCTGTTTCGAGTTGCTGCAGAATCGGATTGTTGGCGAATCGGGTCTGCTGAGGATGGCGCTCGAGCAACTCAATTGCTAGGTCAATACCCGGCAACTCCTCCAGCCGCTTTTTGCATTTTTCAAAGGATTGTTGCGGCACCGACCAATTGGAAAGCCAGGAAAATCTCTGCGAAGGTTCTTTCTCGAGGCAAAATGTCAGCGCAGCATTGTTGCAGTGCGGAATCAGCGCTGCGAGCAAATCGAGTTCTTGCGCAGACCATTCGGAGAAACCATCCACCCACAACCCGCCGATGTCGAGTGAACGATTTGCTTCGCCAATTGGCTTGCCGATCATTTCAACGTCCGCAGCCACGGTCGCATCAACGGCGCTGTACGGTGGCGATGCTGCGCCCAGAGTCAGAACAAATTCCAATTGGTTTTTGTTTTGTGCTTTGTGTGATCTGGCCGGTGGCTTTTTGGTTGTGAGTTTTCGTTCGAGAACCGTTTCCTGTTTCACGCCTGTTCTGCTGCCGTCGCGCAGAGCCTCGGCCGCAGCTTCAAGCAGGCAATCGGCGTCCTGTAAATTGTGCGCCCGCAGCCATTCCAGATAGCTCTCAAGGAGCAGGGCGAAATCGTGAAGTTTGGAACTCAGTCCCGCGGAATCGGCTGCATCAACTGCGAGTTGTCTTAGTGTATCGGGAGTCAGTTGGTTCCGCTGCAATTCGCTAAGCACGGTGCTGAGTTGTTGCGCAAAACCTGTCAGACGCGCGCTCGCGCGGAACAACTTCAAACCGTCGCGTTTTTTCGCCAGAATTCCGCGAAGAACCATTACCCGCCCCTCCTCATCAAGCATTTGCGGTTCGGCCTTTTGAAGGCGCTCGAAAACGAAATGCGCCAGGCGCTCAAAAGAAAGTATGTGCAGGCGCGTATAACCTGAAATGGGTGAATTATCTTCGAGTAGTTGCCGCTCCAATTGATAAGTCGTTTGACGTGGCGCGACCAGCAGCAGCGGCGGCCCGTCAGGCAAAGACAAAGTCTTTCGCAATTCCGTCAGGCAACGGAACGTCTTGCCACTCCCAGCCGGCCCTAATAGCAACCGAACTTGCACGCTAATATCTTCCGTGAGAGGGCTCGCAGGGCAAAGATTTATTTCGGGCGCTCGTAAGGCCGGCGCGGATTGGAGCAAGCGTAACCGAGCGTTGTGACTATCAATTATTGACGCATATGCTTCAAAGATTGATAGGTGCTGAAATCACGAAATTTTCTCAATACCCGTCACTGAAACGCAGGTGCACAGTTTTTTCTTGCGCAGAAGCCATTGTTAATGTAATTTCAGAATAGACAGAAATCATAGAAACAGCTATGCCGAATCTGAGCCCAATCCAGCAAAAGTTCATCCTCCATTGGGGCGAGATGGGGACCCGGTGGGGCATCAATCGGACTGTGGCTCAAATCCACGCCCTTCTGTATCTTTCCCCTCACCCGCTTCACGCCGAGGATATCGCCGAAACGCTTGGGGTGGCGCGCTCAAACGTCAGCACCAGTTTGAAGGAACTCCAAGGATGGGGAATTGTAAAATTGGTCCACGTGCTCGGAGACAAGAGAGACCACTTCGAGTCAATGAAAGATGTCTGGGAAATGTTCCGGGTCGTGCTGGACGAACGCAAACGCCGGGAAATCGATCCGACATTGGCCATGATTCGGGACTGCATCGGCCAGGCACAGAACGACAAGCAAACCGACGAATACACTCAGGAGCGACTTCGTGAATTGGCCGGGTTCTTCGAGACCACGACGGCCTGGTATGCCCAGGTTCGCTCCTGGCCAACCGGGGCGTTGGCCCGCTTTGTGAAACTTGGCGACAAAATCCGCAAAATACTGGGAATCGAAGGAAAGGAAAAAGGCGAATTGGTAAACCGGTAAGCAGCGTAATTTTTATTTGCGCATCAATTTCTGTGAATACTGAAATTACAGACAACAATGCTAAGCACCTGAAAGACTGGATCCACTTCGAGGGCACTTGTTCGTCCCGCTCTCTCTCGGCGCGCTTCTTCAACAACTTGAACTGCTTCAATTGGCTTCCGTTGCTCCTATTGTCCGTCGCTGTCGTCACCTTGCAAAGCAGAATGGCTCCATGGGTTTTCATGTGGACCATTTCGGCCGGGATTTTCATCGGCTGCAAATGGCTGACATGGAGGAAGGCGCTGGTGAACGGAGTGCGCCCTGGCACCATTCGATCAGTGACATATTTCTTTGGTTGGCCAGGAATGGAGGCTGCCACTTTTCTGCGAGGGAACCCTGAGACACGGGAGCCTTCTAAAACTCAATGGCTGTTCGCGGCCGCCAAAACCTCGACCGGAGTCACTTTGGTTTTGTTTGCAGCGCGAGACCCATTTGACTGGCCGCCACTGCTCACCGGCTGGCTCGGTATGCTCGGCATAATTCTGTTTCTCCACTTCGGCCTGTTCGATCTCATTGCCTTGGCCTGGCAATCGGCAGGCGTGAACGCAAGACCAGTCATGAGGAGCCCAATATTAGCCACTTCACTCGCGGAATTCTGGGGCGCACGTTGGAATACAGCATTCAATGTTTTGGCGCATGATCTAGCCTTTCGTCCACTTGTCCGGAAGTTCGGTGTTGCTCGCGCAACACTCGGTGTTTTTCTGATTTCGGGTATTGTTCACGATTTAGTTATCTCTCTTCCAGCTCGAGCAGGTTTCGGACTTCCAACAGGATACTTCCTGGTCCAAGGCATTGCCGTTCTCGCCGAACGGTCTGTGCTGGGCTGCAGCCTCGGCTTAGGCAAAGGATTTCGTGGCTGGCTTTTCACGATGGTCTGCACTGGCGCGCCAGCGTTCTGGCTGTTTCACCCCACGTTCGTAACCAACGTTATTTTGCCGATGCTCCATGCTATCGGCGGAAACTGAAAGGAATCGCAATGAATACTTCGACACTGACGACGCTGCTACAAATCGCGGCGATCCTGCACATTGGCCTGCTATGCGCTGGAGCCTCAATGCCCAAAGCCGTCGATTTGCGCGGCCATATCGCTACCCTCCCACCATTCCTTCGCCAATTGTTTCTCGTTTATTTCAGCTTCATTGCATTGATGCTGGTCGGCTTCGGATCATTGACATTTCTTTTCGCGCACGCCATGGCCGCAGGCGAGCCGACGGCCCGCGCCTTGTGCGTGCTGATGGCGGTCTTCTGGTCGATGCGGCTCGTCGTGGCGGCATTCATTTTCGACGTGCGGCCTTACCTGACGAACTGGCTCTACCGGGTCGGCTATCAAGCAACCAATCTCGTATTTCTTTATCTCGTTGCCGTCTATGGCCTGGCTGCGTGGAAAGGAGGAGCGAGCTAATGAATGTCAGTTCCCTTTCCATTTTCCTTCGAACGGCTGCCGCGCTGCAGCTCGCCGTTGCGATTCTGAATCTCTTTCTCGTTCCTCTTTTCAAATGGAAGGCAGATCTTATGCAAGCTCCCCTGCTCTTGCGTGAAGTATTTCAGGTTCATGCCTGGTTCATTTCGGTGACGCTGGCGATCTTCGGCTTGCTGAGTTGGCGTTTTGCAGCAGAGATCGCATCGCACGCAAGTGCTCTTGGCGGCTGGTTGGCCGGCGGGATTGGAATCTTTTGGGCAATTCGCACGATTCTCCAAGTCACCTATTACAGCAGCAGCCATTGGCGTGGCCAACTCAGGCGCACGGTCATTCACATCGTCCTTCTGATTGCGTACGGCGGAATGGCCACGACGTATTTGTGGGCAGCGTTTGGATCCACGCCTTAGCAAAGGTGTTCATGACTCTGATCACAGAAAATGCTACGAGCGCTGAGAGCGATGCTGCCCAACAGCGGCTCCTTTCGGTTCGCGGCGATCCGTTTCTGTTCGCAGATTGGGAACGCATTCTATTCCTTCACTTCGCCATTGCTCCAGAATTGCTGCGTCCACTTATTCCGCCTCCGCTGGAACTGGACCTTTACGAAGGCCAGGCATACCTGTCGTTAGTCGCTGTAACGATGCGAAACTTCCGACCCGGCCCACTTTCATTCACCTGGGCATTCCGGCTCATCAGATGTCAGCGATTTTTGAACGTGCGAACGTACGTCCATCATCGCGGCGAGCCGGGAGCTTTCTTTCTCTGGGGCTGGCTATCACGGCCCCTTCCCCTGCCCTTGCCAACATTCGATTTGCCGTGTGCCTTCGCGAAGATCGATTACCAACACGACTATGAATCCGGGACGCTTCGCGGCGACGTGAAAGCCGGCGATTGCGATTTCAGTTATCGGGCAGCAATTGATCCTCAAGGTACTTTCCACCCATGCAACCCCGGCTCACTGTCCGAATTTGCGATGGAACGTTACTCCGGGTTCTTCGCTCGCGGCAATCGAGCCAGAATGTTCCGCGCATGGCATCTTCCGTGGCTGCAGGCCAGTGCGGATGTCAGCATTAACGAGAACCGGCTTCTGACAACGAAGTTTAGCTGGTTCAAGGAGGCGAGATTAGTCGGTGCAGATTTTGCTCCTGGTTTCAAACGAGTCTCGTTAGGACGCGTGCATTCGCTGAAACGTATCATCAGGCAAACACGGATGCGAAGGCACGGAGCCAGCGCCTTTTATGAAATGCCGTAGGGCAACGTTAATAGGTTAAAACGTGTTAAATCGTTAAATCCGGAAAGGAAAGATTAGACGGTATAATGAGCGATAAACGGATAATTCTCGCGGGCGGCAGCGGTTTCCTGGGAAAGCTGCTGTCGAAGTATCTGACTGAACGAGGATGCGAGGTGTTTGTTTTGACGCGTCAGCCGGATCAACGCAATGCCAGCGCGACAGAAATCCATTGGGATGGACGAACGTCTGGACCATGGGCGGAGCATTTAAATGGTGCCCTCGCCGTGATCAATCTCGCCGGCAGGAGTGTTAACTGCCGCTACAACGAAGAGAATCGGCGAGAAATCCTCGATTCGCGCGTGCTTTCTACACGCGTCCTTGGGGAAGCCATTTCACGTTGCGCCAAACCCCCAGGTGTCTGGCTCAATTCCAGCACTGCCACAATCTACAGGCATTCTCTGGACCACGCGATGGATGAACAGGGCGAGATTGGAGCGACGCCGGAAGCCAAGGACGCGTTCTCCGTGCATGTCGCGCAGGAATGGGAGCGCACATTCGAAACGGCCTCTACGCCTGTCACAAGGAAAGTCGCTCTTCGCACAGCAATGGTGCTTGGCACGCCCGCCGGCGGCGTTCTTGATGTGTTGCACCGATTAGTGCTTGTCGGACTCGGAGGTCACATGGGCACCGGTAAACAATACGTTTCCTGGATTCACGAAGAGGACTTCTGCCGCGCGATCGATTGGCTCATTTCGAAACAAGAATTTCGCGGCCCAGTGAATCTGTCTGCTCCCAACCCCGTCCCAAATCGAGAGTTAATGGCGACATTGCGCAGCGTTTCCGGCAAGGTGTTTGGCCTTCCAGCGACTCGGTGGATGCTGGAAATGGGAGCCTTCTTTTTGAGGACCGAAACAGAACTCATTATCAAAAGCCGGCGAGTTGTTCCGGGCCGTCTCCTCGAATCCGGTTTCGACTTCCGCTTTCTTCGGCTCGAAGACGCTTTAGCCGATCTGCTGCCCCGAATGGAAGAATGACGTGCCCTGGCGAATGCACAGTGCCCTCAAACTCGAAGGATGTGCTGAAGTTTACGCCAGACGTCAATCGCTCAGTGAAACTGCTCGCGCGCGGCTGCTCTCGCTACGCGGCGAACCGCTTTTTATTGCCGATTGGCTGCGGACGCTTATGATCCATTACGAGGTCGAACCCGCGGCATTACAGCGAGCGGTCCCGTTCCAACTCGACTTAAAGGATGGTCGTGCCTTCATCAGTGTTGTGGCATTTACGTTGAACGGGATGCGCCCTCAAATTGCCAGTCGAATCACCGCCTGGCTGCTGAGCCCAATCGCAACACACCATTTTCTGAACGTCCGAACTTACGTAACCGTTAACGGCGAAACGGGAATATATTTTTTGGCAGAATGGCTATCGAACCGCCTGAGCGTTACGCTGGGACCGCTGGCATTCGGACTCCCATATCGCTTCGGCAGAATCAGATATGACCATGAATGGAACCGGCCCTCAGCAAATAACTGCTTCTCGCCCTGCCCTCTTACAGGACGGGTTGAAGATCGCAAAAATGGTAATGTCCTGGCCTATGTCGCAAGCGTGCCATGCGAATCCTGCTTCCGCGAATGCGAGCCCGCTTCTCTCACGGAATGGCTCATGGAGCGCTACACAGCTTTCACAAAATTCGGAAACTTGCGCCGATTCTTTCGCGTCTGGCATCAACCCTGGCTCCAGGCGCCCGCGGATGTCCGTGTGACCGGACAGACTCTTCTGGACCAAAACTGGCCACTATTTCGTGCCGCTCGAATCGTCGGCGCAAATTTTTCGCCCAGCCTCACCGATATCTGGATGGGCTGGCCGCATCGCGTCCGCGATTAACGTATCCGCTTGTCGCGAAATTGTTTTGGCGACATGCCCGTCGTTTGTTTGAATGCAACACAGAAGCTGTTAGCGCTTTGATAACCGCACATCCCGGCGAGCGTCTCGATTTTTTGATTGGTTTCGGCGAGAAGTTTTTTTGCGCGTTCGATGCGCAGACGATGCAATTCCTGACCGGGAGTGCGTCCCAGATGTTCAAGGAAAGCTTTATGCAATCCACGGCGCGACATCGCAGCGATACCCACCAGATCCTTGACGCTGATCGGTTCATGATTGTGTTCCCAGATGTAGCGCAGGCTCTTTGCCACTCCCGAGTGCTCGACCGCAAGCAAATCGCTGCTTTTGCGAGTGACCAAACCGCCCGACGGAACGCGGATGGGCTCAGCCGGCGCACGCTTCCCGCTCATCATTTTGTCCAGCAATTCCGCGCCGCGATAACCGAGCGTTTCCAGATTTGTATCCACGCTGGATATCGGCGTGTGCATCGCGTCGGGCGCGAGCAGATAATTTTCAGCGCCGACAATCGCGACGCGCTCCGGAACCGCAAGGCTCACGCTCTCGCATGCTTCCAGAACGTCCATCGCCTGTTCATCATTCGCCGCGAAAACGCCGAGTGGTTTAGGCGCCTGTTTGATGCATCGGGCCAGCCAATTGCGTTTGCGCCTCCACTGTTCGCGACCAGTGCGATACGCAACAGACTGATGCCACCGAAGCCACATACAACTATGACCAGTTTCCTTGAGCGCCTCCACGAATCCTTGCCCACGCTCTTCGTAGGACCAATTATCCGCATCGCTGTAAAACATGAAATTCGTAAAACCGCGAGACAAAAAGTGCTCCGCGACGAGCCTGGCAGCATGCGCATGGTCCTCAAGCACCCGCGGAAATGCCAGGTAAGGTCGCCGAAAGCTGAAATCCACAGTTGGCCGTTTGGCCCGTTTGACGAACTCCGCGAGATCGTCGCCTGCCCCGAGCCACGCCAGAATGCCATCGCCTTCCCAGCCCCAGGGAATGACTTTCTCGCGGGTTAAATTTGCCGAAAGATACCAGCCATGTTCCTGGGCAAACTTTTCGATGCCGCGGTGAAGGCGATAATCGTACCAACCAAGGGCAAGCAGCACGCGGCGTTGAGACTTTTTCATCGACGAACGGGCATTCAGGTTCTCATTCAGTTGCACGTGCTCCTGGGAGGATATTTTGCAAGCGTCCCTTTTCCAAGCATGATCGGG